>Ga0316226_1002251_pt1 | contig 18515 bp, 10 predicted proteins | sample TBH18017metaG_FD_206009 | JGI IMG/M metagenome (GOLD analysis project Ga0316226, IMG submission 206009) | Freshwater microbial communities from Trout Bog Lake, Wisconsin, USA - TBH18017 | ecosystem: Environmental > Aquatic > Freshwater > Lake > Hypolimnion/Profundal zone | place: USA: Wisconsin... | reverse complement strand
GCCGTCGGCATATATCCGGGCTCCCGAATAGATGGCGGCCGACGACACATGGCCCCAGGTGGTGTTGGTCATCAGGCAGACGCGCGCAATGGTCTGGGGCAGCAGCGTGTTGGCGGACAGGGTCTCCTCGTGGGCGAGTTCGCAGGCGTCCAAATCCGGCCGGCCGGTATAGCCGGCGGCGTTGATCAGAAATTCCGGCTGCATCTTCCGGACATAGTTGAACAGGATGTCGAAGTCGGCATAGTCCATCGCCTTGCGCGTGAGCGGCACAACACTATGCCCGCGCCCGCGCAGCTCGTCTGCGAAAGCGTGGCCGAGATAACCGCTTGCTCCTAATAGCAGGATCATGGCAATGGCCGGGCTAAGTTATAATCCAAGTTATTATCTTCAAGCCTTCCAGACCTGGCCGTTGGAGGTTTTCACCCCGGCCATGGCATTCCGTGTGTCCACGATGCAGTGCGACCATTCCGCCAGCTGCCCGCAACTGACGGACTTGTGATTGGTGGCAATGATCACCGCGTCAAACCCTCCAATCGTCTGGCGGTCCCAGTTCACCGAACGGGTGCCCGCCCAATGCGCGTGTTCGCGGGTCTTGCGGATCACCGGCACATAAGGATCGTGATAGGCCACCTCGGCCCCCAGCTTCTGGAGCAGGTTCATGAGCACATAGCTCGGCGACTCGCGGTCATCGTCCACGTTGGGCTTGTAGGACAGGCCGAGGACCAGCACGCGGCTGCCGTTCACGGATTTCTTCTGCGCGTTGAGCGCCTCCGTTGTCCGGTTGACGACATACTCCGGCATGGCAGTGTTGACTTCGCCCGCCAGCTCGATGAAGCGGGTGTTCTTGCCAAACTCGCGCGCTTTCCAGGTGAGATAAAACGGGTCAATGGGGATGCAATGGCCGCCGAGGCCGGGGCCGGGATAGAACGGCATGAACCCGAACGGCTTGGTCTTGGCCGCCGCGATCACCTCCCAAACGTCAATGCCCATGGCCTCATAGACAACTTTCAGTTCATTGACCAGGGCGATGTTCACGCTGCGAAAAATGTTTTCGAGCAGCTTCGTGGCCTCCGCCGCGCGGCAGGAAGACACCGGCACGATGACTTTGAGCGCCCTGGAGTAAAGCGCCTTCGCCTTTTCCAGGCAGGCCGGCGTGTAACCGCCAACCACCTTGGGGACGATCGCCACCTTGCTGTCAGGATTGCCCGGATCCTCGCGTTCGGGCGAGAAGGCCAGGTGGAAATCTTTGCCCGCCTTCAGTCCCGACCCCGCCTCCAAGACTTCGCGCAGCTCTTCGTCCGTGGTGCCGGGATAAGTCGTGGATTCGAGCACCACGAGCGAACCTTTCTGTAAGTGCGGCGCAATCTCCCGGCCGGTTTCAATGATAAATGAAATGTCCGGCTCGCGGTTCTTGTTGAGCGGCGTGGGCACGCAAATAATCGCCGCCTCGACCTCCTTGATGCGGCTGAAATCGGTGGACGCCGAGAATGCGCCTGTCCTGACAGCGTCGCCGATGACCTCGGCCGGGATATGATTGATATAGCTCCGGCCGGCGTTCAAGGCTTCCACCTTGGCGGGGTCTATATCCAAGCCCAAGACCGTTACTCCCGAACGCGCGAACTGAAGCGAGAGCGGAAGCCCGACGTAGCCCAATCCGATAATTGCAGTTTTCATGGTTGTTATGTTCCTTTAAGTTTCACTAACTATCCTTGACGACTAATGTCCTATGAGCCTTTCCCGGCAGGGCCGCGCCGGCCGGTTCTTCCAAAGGCGCCGAAAAACGATTCGTTTCGCTGATCACGAACTCTGCCTGCTCCGCCGTGAGATGCGGCCCCATCGGCAGGCTCAACACGGTGTCCGACAGATTCTCGGTCAGGGGAAAGTCGCCCCGCTGCCATTCCCCGCCGGCATAAGCGCCAGACAGGTGGGGCGGCACCGGATAATGGACCAACGTGCTTATGCCCGCCGCCGCCAGGTGCTGCTGCAACGCGTTGCGGTGCGGAGACCGGATCACAAACAGGTGCCAGACCGGCTCGGCCCATTCGGGCACGCGGGACAAAATCAGGCCGTCAACATTGCGCAATCCCTCCAAGTAAAGCGCGGCCAGTTTGCGGCGGCGCTGGTTCCAGTCTGCCAGCCTCCTTAATTTCACCCGCAGGAACGCGGCCTGCAGTTCGTCCACGCGCGAGTTGAAGCCTTTGACTTCGTTGTAATACTTTTGCTTCGACCCATAGTTGCGCAAGGTGCGGATGCGGTCCGCCAATTCCAAGTCCGCCGTGGTCACCGCGCCGGCATCGGCAAAGGCGCCGAGGTTTTTTCCGGGATAAAAACTATGTGCCGCCGCATCACCCAAGGAACCGGTCTTACGCCCTTTGTAACCGGCACCTTGGGCCTGGGCATTGTCCTCGATCACCTTCAGCCCATGTTTGCGGGCGATAGCCATGATGGCATCCATGTCGGCCGGCTGTCCGTAAAGATGCACGGGGATAATCGCCCGTGTCCGGGGCGTGATGGCCGCTTCCAAGCGTTCGGGGTCTATGTTGAAGGTATGCGGGTCAGGCTCCACCGGCACCGGCACGGCGCCGGCTTGGGAAACCGCCAGCCAGGTGGCGATAAATGTGTTGGCGGGAACCAGCACCTCATCCCCATCGCCAATCTCATACGCCCGGAGAATTAGGTGCAACGCATCCAGTCCGCTGCCAACCGCCACGCTGTATTTCGCACGGCAACTGGCGGCGTGTTCCGCCTCGAACGACTCCAGTTCCGCGCCCAGCAGATACCACCCGGAGTCCATCACCCGATGGTAGGCGGCGTCCAGCTCCGCCTTTAATTCCGTGTAAGTTGGCTTTAATTCAAGAAATGGAACTTTCATGTCAGAAATTATTTAATCCGCCGCCGGGGCGGCTTACGCTTACAGCATAGGTTCAAGCTTCACATGATTGGCCGTGCTAACTTCGTAGAAATCGTGGGCATAGCAGCGCCCGCCAAAACCTTCTTTCCAGTCCAACAGTCCCTGGTTCAGGACGCGGCCTTTATTTTCATTGCAGATGCCAAAGTCAAAATAACGCTTGTCCCGGTAACGCTCATCAATAAGCCAGTGGCACAAATAGTCCAGCGCCCCCATTTTCCGCCCCGCGTCAGTGGCGGCGATATATTGCGCATGGGCTACTGTGGGCGTTTCATAGATGGTCATGCCCGCGACAATTTCGTCGCCGCAATAGGCGGAATACTGCCTGATGTTTTCAGGGAAACGCGCGGCCAGCAGCGTGATTTCCTCGGCGGAATGGACGGGGCGGACGCCGTGTCTGGCCGCGAGCTGTGGCATCAGCACGTGTTCCCAAAACGGGAGTAAGTTTGTTTCCGGCACAATGCGGATGTCGAAGTGTCCGGCTTTTTTAATCTGCCTCCGCCGGCGCTCCTGAAACGGCAGCCGGTCCGTCTGCGGGACGACCACCGCGCAATCGCGCCGGTAGAGCCGCGCCTCCAGCAGGAACAGGGCATACGTCACTTCATCGTCCGGCAGCGGGTTGTAAAAGCCGGGAATCTGCTTGTATCGCAAGGTGGCAATCTGCCGCTCATGCAGGTGGCGCAGGCACGCGTGAAAGCACGCCAGCACTTCGCGCAGCGTGGCGGCGCGCGGCACCACTAAGCCGCCATAAGTCAGGCCTTCATGACTTACAACCGCGCCGTCCGCCGCGCGGTTTGCCGGCAGCAGCGCCGCCAGTTGTCCGTCCTGATACACCATCAGCGAATGGTCGGCAAACCGGTCGCGGTGATAGTCCATGTAATCCCGGCGGAAAAGGAAGGTCGCGTTCTTCGCCGCATCCAGAAACGCGTCCCAACTGTCCTTGTGCGCCGGCGTGTAAGACACGGCGGAACAGGCCGCAGACCGGTTTTCATCTGCCCCGCGCAAGGTTCGGCGCATGTGGTAGGCATCCCCGTTTTCACCGGTGGTTTGAAACCCGACCCGGATGTAAAGGCGGATGGCCCGGACATTGTTCTTATGAACCTTGAGATACAGTTCATTCAGCCCCCGTTGCCGTGCCTGGTTAAAAATGAAGCCCATCATCTCCCCGCCCAGGCCGGCGCCCCAATAGTTCCGGTCGCCAAGGTATCCCCAGTATTCAGCTTCGTTGCCGGCGATATGCCTCAACCCCAGGGCGCCGATCGGAACGCCGGCGCACGAAATCCCAAAAATGAGGTAATCCGATCTTTCCGGCAGCCCGGCAAACCAGCGCAACTGTTCTGCGCGGGTGAAATCCGGCTGCATCGTGAGCCATTTGATTTCCGGGTCATTGAGCCAGTGCCATGACCGCTCCAAAAAGTTCTCATCAAAGCGGCCAAAGGACAGCCGGAGCGGCGGGATGGAGGCGGCCTGCATTTTGGAATCCGGCCGGGAAGCCCCAAGGCTGGTTCCCGCTGGTGGTCTTATGGGTGACGCCATGCTCATGGCCGTTGGTGTTATTAATGCCGGATAAGTCTTGCCGTCCGGCGTTTTCGCTGCTTATTGCACAACCATGATTCGATAAAACCGCATGGCAGCACCGGCCGGGTTGTCCGCGGCCGAGGCGGTGGTGTTGGTGGCCGTGACATCCGGCACCAGGTTTGACCATCCGGCGCCGGCAAGGCCGGCCTGGTATTGAACGCGATAGGTGACATTGCTGAGCGTAGTCCAATAGATCACCACATTCGTCGTGCCGGCGCCCGTGAGCGAAAGGATGATGGGCCGCACGGGGTTGATCGTGAGGTTAACGGTCGCGACGCCCAGGCTGGCCGGCCCATCATTCGCCTGATAGGTAAAGCTGTCCGTCCCGTAATAGCCGGCTGCCGGGGCATAGGTGAAACCGCCATTGGTGTTCAGAGTTAACGCGCCATGGGCCGGCCCGGCCACCAGCACCGCCACCAGGTTGCTGCCATCCACCGCCGTGTCATTGCCCAGCACGCCCGGAGCCGCCACCACCAGATTGGTGTTTTCGCCAACGCCGTAGCTGTCATCCGTGACCAGCGGCCCGGCCTGCACATTGTCGTAGGCCGCCACAAAGTCTGAACTCATGAACATATGCAGCCCGATTCCGCCGTTGGTGTAGGCCGGCACGCCGTCATAGTTATTATCCGTCACCGCCGCCACCTGGCTGCCGTCAAGATAGACGGCTATCTGGCTGCCCCGGAACGCCAGTTTCAGGTTATGCCAGTTTGTGCCCAGGCCGGACACGTTCACCTGCGCCATGGGATTGAAGCTCCAGTTTTTCCAGCCTTCAAATTTGATCAGCTGCAACACGGCGGAGGCGGAGGCGAGCGGCGAACCGCCTTCGGGATACAGCACCGCCGTATAGCCTGCCCCATCCGCCGGATTCAACCGTCCGCTGATGCCGGCGCCCCAGGCCTCGGCGGGAAACTGGATTTGCGCCTCGACGCTGCAGTCTCCCCAGTTGGTCCCGACATAGGCGTCGGCATAGTCGCTTTGATTGGATGCGGTCGCTTGCATGACGCCGTTCGTAACTTCCCATTTGCCGAATGCCACCGTCCACGGCGACAGCGAGCCGGCATTAGTTGCCCGGGTGAAATCGTCGAAGAACCAAACCCCGGCCGGCTGGTTGGTCGTCACGGTGATGGTCACAGTCGCGGGGGTTGAATTGGTCGCCCCGTCATGGGCAAGATAGGTGAAGGTGTCGGTTCCGACAAAGTTGTTGGTCGGGACATAACTAAACCCGCCGTTGGTGTTCAGCGTGAGTGCGCCATTCGCCGGGCCGCTAATCAGGATTGCCGTCAGGCTGTCACCGTCCGCATCCGTGTCGTTGGCCAGCACGCCGGGGGCTCCCACGGTCAGGGTCGTGTTCACCGCAGTGCTGTAGCTGTCATTGTTGGCCGCCGGCGGATGGTTCACCGCCGTGGTCGTGACGGTAATGGTCACGACGGCGATGCCCGAGCTGGCCAGCCCGTCACCGGCCTGATAGGTGAAACTGTCCGCCCCGGCATAGTTGTTAGTCGGGATATAAGTGAATCCGCCGTTGGTGTTCATGGTTAATGTGCCATGCGCCGGCCCGCCAACCAGCACCGCCGCCAGGCTGTCCCCGTTTGCGTCCGTGTCGTTGGCCAGCACGCCGGGCGCGGCCACCGACAGGGTGGTGTTGGTGGTTGTGCCATAGCTGTCGTCATTGGCCACGGGCGGATAATTGGTGGTCACGCTGATGGTCACCGTCGCCGGGGCCGAGCTGGTGACGCCGTCATTGGCTTCATAGGTGAAACTGTCGGGCCCGGTGTAATTGTTAGTTGCGGCATAAATGAACCCGCCGCTGGCGCTCAAGTCCAGCGTGCCGTTGGCCGGGCCGCTCACCAGCGTGGCCGTCAAGTTGGAGCCCCAGCCTGCGGCGTCATTGCCCAGGACGCCGGGGGCGGACACCGTCAGGAGCCGGCCGGAAACCACGCTGTAGCCGTCGTCATTGGCCACGGGCGGACGGTTGGACAATACCGTGATGGTCACCGTCGCCGGGTCGGAATTGGTCAGCCCGTCGCTGGCCTCATAAGTATAAGTGTCCGTCCCGACAAAGTTGCTGGCAGGCGTATAGGTGAAACCGCCGTTGGTGTTCAGGTTCAATATGCCGTTGGTCGGGCTGCTTACCAGCACGGCCGTCAGGTTGGTGCCCAGGCCGGGCGCATCGTTCGTCAATGTTCCCGGAGCGGACACCGTCAGAATGTGGTTCTCAATCACGCTATAACTGTCATTGGCCGCCGTGGGTGTGGCCGGCAGCGGGCTTACCAGCACATTGTCGAAAGAGGCGGTGAACGGCGCCGCCATGAACATGTGCATGGTGATCGCCCCGTTCGTGTAGGCCGGCACGCCGTCAAAGCCGTTGTCCGTCACGTCCAGCATCTGCGTTCCGTCGTAATAGACTTGGATCCGGTTCCCGCGAAACGCCACCTTCAGGGCGTGCCAGCTCGCGCCGACGCCGGGCAGGCCGGCCTGCGCCATCGGGGTGTAATTCCAGCTTCTCCAGCCGTGAAACTTAATCAGGCGGAGCATCGAGGAGCCCTCCTGTGAACCTTCGGGATAGATGTTCACCAGATACCTTTCGCCGGTCAGCGGATTTAGACGGCCGCTGATGCCGGCGTCCCACGCGCCGACATTCGCCGGCTGCTGGATCTGGGCCTGGACGCTGTAATCCCCCCAGCTGGCGTCGCCGGCATACGCATCGGAGTAATCGTCCTCGCCGGAAGCGGTGCCCGGCATTATTCCGTTTGTAATCGTCCAGCGGCCCACGCCGATCGTCCACGGGGCCAGAGGATCCGCATTCGTGGCGCGCGCAAAGTCGTCGAAGAACAGGCTGCCGGCCGGCGGCACGTCAATCGTCACGGTCGCAGGGATTGAATTGGTCACGCCGTCATCGGCCAGATAGGTGAAGCTGTCAACACCCGTGAAACCGTTGGTGGGCGTGTAAGTGAAGCTTCCGTCGTTAGTCAGGTTAATTATGCCATGGGAAGGCGCGCTTAACAGCGCCGCCGTCAGGCTGGCGCCGGCCCCCGTGGTGTCATTGCCCAATATGCCGGGCGCGGCCACCGTCAGGACTGACCCCGCCATTATATAGTTGTCGTTCTGCGCCGATGGATTAAGGATGTAACTGATTTGGGCGTTGGTGACGGAAGTCCCGACCAGCAGTTTGATCACCGACCCGTTGATCCGATAGCTGCTGCCGGCGGCGGCGACACCATTTGTCAGCACTTGCAGCCCGGAAACCGAGGCGCTAGGAACCAGGATTTCCACCGCCGTCTGCGGGTCGCTGGCGCCGGTGATGGACAGCGTGGTCACAGACTGGCTGCCGTTCGTGGCATAGCTGGCGGTGATCTGCGCATTGGACCGCGCCAGCCACCAATAGTAGATGCCCAGGGCGTTCGCCGACCATAGCCGGGGATGGAGACCTGGGTTCAGGCTGTAAGTGACATAGTTCGGCGCATTGTCGCCGGCCGATCCCAGGCCGGTGGACAGGGTATGCGAGTAGAGGTTGATCAGCGCCCCCAAATTATAATAATAGTCAACCAAGTCATGGATGGTTCCCTGGGAATGGCCGGACTCCATGCCTTGCGCCACCTGGGAGGTCACATACCAGTCGCTCACCGGCTCTTGCAGGATGGGGTATCGCAGATCCGGCGTCTGCGTCGAAAGCGTCCAGTTCGGGAAGGGGCCGAGCTTGGTGTCGCCGGTCACCTTGACGCCCAGTTCGTTTTCAATCTGATAAGACGCCTCGCGGGTGGCGTTGAAGTAAGGTGACACCCAGGCGCGCACGCGGTTGGTAAGGCCGGACAGCCATCCGTCCACGTCCGCAAACGAATTGCCGACCGATGTCAGCGCGTAGTTCGTGCCGTCGGGGAAGCCGGGCAGGGGAAGATTGTTGCTGGCGATGTTGAAGGCCTGATCCGGCCCCCAGTGCCAGTAATCATAAGTGCCGATGGTCAGGGCCGGATTCTGGGGATTCGGCAGTCCGCCATTATGCGGGCCAATGGTGGCATTATAGTTTGAGACCGCCAGACAGAGCCCGGCAATTGCCGCCGGCGAGTTGCTCAACTCCTGCCGCAGCGTGCCGGTGCAGAAATAGTAGTCGCCTTTGGCGCCGTTCGTAGATTCAAACTGGGCGGAGGCCGCGATGTTGGTGATCTCATCCTGAAAGTCCTCCAGATCGTGGCGGACCATGAACGCCGCGTCATAAGGATAAGGCCAGGGACTTACCTTGGGGACGGGCAGCTTGGCGGACTGGAACGCCCATTCGATGGCTTTCCTGAAAATCCCGTAGGCATACAGGCCGGGGGCATAACCGCCGTGTCCGATCAGCGGCTGCATGGCGGCGTCATAGATAAAACAGCCCTTGCCATAGGGCTTCACCAGCAGGTAAGGCGACGTGTCACCTTTCGCCACCACGACGGCGTCGCCGGGATAGACCTGCCAGATGCGTTCCGGAGCCGTGACGCCCATGTAGGGCCAGGAAACCTCGTCCGCCGCCGACGGCATCTGCCAGGTCAGCGCCCCGCCGGGGATGTGGGAGACTATCTGGTGGTTGATGGTCTTGGAAAAGGTGAGGTTGTTTTTCCAGTTCAGCAGGTTTGTGCTGGCCATGTGAACGCCCAGCTCGCTGGCGAAGGCGAAATCGCCACGGGAAAGCCCGTTGGTATCTCGCGTGAACGCGGACGACCCCACCAGCAGATACCCGCCGGCGGCGACGTAATTCGTCAGCGGCGCAATCTCGTTGTCGCTGACCGCCTCGGCCGCGAGACTGATGACGATGGGATACTTCGGTTGCCCATTAGCATCCAATAAGTCTCCCGCGCCGATGTCCGCGTCACTTACAACCGTAAACGCCGTGCCGTCGGAGCGGAGCGCCTCCTTCGCCGCGTCCGGCATCACAAAGTAATGCCACTGCGCCGGCCACCACTGGTTGCCGGTTGTCCCGGAGCCGGTCGGCGTCGAGCCCGCCGCCGGCATGGATTCCAGGGCCCGCGTCAGTTCGGAATCATGGATGGCCACCAATGGCTGGATCGCCCGGGCCGGCGGCGGCAGGCACATCAGGCAGACGGCCGCGAGGCCGAGCGCGCTTAAGAGATGCTTTTTCATAACAACTTTGATGAAGACTTGCCTGTTTAGCACAATTATTCCATTAGTGGGCTGTTGCCGCCTGATTTCCCGTCCGCAGAGAAGACCGGCTCCGGTTTCTGAATTCATACACGGCCCGGTAAACCGTCCGGGGCAGGAGCCGGGGCATTAGACGCAGGCCGCAGTGGAGGTTCCCGCGCCCGATGGTGTCCGCCAAGGTGGACAGCCGGTTAAATATATTCCCGTCCATCATCCGTCTTTCCACGGCATAGATGGTGCGGATGCGCCGCCCCTCCTGTTCCAGCCGGCCGCGTTCCGCGCGAGCAAGCCGGCCGTCCAAATACAGCGTCTCCACGTCGGCCAGCATGTTGTCATAGGCCCGCACGGTCTGTTCATCCACCCAGCGCAGCCGTTTCTCGTGGTGGGCAAACGAACTGGTGTCCTCGCCGCCCGCAAAAAAGGACACGTTGCCGCCGTGGCGCCGGTATTTCACCAACGGCTGCTGGATGTAAAGCATCTGGCCGATGGCCAGCGAGCGGAAGGAAAGCACCAGGTCCTCAAGATCCGATTTCAACGGGCCAAAGTAGCGGAACAGTTCTGGCGTCCAGGCATGGCTGCAGCCGCACACCACGGGACGCCGGGTGGAAAGGAGCTCCCCCAGTTCCCCGGTCAGCAGCTTGAACGGCCGGATGTCATTGGGATCGCCTCTTAGTCCACCGATCCCCCGGTCAATCCCATCGGCGGATATGGTCGTATAACTTGAGCAGATGGAGGTCGGCCGCCGGCCAAACTGCTCCCACGCCTGATAAGTGACTTCAGTCCGCAGCGGCAGCGAAATGTCGTCGCCGGCGGCGGCCAGCACCAGTTCCCCGTGGCACAGCGCCATCGCGCGGTTGACATTGCCGCCGATTCCAAGATTGGTTTCATTCCGGTTCAGCCTCACCGAGTGCGGGCCTTTGTAAGCCGCGACAGTCTCCTGCACGATGTCGAACGTGCGGTCGCCGGAGCAGTCATCCGAGATGATGATCTCCAAGGGCGAGTAAGTCTGGGTCAGCGCGCCCTCGACGGCTTCGCGGATGAACGCCTCCTGGTTGTAACACCCGAGGGAAAAGCTTATTAGTGGACGGTTGTTCATGGGTCAAAAAAACCTGTGGTGCGATGGGGCACGTTGACAATCTGGCCGAAGTGGTCGGCAAAGACCGCGTAGCCGGCATTGATCAAATGCAGCCCATCGGAATAGTAATAATTAGTGTTCGTATAGTCATTCAGCCGCGTCTCAACGGGTGAATTGAGGCCGGGATCCACATACCGGTCCCAGCCGCCGGCATTGGTGCGGATATAAGCGTTGTATTGGGCGTTTTTTTCCGGGTGGCCGCTCGCCTGGCTGGTGGCATGGACCGTGCAGGCGATAAATGTCCAGGGATGCGCGGCCTTGCGCGCCGCGACATAGTTGGTCAGCCGCCCATAAGTGGCGGCGCCTGTAAGGTTGTCGCTGTTCATGTCGTTGACTCCGCCAAAAAACAGCAGCCAGTTCTGTTGCAGCGTCCCGTCGTAAAGCGGGTCAACAAAGTTGCCGTCCAAGACATACATGGTTCCGGCCTCGCCATTGGTGCCGATCTTCAGGCTGCCGATGCCCTGATTGCGCCACTTTATCTCGGGATAACGCGCGCACAACTGGAAGGGATAGTTTTGCAGCATCGTTGAATCCACGCCTTCCGTTATCGAATCGCCCCGGCACACCGCCTGTTTGGTGTAATTGGTCAGCACACCGTAGAGCGCGGACAATTCCGCCACCTGCGCGTCCATCTGCGCCGAGGTGTGCGCCGCTTTGTAGACCAGAATCCGGTAGATGATGCCCGTGTAGCCATATTCCGACCCGCCGCTGACGGCGCTGTTGTTAATCGCAACCGTCCCGCCATTGATGAGCGCGGTGGCGGACTGCGGCGCGTTGGTGACAGTTACATTGTTCCAGCGCAGGGTGGTGGTGACACTGTTGCCGGAGCCGATAAAGACCGCGCGGTTGAGCGGCGGGTAAATGGCGGAGGATTGCGATCCGACCGAAAGGCTGACCGGGTAATATGCCGGATAATTTCCGCCCAGAAAAAACCGGATCCAGCCGGACGCCCCGCTGAACCAGATCAGGGTTTCGCTCCGCTCCTGGTCCATCGGGCCGGTGGCGACAACATAAACCGTCAGGTTGGTCGTGCTCAACGCCGGGAGCGAACTGGGGATGTTCAAAAAATCATTCGAATGGGCGCCGCTAAAAGCCCACGGAAACAGGACGCCGCGATAACCCTGGGCATCGGTCATGTCAAAAGGCTGATAGGTCGCGCTGGCCTGGGTCAGATTGTTGGTCAGGCCGTCATTATTGAGCAACTGATGCTGGTCGTTCCACTGCGAAACCCGGCCGCCGGCCGTCGTGATGCCGACGCCGCCCTGCCAGTCGGCCACCAGATTGTTGGTGATTAGCGCGCGGGCGCCGCAGGCCACGGTCACGAAAAGGATGGTTAACAGCCGGTTCATCAGTATCCCTTCACCAATCCGAGAATGTAGAAGTTGGTTCCCGAACACACGCACGTCAGAAAATCCCGGTGGTTGGCGTTGGTCGTCAGGTTGACCATGGGAATGTCCGTGCCGAGCAGGAAGGCGTTCCCCAGTGACATGGTCCGTCCGCCCGTGGCGTCCTGAACGATCTCGAACACCATCCGCTGCGCGTCGCTGGCGCCGGTGGGGTTCTGGAGCAGAAAATTGTTTGTCGCCGTCAGCCGGAAATGCGTGCCCAGCGCCGCGTTGACCGGGACATTGGTGCCCGCATACGAAAGTGAAACCGGAATGTTGTTGCTGGGCGTGGGGCCGATGACGGGCGCCGGCAATGTCCCGTTGGTCCAGACCGTGCCGCTGTAAACCAGCACCTGTCCGGCGGACAGGCTGGTCACCACCACGTCGCTGTGGTTGGTAAAAGTTCCCATCTGGGCCGCCGGCACCGTCCCGCTCAACTGCCCCGCCGGCAGTCCGCCGGAAAGATTTGCCGCCGTGATGGCATAAGGCGCGGAGGTCAGTTTCTGGCGGGGCGACAGGGTCGTAAAATCCGCGCCCCCATTGGTGCGCGCGCTGATTTCGAGCCAGCGGCCGGCGCCGGGAAAGTTCCCGCCGTAATCCAGGACGACTGTAAACAGCCCGTTCGTGACGCCCACGGCCGTCTCCGAAATGGCGGTGCCAACCTGGTTGCCGGCGGCGGCGTCATCAAACAGCCCAAAGGTCAGGTCGTAAGCGCCGTTGGCGGGCAGGCCGGCATCCAGCAGGCGACCTTGATAGGTGAAATCCGTGCCTTGCGCCCCGGCGGTGTCGGCGGCGGCGAACAAACTGCCCAGCACGGCAACGCCGGCCAGAATTTTTTTTGTTGTGTTCATGCTCTTGGCAATCTTTGCGAGCAAAATTAAAACCGGCTGGAAACTTTCGCCGGACGCCCGGGCGTCAGGCCAGCGACAGCTCGGTGCCCATGCAGACTTTTAGCGGATCGCTGTCCGCCAGCGGAGCCGGCATCCGGAAATTTTCGACAAACTGACGGTAGACCAGTTGCGTGGAAATGATTCCCGCCAACGCCATGTCGTCCGTCTCGCCGAGCGCGCCGCCTTGCCGGACTTTGGCGACCAGTGACCCCACCGCCGCCGGATTGAACAATCCCGTCCGCTTCAGCGCTGCCGGCGACAGCAGCTCGCGCACATAGTCCGGTTCCGCCGCGTTGAAAAAGCTGCGGTGAATCGGCGCGCGGTAAGGGCGTTTGGGGCGCTGCCAGACTTCCTCGGGCAGCCACTTTCGCCCGAGCTGCTTGAGCAGAAATTTTTCGGTCAGGCCGCGCAGCTTGAGGTTCGCCGGCAGCCGGTTGCAAAACGACACCACGCGATGATCCAGAAACGGATACCGGCCCTCGACGCCGTGGGCCATGGCCATGCGGTCGCCCTGCGAAGAAAGCAGATATTGCGAAAGAAAAATTTTGATCTCCAGATACTGCGCCTGGGCGAGCGAGCCCCACTTTTGAAACTGGGGATGAAGCTGCGCCTCGATTGTTCCGTTCCAATCCCGCGCCGCAGCCTGCCGGACTTCCGGGCTGAAAAACCGGCAGGTCCGCCGGTTGTTCCGCCAGCGGATGGCGTGCGAATAATCCGGCCGCGTCACGGCGGTCAAATCCTCGCGGAAAAATGCCGACAGAAAATCCGCGCCGTTTTTGGAAAGCCCGGCGATGTCGGGATAGAGCCGCTGGAACAGCAGGTGGCGGAATTTCGAATCGGGCGCCTGCGCCCAAAAACGCCGGATTTTGGCTTCCTTGAAAATGTCGTAGCCCGCCAGAAATTCGTCCGCGCCTTCGCCGGTCAGGACGACCTTAAAGCCGGAATCCCGCACCAGCTTGGACAGCAGAAACATCGGCGCCGGCGCGGTCCGCATCAGTGGCACTTCCGCGTGCCAGACAACCTCCGGAAAAATCCGGCCAATGTCCGCGTGCGTGGCGTGGACCACCTGATGTTCCGTGCCCAGAAAATCCGCCATGCGGCGCTGAAAGGCGCTCTCATCAAAACTGGCATCGTCGAAGGCGATTGAAAATGTGTCGAGACGGTTGCTCGTGAAATTCCGGATGATGGAGGCGATGATGGACGAATCCAGTCCGCCGCTCAAATAGGCGCCCACGGGCACATCCGCCCGCAGACGAATCCGCGCGGCGTCCACCAGCAGGTCGGTGAACTCGGCCTCGTAATCTTCCAGGCTTTTTTGCGGCCGGCCGGAAGTTTCCGAATCAAAATTAATCTGCCAGTAATTTTTGACGGCAATTTTTCCATCGCGCGCCAGCAGATAATGGCCGGGCGGAATTTCAACGATGTCGCGAAAGACCGTCTGCGGCGCCAGCGGACTCCAGAAAGTAAAAATCTGATCCAGCACGACGGGATCCATCTCCGCCCGGACGCGCCGGTCGGCCAAAATAACCTTTATTTCCGAGCCAAAAATAAGGTCGCCCTGATTGACCGTGTAGAACAGCGGGCGGACGCCGAGCCGGTCGCGCGCCAGAAAAAGTGATTTGTCCTGCTCGTTCCAAACGGCAAAAGCAAACTGTCCGTTCAGTCGCTCCAAACATTGCGGCCCGAATTCCTCGTAGGCGTGCAGCAGGACTTCGGTGTCCGACGTGGTGGTGAACCGATGCCCGCGCGCCTCCAGTTCCGGGCGCAGTTCAAGGTAGTTGAAAATCTCGCCGTTGAAGACAATCCACAAAGTCCCGTCCTCGTTCGCGATGGGCTGCTGGCCGGTGCTCAAATCAATGATGCTCAACCGCGCGCTGCCCAGCCCAACGGGACCGTTGAGATAAATGCCAAATTCATCCGGGCCGCGATGGCGGATCATGGCCAGCATCTGGCGCATGTCTTTTTCCGCCGCGCGCCGCTGGCTTTTCAGGTTGAACATTCCGGCGATGCCGCACATAAAATTAAATGCCTAAAAAGATTCCGGTCAAAGTTCCTCAATCAACACGGGCAGCGCGTGGAGGTAATGGGCCACGCGGCGTTTGGCTTCGATGTCACGGAAGACCCGTTCCACCTGTCCGGCATTCAAGCCGGCGGCCGGCGCGACTTCCGCCGGGGCAAGCCCCTGATTTTTTCCGCACAAAACCAAATCCATCTTGTCGTAAGGCAGCGAGAAATAAAATTCCTCCTGGGATTGCGGCAGCGAATAGGTGTCGGTCGTCGGCGGGCGGCTGCAAATTTCCTCCGGCAACTGGAGGAAGCGCGCCATCTGATAGACCTGCGTTTTGTAAAGATGGGCGATAGGCTTGATGTCCGCCGCGCCGTCCCCGAGCTTGACGAAAAATCCCTGGTCGTATTCGAGGCGGTTGGGCGTGCCGGTGACGGCGAAGTTCAGCCGGTCGGCGTGATAATACTCCAGCATCTTGCGGGTGCGCTGCTTGAAATTCGTGGCCGCCACAATCCCGAGATAGGCCTCCATCGTCAGGCGCGCTTCCACCCGCTCGCCGGCCGGCGACTGCGTGACAATCGTAAAAAGGCGGAACTGCTCCGCATCGAAAATACTCGGCAGCACGATTTTTGATTTCCAGCCCGGTCCGTATTGCGGCACCACCAGCCGGATGGCGTCGTCCCGCCGCCGGTAGCAGCCGGTGGCTTCCAATATGCCCGTGATGTCTTCGTGGACAGTTTCAATTTTCAGATGCCGCGCAAGCTGCCGGCTCAAGGACAACGTTTCGGCGGCGGAATCCCGTTCCGGCATCAGCAGGCCGAACACACGGTCCGGGCCCAGCGCCCGGACCGCGAGCGCGGCCACGGTGCTGCTGTCAATGCCGCCCGAAAGCCCCACCACGACGCCTTTTTTTCGGAAGCGCCGCAGGACGTGCTCGCGCAGCATCGTGCCGATCCGGTCGGCTTCGCGGGCAAAGTCGAGTTTTAGCGAGTCGGCCGAGAAGGATGGGGTGGCCGTTTTCAATGCTTCCTTGATCATACGTTTGAGGTGATTTCTTGGTTTTCCGCCGGCTGCTGTTCGCGGTCTAATCCTGCGCGTCTTACCGCCCGGTCAAGAAAGGGCAAAAACGCTTCCGCCGCCTTCCGGTTGCCTTCACGGCTGGGGTGGCTGTCATGCCCGTCGCCCGTGGGATACTTGGAAAAATCTGACGTGCCGTAACCGGTTAGAATGTCGTAGTAGTCAAACACCGCCACGTTGGCCGGCTGGCCGTCCTTCAGCCAGCCGTTCGACCCGGAGAGCCAGTTATTGAACTCATGCGCCAGCCGCGCGCCCGCGACCCGGGGGTCACTCCGGCCCAGAGTTTTTTTTGCGAGCCGCTTCCACAAAGGTTGTTGCACCGACTTGGGCGCGAGCGGCGGCGGCGTCACGCAAATGAAAAGGACTTCCGGGTGTTTTTGAAATTCATCCAGCAGCGCGGTGTAAGCCGCGCGGGCATTCCACACCGTCAGTTCGGGGCCGGCGGCATTTCCGGGCGGCCGGCCTTCAGATTGAAATTCGTTGTTGGGAAAGCAGGACTTGAAAACCACAATGTTGTTCTGGCAGCCGTTGACATGGCGCGCATCCTGGGAATCGCAGGCCAGAATTTTTTCCATGTCATTTTGGAACTTGGGCGGCCAGTCAAAAATGTCCGTGTCCTCGCCAATCCGGCTCCCATAGGAAGCCTCATGCACCGAATAAAAATTTTGTTCCAAGCGCGCCCGCAGCCCGCCGCCGTTAGGATGCGTCCGATAAATGCAATTGGTTCCTTCATCATTTCCAAGATCGGCGAGCAACTGCCCGCCGCAGGAATGGTGGATGAACAAAATCCGGAGCGGCTTCGTCTGATGAAAGTTTGCGCTCATTGTGCCAGACATTTTTCAACTTCAACTATGGGCAATGGCGACAAAGATTTTTCCCGGCTCGTTCCATTGGCAACCAGTTCCCGGAGTTTTGTCTTCGATATTTTGCCCGAACCATTGTGCGGCATGTTCTTGAGAAACAATATTTCCTCCGGTGCCTTGAACGAAGCCAGCCGTTTCCGGCAGTGCGCCTCGACGGCAACCGGCGTGATTTTGGCGTCCGGCACCACCATCAGAAAGGCCTTGATGGCCTCGCCCAACAAATCGTGCGGCGCGCCCAGAACCGCCACTTCGACGACTTCCGGCAGTTCGGCGATGACATCCTCCACTTCCTTGGCGCTGACCCGGTTGCCGCCGGACTTGATCAGTTCCCGCTCGCGTTCCACGATGTAGATGAATCCGTCGTCGTCCACGCGCGCGATGTCGCCGGTGTGCAGTTTTCCGTTCTTGAAAAATTTCGCGGTCTCCGCCGGATCGTTCCAATAGCCCAAGGTGATGTTGTCGCCGGCGGCCACGATTTCGCCGGTTTCATTTGAGCCAGGAATCACGGGGCTGCCATTCGCCTTCAGAACTTCGAGCCGGGTGCAAGGCAGACCTTGGCCAATGGAGCCGAGCTTGTCACCGAGCCGCGCGGGCGGCAGATAGCTCAAGCGCGCCGTGGCTTCCGTCTGGCCATACATCAGGAAATACTCGACCTGCGGAAACGCGGCCAGGATTTCGGCGATGTGGGGATTGGGCAATTTCCCGCCGGCCTGCTGGAACCAGCGCAGCGCCGGAAACTTCAAATCGCGAAACCGTGATTTGCGCAGCAACAACTGGTAGGTGGACGGAACGCCGGCAATGCCGGTGCATTCCCGCTGTTGCATTTCCTGCAACACTTCTTCCGGAAACAGCTTGAAGCCGTTGTTCAGCACGACCGACGCCCCCGCCATCAGATGCGTGTGCAGCAGCGAAATTCCGAAGCAGTAATGAAACGGCAGCACGACCATCACGCGATCTTTGGCCGTCAATCCCATGTAGGAAATAATATCCCGCGTGTTGCACGCGATGTTCCGGTGACTGACCATCACGCCTTTGGGCGCTCCGGTCGAACCGGAGGTGAACATCAGCGCCGCCAAATCCTGGGCCGGGTTAATTTCCGGCATTGGCAGCGCGCCACTGTCCGGCAGCGGTTCCAAACTCTCGGCCAGCAGGGTGACACCGGCATTTTCCACCCATGGCCGCAGTTGGGAATCGAACCGCTTGGAGACGAACATTTCCTTGATGCCGGCGTCACTTACAATTTTTTCAAATGCGTCCCGGCTGAGATCCGTCTGAAACGGAACCGTCACCAAACCGGCGCGGATGGTTGCCAGATAGGCGACCACAAAGAACGGGCTGTTCTCGGAACAAAGCCCGATGCGGTCGCCCTTCCGATGTCCGCGCGCCAGCAGCGCGCCGGCCAGCCGTGCGACCCGCTGCCGCAGTTCGCGGTAGGTCAGCGCGCTGTCCCGGTAAAACACCGCGATGGCGGCATCGTCACCGGCTGACAGGATGGTTTCGGCCAGGTTCATTTGGAGGCGCGGGCTGACGGTCAACCCGCAGTT
>Ga0316226_1002240_pt1 | contig 18588 bp, 18 predicted proteins | sample TBH18017metaG_FD_206009 | JGI IMG/M metagenome (GOLD analysis project Ga0316226, IMG submission 206009) | Freshwater microbial communities from Trout Bog Lake, Wisconsin, USA - TBH18017 | ecosystem: Environmental > Aquatic > Freshwater > Lake > Hypolimnion/Profundal zone | place: USA: Wisconsin... | reverse complement strand
CAGGACGGAAGGTTTTAAGGCAGGGGATGATACGCCAGACGTCGCCTGTCCAGAAAGCGGTGTTACGCTCCCGCGTTGCAACAAGAGGAGAAACCGGCAGGCAGTCATGAATCAGGATGATGGAGTTTGTGCCGGCATACCGTTCAAGATTGATGAAATCCTTCAGCGCCTGATCAAAATGGTGCAGCCCGTCTATAAAAGCAAGATCGAATGTCTCTTTACCAATGATGTGTCGCAGATCATGCTGTGCAAAAAAAGCATCACTGGTCTGAGAGAAAAGAGTGGTGGACCCATGGGGAGAGACGTAGCTCAGCTGATCCCATTTCCCCTTGTAAGGGTCTATGCCGATGGTTCGTGTCTTCGGTCCGGTCAGAGACAGGGCCCGGCCATCACCAAGTCCTATCTCCACATACGTTGCCGGCTGCAGCAATTCGTGCAGGCGTTGAAGCCAGCCGTAGTAATCCACACCTGGCATTTCTGTTTCGGCCGACGATAAAAAGAACGCTTCCTGTTTGCCATCCGATATTGGAGCAGAATCCCGGGTATTGCCGATATCGTCCAGTATCCGTGCCTTAAACAAGTTCAATTGTGGAATATCCGGGGCCAGCAGCACAGCAGTTTCTATGACTTTGTAGGCGGACTGATACTCCCGGCGACAATAAAGAATAAGCGCATACACATAAAGTACCAATGCCGGTGTGTGTTGTGCTTCAAAGAGATGCCGCAGGATCTTCCCGGCTTCCTTATCGTATCCATGGCCCTCATACGGGATGAGAGCTTCCAGTATAACCTCATATTCAGCCATTGCCCCCGCAAGATCGCCTTTTTGCTGCATGATAACAGATTGACGCGCTTGGACCTCCAACCTGTCCAGCATGTTTTCAATCATGCCTTTCCCTCCGCATAGAGATCTGATTTGCTCATCTGGATTTCAATGAATCTCTGCAAGGTGACGAGGTCTGCACTTAAATGACAGCTCTTTTCTAATTCAGCCAGCCATTGTTTTGCCGTACTCAGTAACCTGTGATCAGCAAGCATATTGGTATGATTGAGGATATATGCAGAGAAGCCGCTTTCAAGAAGATGTCGATTATTGTAACGATCAGCTATGCCCCGCCATTTATTCAGGAACAAAAGCCGGTTCCGGAGCAGGATCTCCCCTGCTGTCTCAGCCTTTTCATAAAAGGGAATCTCCCTGAGAGCCCTGATGGACCCGCTCCAATGATGATCATAAGCGGTTGTCGGTACGATATAGCTTTTCAGGCCAGCCAGCTTGATCTGCAGGCCAAGATCCCACTCTTCAAAGTAGCAGGGGGTAAATCCATTCTCCAAGCGGATGATTTTATCGTCGAAATGCATGAGCTTCACGGCGAAAAAAAAGCCGGATACGGCATCCACCGCCGTGGCCTCTTCGAAGGTCCCCTTGTCGAAATAGGTGTAATCCCGTGTCAGGGTAAAGTTGACAAAACTTCCCTGGGGACCGACACAGGCGGCGTCTGGCATTTCCCAAAGCGCCTTCTCAAGAGCATTGATGGCCGATACTTCCACGTGCAGATCGGCGTTCATGATGAAAACCGTCGGCGTTACGGCCATCTCCAGCCCCAGGTTCCAGGCCCGGGCAACACCAATGTTCTGTTTCATGATTGCGTAGCGGTTGATGCGGTGGTGCCCTTTAAGCTGCTCCGCCACCTCCTGTCCGTTGAAGACCACAATCACATCGCCATCCACCTCTTCCAGATCGTGTAGGAGGGTACTGATGTTGTATTCGCTCGCCGGCGACATGTCGAGCACCGGGATGACAAAACTGCGCCTGGCCGTGCTGATGCAGGCGGAATTGCGCACCCCGGCATCTACCGGCGACACGCCGACAAGGGAGCGCTCTCGGAGTTCTTCAGCAGAAAAGGTGTCCAGCTTGCCCCCAAGCGCTACCGACAGCAGATCCTCCACCCGGTGGCCGTAGGTGTGGGCGTTGTAGACCAGATGTTGTCCACGAGCAGCGATCTGCTCCCGAAGCGTATGATTATCCAAGTAAAAACGAGCCACATCAACAATCCCGTTATCCCGGTATACTGCGCAATCCTCACCATCCCTGAAGAGGGTATCCTGCCCGCTGTTCCTTGCCAGATCGGTCAGGAGGAGAGAACCGGTGGACATGACCTCGAAGATCCGCATGTTCAGGTCATTGCGGATCGCCTCGTTGAAAACGATCTTCGAGGCTGAGAAGATACGGGCCATGTCGTCCCAGAAGCAGCGTTCATAGTGCACGGGAAGGCTTCCCGATAACCGCTTCAACAACTCCGCACGGCGCGATCCTTGGAATACGCCGCCAACGAATCCTATCTCTATCTGTTTTTTGACCGGATGGTGGCGATGAATCTCGGGATCGCAGGCGAGGGGAAGCCAGTGGACTCGGCACCCCTTTTGCCGGAATGCCGGCAGATACTCGCGCTGGGCAATAAAAATGCGGTCAAATTGTTGCGCCCATTCAAGATGCATCTCCAGATTGAGGTGACTATCGATCAGGTAACAGACTTTCGGGCACATGAGTTTGTCGAGATTGCGGGGATAATGACCGCCAACCGACTCGATCCAAAGGTACAGGTCCGGGTGGAGACCGGGATCGATTGTGCTCAAAACTCGCTCCATATCCGGCGTAAAATCGGTGGATATGTCCTGTTTCCCAAGGGGAAGCTTCATATTCTGTAGTTGCCACCTGTCAATCAGGTCAACAGGAAGGGGGGGGCCAATGGTGGTGGTTCGACATATCTTGCGCAATGCCCGTTCGAAATAAACTGCTGTCGTGACAGGGTATGCGACATAACTTAGCCAAATTTTCATATTTTGCATACGGTCCTTACTGTAATGTTCGGGTTCGATTTTGTCGATAATGGAGGCCGCGCAGGCAATCCCCTTGAAAGAAACACCCATCAGAACACCTTGCGTCAATGGCCGCGTTTGAACAAACGCGTGTTTTCCAGCTTGTTGGCGATGTAATGAAACTGCACCGCCGCCTTATCCCATGCCAAACGCTGCATATCTTCAGCGGCAACGGACCCTTTGCATGTACACGAACCTCTGTCCAGGTATGTCGATTCCAACAGCTCAATGAGCTCCTCCACGGAGGGCTCGTGCCAGACGGCGTAGGGCTGCCCTTGGGCGTCATTGACCACTCGCGGGGTATAGCTTGTGAGAGGAAAAGCGTTGCGTGAGGTAATCACGTCGGCGTGACCCGTGGCGTCGCTGGCAATGACGGTGCGGCCGCAGGCCATGTACTCGCACATAACCATATTGTTGCCCCCTTCGCAACGATTGGGAAAAATGCCGATGTCAGTCTGCTGGTATATCTGCCTGATCAGCGTGTTGTCAATGAGCGGCGCCAGATAGACGCGCTCTAGTGGAATGCCGTTGTCATGGAGCGTGCGCTGCAGGATGGTTGTGCAATCGTCTTCGGTCATTCGGAACACGATGTGGGGTGACTCGCCCATGGTAGCCAGGGAAAAAGGCCACTGGTTCACCCAGGAGCAGACCAGATATACGTCGGCATGACGTTGCATGAAGACCCGCATGGCGGCGATCACCAGGTCCTGCCCTTTGCGGAGTTCGAATTTGCCGCCGGAAAAGATGATGAAGCGGCCATCGTCCTCACGCAACGGTGCGGGGTAAAAATTGGCGGGATCAATCCCCTGCAAGATAGTGGCGGTCTGGCAGACGCCACCGATCCTCAACTGGTGTTCGCACCACGAGGAACCGGCAACGATGAAATCCCATTCGTGGGCGGCCCGGCGGGTATGGCGGAGGGCCTCCACGTCGTTTTCGAAGAAGCAGTAACCGATATTGATCCGGTCCCAATCGGCAGGATTCATGGGGCGGAAGTCGTGACCGCCGATGCAGTGGAGGGTGACCCCCTCTACGGGTGGAAGTTTGGCAATCTCCCTTCTCAGGTACTCCCCGGCAATTCCCCAGCCATGGGCCCGGCCGCTGGGCATGGAAACTCTCATCTCAACTCTACGCCTCTATCGGCTGATTCCATCATTCTCAGAGCTTCCTGGGCCTCGCGGTCCCACGGCTGCAAGGCAAGCACCCGCTCCAGGAAGAATTTGGCTTCAGTTGCTTTCCCGACCTGGCGGCAGACATAGGAAATTGCCTTGAGAATCTCAATATCCTGCAGTGACTTGGCTTGGAGACGAACATAGATCTGAAGAGCAGCTTCCAACTCCCCAAACCCCACACAAAGCAGGTCAGCAAGATTTTTCTGAAAGACTACATCTGCGGGTTTAAGGCGAACAGCCTCTTCATGGTAATGGCGGGAGCACTGTAGATCTCCTCGCTGCTGGTAGAGAACCCCCAGGTCATTGAAGACCTTTGCATTGTCGGGGTTCTGAGCCACGAGTTTTTCCAGCAACTGGATAGCCTCATGTGGTCTATCGGCTTCAGCCAGGCTGATGGCTTCCCTGTAGAGTTCGTCAGGGGAGCGCGTCGGCTCGGGCTGTATGGTGGACACCGGAGCGAAAACAGGCTGGGAAACTGGTGCTGAGGCAACTTCAAGCCTCTCTTGACTCCTAATCGGAGAACCTCCGGAAATCCGAAGGGTGTCGAATGGAGCAGCCAGAAGAGCTCGTAACTGCTCCAATGCCTGACGCGCCTCCATGTTGTTGCCGTCAAGCTGCAGGGTGCGGGTGAAGTACTGTCGCGCCTGCTCCTTGCGCCCGATCTTAAGGCTGATGGTGCCCAGGGCATTGAGGGCCTCGACGTCAAAGGGATTGTCCTTGAGGATGTCCAAGTAGGTATGAATGGCATCGCCGGTCCACTCCAACTCCACAAAATAGAAATCCGCCAGATTTTTCCGGTAAAGAATATTCGCGGGTTCCAATTTGTGGGCCTTTTCATAGTGCGCCAAAGACTTGAGCGGGTTCCCGGCTTGATAGTGAAGTACTGCAATATCGTTATGGGCCTGGCCGAACTCTGGATAAATCTTCAGAAAGTCCTGAAGATGATGAATTGCCTCATCGGTCTCAACTTCTCTGACGACCTCCAGAATCCGCTCATAAGTGGCGGCCCCCTCGATGGCGATCAGGTTTTTATTTGCGTAATCCGGCATATGTCCCCCTCAGCAACGTGTTATTTATGTTTAATAAGAAAGAAGAAAGTCGATATTTCAATAAAAAACCTCAGAACGGCGCCGAGTGAGACCCGTCGACCGAATTGGCGCTCTGGTCTATGGTTCGGCCTTGCGCATCCTGCCCGTTGAACGTGAAGACGATATGTGACGGATCAATCACGGCATCGCCACTCGAATTCTGATTGAGCTGGAAAGTGATGGTCGCCTCCTGCTTGAGTGTATTGTAGGTGACCGAAAAAGGGTTCTGGGGGATAGCGGCGTCCTTGCTGGTAGCCGGCATCATATTATTGTAATAGCCGGCCTGAGCGCTGTTGGCGCGTGAGAGCGTCCAGTTTGTTGGTTTCGTGATCGAACTGACATCCATGGCATTGCTAAAGGCAATGGTAACAGAAAAAGTCTTGGAGCTGCCGGAAGTGGACAGTGATGGGTCCAGAAACCAGAGCGGAGTTCCCGGACCAAGAATGTCGTTGAATTTGTTGTTCTGGGTGGCAGTGGAATCTACGGCCACCATCTGGGGCTTGTCGAGAACAGTCTGTAATTGCGAAGCCAAGTTAGCATTCGAACTTTTCAGGATCGTAAGTTGTTTTTGGGCATTATCAGTCTGGCCCAGGCCGTTGTAGGCCACACCGAGTTGATAGTTGGCAGAAGGAAAATTGGGTTTCAGGTTGAGCGATTTTGTCAGGTTGGGCACCGCATCCTTGTAGTCACCACTTTGGTTGCAGACCTCGCCCAAGGCATAGTAGACGTTGCCGTCATTCGGGGATATCTTTTGTGTTTTTTCGAATTGCACCAAGGCTCCCGAGAGGTTGCCTTGTGTGAGATACTGCTGCCCCAGGGTGTAGGGAGCTACCGGATCACGTGGGTTCAACTGCTCCGCCTTCTTGAATGCCTTCTCCGAGTCACTGTATTGTTTGTTCTGCAGGTAGGCATTGCCCAGACTGACGTAGGCGGTCTGCAAAGTTGGTGTGGTGGAACTGGAGGAGGATGAAGATGGGGATGTGGTTGTGTAGGCACTGGCAGAGGAACTCATTATATTTACGAGCTGCTTGTACGCTTTGATGGCATCGGTATTCTTTCCCTGTGACATGTATATCTGCCCCAGATAACTGTAAGCTGTGGCGTTTTGAGGGTCCAGCGCCAGAGCCTTTTTGAAGGAGGTAATCGCCTGATCGTTCTTATTGTTAGCCATAAGATCTGCGGCCTGAGCAATGGCGTACTGGGCCATCTGTTTTTGCTGGCTCTGGGCATTCTGATAGATCGATGTCAGGTCAATGGTCCCGCTGATAGAATCAAATAGTGAGGAGCTCATGTTTTTCCCCTTGCGCGGATGTTTATTGTTCAGCTATCGGCAAAACCGGATCGCTTATTTAACGTCCCGGCATAACGGGCTTCCGGATACTTCGTTTTGCAGCGAAGATCCAACCTGTTGGACAACATCTCGCCACGAGCCTCTCGAATGCTGCCGGAAGAGTCGCATTGACGGATACCACGGGGAATCGTTGCGGCCACGCATCCATCGCCAGTCGGGGGCAAATGGAAGCATGACCCAGGTCGGCTTGCCCATAGCTCCCGCCAGGTGGGCCACCGCCGTATCTATGGTGATGACCAGATCAAGCCGGGAAATCAGGGCAGCCGTGTCGCCGAAATCGTGTACATGGGGCATATGATCGGTCATTGGCAGCGGCAGCGGCCCATTCCAGCCGACCTGGAGTGAATGGAAGTCAACGCCGGCCACATCCGCCAGTGGCACCAGTTGGTCCGCCGGACAACTCCGCCCCGGATCGGGATAAGATTTTCCGGCCCAGCAAAGACCTACCCTGAGGCGGCTTTCACCTGCAGCCAAAGTGCACCAGGAGGAAAGTCGGCCGGGAGGAGTGGACAAGTAAGGGACCCCGTTGGGGATAGTCTCCACTGCCGTATCAAAGATGAGCGGCAAGCTGAGTAACGGAACATGAAGATCGAAAGGAGGCAACGCCTGCCCCGCTGGAATAACCGTGACGTCCCCTTCCAGCCATTCCATCACCGGCGTCAGCGGAGGATGACATTCGAAGATCACCTGCGCCCCCAGTCCTGCAACCTGCGGGACATAGCGGCAAAACTGGAGCGTATCGCCAAATCCCTGCTCAGCATGGATCAGGATAGTCCTTCCGGCAATTGCATCCCCATGCCAAAGGGGCTGAACAAAATTCCTGAGCGGCGAGGTGAAGTCACGCTTCTGCCACCGCCACTCATATTCCCGCCATCCCTGACGGTAGTCGCCGTTGAGAAGCAGCAGCAGCGCCTTGTTCCAGTGGGCCTCAGCATGCTCCGAGTCAGCATTAAGCACATCTTCACAGGCGGACATGGCCTCGTTAATTAGGCCAAGTGCCTGACAACAGGTGGCCAAGGCCACGCGAGCATCAAGCAGTCCGGGCGCCAGTTGCAGCGCCCGGCAATAGCTTTCAGCCGCTTGCTCGTAACGGCATAACTTCAACAGAGAATTGCCGCGGTTGTTCCACGCTGCCATGAGTGTGGGTGTATTGTCCAGAGCAGTTTCGTAGACAGCTATAGCCTCGTCATACTTACCGAGCTGATGCAGACAATAACCCAGCGATATGGATGCATCGGAAAAATCCGGCGCAATGTCAAGCGCCTGCCTGAACTGCATAGCCGCCTCACGAGTCTTGCCAACCTGCAACAAAGCCATGCCCACGGCATGGCTTTCGCTGGCGATCTTCATTATATCAGTATTGCCTGGTAGCGTTGCGCTTTCTGTCAACATAATATCCGCCGGACTTTATGTTACTGGATTTACAACTTGAAATTGCGCAGTTCTTCAGCCACTGTACCAAAAACACTTTCCCAATCGTGCTGCCTTTTTTGCCTGAAAAGCCTCATGGTCGGATACCACGGCGAATCCCCGCGATCCAGCATCCAGCGCCAGTTTGCCACATGAGGCAACAAGCACCAGACCGGCCTGCCCACTGCGCCAGCCATGTGCGCCGTGGTGTTGTCGATCGATATGACCAAGTCCAGGCCGGCAACTTGAGCAGCAAAATCGTCGAGATCGCGTAATTGGTCGGCGTCCTGCCACGAATGAATGCGGATTCCTCGCTGTTCTATGAGTTCACGGATCTCCTCGGAACAGTCCCCATATTGCAGGTTGATAAAATGAACCCTAGGGATTGAAATAACTGCCTGCCACTGGAGAAGGTTCGTGGAGCGCATTCGGCTGAGCTCGGTCTTTATTCCACCGCGCCAGGCAATGCCGACCTTCAGCCCGTCTCCAAGGGCTTCATAACGGTGTCGCCACTTCTGAACCGCATCCTGACCGGGAAAAAGCCATGGACCGCTGCGCTTGAAATCTTCCCAGCTGTTTCTGTAATAATGGGGAAGTGAGCCAATTCCCAGCTTGAAGTCTGCGTGCGGCAGACCCACCGTCAGGTGGGTATCGTCGCGTCCGGTGGCCGGAATTACCGTAATGGAAGGGAACGACCTTGAAAAGAGTGGAACTAGTCGGGCATCGCACTCAACGATGCAGTGACCGGCTTGCGCACTGATGTCGAGCAGGCATGAGGAGAACATAAGTTCCTCCCCGATACCTTGTTCCCCATAAACGAAGACGGTTTTCCCTTTCAGCCCGGAACCGTCAAAGCGGGGAACCAGCAACTGACCATGGGGATCCTTCTGAGTGCTGAATCTCCATTCATGCCCTTTCCACCCTGCCTGGAAATCCCCCCTTTGAAGTGTAAGGAGTGCAAGGTTCCAATGCGCGTCACCGTTGTCGGGCAGCCTGACCAGCGCCTGCCGAAACGCCGCCGATGCCTCTTCCAGCAACCCCAAGTCCATGTTGATCACGCCGAGATTATTGTACGCCTGTACTGAATTGGGGTTAATGGCCAATGCCCGTGCAGTGGCAATTTTCGCTTCTTCCAGTCTCCCCTGCTCTTTCAGCGTCACAGCGAGGTTATCAAGGGTTCCCGCATGATTGGGCATCAGGTCAAGGGCATGGCGCAGAGTCTGCTCAGACTCTTCGAGGCGGGAAAGAGCACATAGTATCACCCCGAGGTTGTTGTGGGCCATTGCCAGATCCGGTTTTATCCCTAGTGCCGTCCGGCAGACCTGCTCAGCCTCCGCAAGTCTTCCCAGCGCATGCAGCACAGTCCCGAGATTGTTGTATGCTTTGGCGTATCCCGGCTGTATCGACAGAGCGGCAAGGAAGGCCTGTTCCGCCTCTTCCAGGCGCCCAAGATCCTTGAGCACATTGCCGAGTATGTTGTGCGCTGTGGCAAGGCCCGGATTTATTTCTATAGCCTGGCGACAAGCCTGTTCAGCCTCCTCGAACTTGCCAAGGTTCAGGAGCGCATTGCCGAGGTTGCAATATATTTCTGCAACATTTGGCTTGATGGCCAATGCCTGGCGGTAAACCTGTTCAGCCTCTTCAGCTCTGTCGGATTCCTGCAGTACCGCTCCGAGGTTATTGCGCGCCACCACATAGTCAGGCTTAAGCACAATTGCCTCTTTATAACACCGCGCTGCTTCTTCTAGTCGCATGAGGCCTCGGTATGCCTGGCCCAGATTATTGAGAGCGGCCGGGTTTGTATTACTTTGAAGGGCCTTTTCGATCAACTCCACCGCTAAATCGTTGCGCCCGACCTGATGGGCCAACAACCCAAGCAGATGCAATGCGTCGAAGTTCTCCGGCTCCATTTCCAGGGCCTGCCGGTAGAGGCGTTCAGCCTCTGACACATACCCTGATTGCTGGTGTTGAAAAGCACTTTCAACCAACTGCGCAGGTGTCAATTCTTTACTTGAATGATCCATAAATGTCTTTGATAAGTTTCTGTGATGTTAATTTTCAGCGTTTCAATATCTTGCAGTTCAATATAATCGCCAGTTTATAAAGGCACATCTGACAACACGGGATTGTCAGAAAATTGACAAACAGTTGAACGGGTTGTCAATCCAGAAGCCAACAAAGATACATGCCGGTACTGCAGGGTCTTGTTGCTCATCCCCAGCAGTGGAGCGGCCTTGCCGATGACCGATTCCAGTTGGCGGACATTATATTATTGTGCAATTTCAATGCCAGGCTGGAAATACCATCCACACCAATACTGGAGGGAAGACTGTATTTTTTTGCGAAGAACTATGCCAAAGTTTTGACGCCATTGCCGCGCTCCCGTAGGGGGCAGGTTGATGCGGATGACGTTCAGGCAGTAGAACAGGTCTTCGCGAAAGCCGCCCCGTTTTATCACCTTCTCCAATTTCTTGTTGGTGGCCGACACGATTTGCACATCCAGAGGTATGTTGGTCTTGCCCTCGACCCGGCGGACCTCCTTTTCCTGGATCGCCCGCAGTAGTTTGGCCTGCATGGATACGTTCATCTCTCCGATCTCGTCCAGAAAGACCGTTCCGGCGCTGGCTTCCCTCGTGAATAGCCCTGGCCACCAGTTCCTTGCCTGTGCCCGATTCCCCCACAATCAGCACGGTCGAGGTGGTGGCGGCTAGTCATGGTGCGCTGGAATCCGTTTCGCGTTTTGTCCCAATGAGCGCAGCATGGTGATGACCAACCGGATGTGACGCAGTAACGGCAATACATCAGCGCAAGGCTACCCAGACCCAAGAGGTAGCCTTGCACTTTTGTCGCTAGCCTGTTCGGGTTGACAGGTGGTGTATGCTGGTGTTAACAATTAAGTGACGAACGTTACTAAATTGTTAACACAGGGGATGGAATGGCAGCAGGGAACTTCGTAGCATACTATCGCGTGTCCACAAAGAAACAGGGTGACAGCGGTCTCGGCCTAGAAGCCCAGAAGGAAATGGTTGCCCGGCACTTGAATGGGGGTGACTGGAAGTTGGTGGCCGAGTTCACGGAAATCGAGTCTGGTACAAGCAAGGGCAATCGCCCAAAACTCAAAGAGGCGCTGGAGACCTGCAAGCTGTACGGGGCTATCCTGGTCATTGCAAAACTGGATCGGCTCAGCCGTTCGGTTGCCCAGGTCGCCAGGCTGCTTGAGGAGTCCACGATAAACTTTGTGTGCTGTGACAACCCCCATGCTACCAAGACACACCTTCAAATGTTCTCGATCATGGGGGAGTGGGAAGCCGAATCAATATCGAAGCGTACAAAAGCGGCGCTGGAGGCCAAGAACGAGAGGGGGGAGAAGACAGGGGCGGCGTGCTGGAGAACCCCAGGTGCGGGGGCGTTGAGTGCTGAGAATCAGATGAGGGGCCGGGCGTTGGCTGTTACCAGGATAAAAGAGAAGTCAGACGAGTTTGCGGCCAGAATCAATAGGAAGATAAGGGAACTACAAGCGGATAATCCTGAAATTTCGTTACGGGGGATTGCCAAGGCGCTGGATTCGGCTCCAATTCCCACAATGAGGGGCGGGAAGTGGGCAGCGGCTACAGTCTCTAAAATAATGAAAAGGTAAGGGGCATGGTATCCTGGATATTTTGAACTGATCCAGTCAGGGATATATTTATCCCTCGATCCATCAGGGTCATACAGATGGCCCCTCATTGCAGTGTTGGTGTTATCCCTAACTGTTAATAAAAAAACCTCTTATTTACGGTTGTACTCCTATATGTTAATAAGAAGAAAACATATTAACGGATAAATAATGCGAAAAATAGATCTCAGCCCTGAGCGGCAACAACTCTTAGTCCCCCTCGATTCGCATCGTGGAGCACTCGCACTGATCCCACCGCCGACCCCGACCCATCTGCAACTACCAGGGCTTCGAGGTGAAGTTGCCAGAGCACATGAGTCGTTGGGACTTCTCCAGGCGTCGGTAGCTTCTCTTCCGAACCGGAACCTTGTGACCAGAACCCTTGATCGGAGGGAGGCGGTTAGAAGCAGCCAGATCGAGGGGACCGGCTCCGAAGTTGACGATCTTCTCACATTCGAGGCCACCGGAAGCGATGAAGGCCTCCCCCCGGATGTGGTGGTCACACTCAATTACGTGAAGGCTGTGGAATACGGCCTCCAAATAATTGCTCGGGACGGCATCGGCGCTCTGACCATCGATCTCATTCAGGAGCTGCACGCTCACTTGATGGATGGCGTGCCAGAATACGGTGACGTTCCTGGCCAGATCAGAACTCGCCAGAACTGGATCGGGGGCGTTCGAATTTATGACGCGAAGTTCGTTCCGCCACCGCCGACCCGCGTGGCTGAGTGTCTAGAGGACCTGGTCCGCGTACTTCAGTATGTTCCAGCCGAGGAGGACTTCTTCGAGGTCCCCCTTGTCATTCGCCTGGCGATCGTACACGCGCAATTCGAGACCATCCACCCTTTCATCGACGGCAACGGCCGCGTTGGGAGGATCCTCCTTCCTCTCATGCTGGCAGCTGAAGGATATCCACCCGTTTACCTCGCGGGATTTTTGAAAGCCAACCAGGACATGTATTACCAGACGTTGGGGGCTGTGCAGCTGCGGGGGGAGTGGACTGAGTGGGTGCGGTTCCTTGCCACTGGCGTTGACATCTCGTGTCGTGAATCGATCCAGATAGCAAGAGAACTCACGGCTATCGTGGGACGGTGGAAGGAGGCGGTGACCACCTTGAAGCTTCGTGCTGATGCTGCTGCGTACCGGCTGCCGGATTTTCTTATTGGGACTCCGGTAGTCACGGTTAATCAGGTGCTTAATGGTCTTGGGATTGCATTCCCCGCCGCCAATAAGGCCCTGACACAACTTCATGAGCTCGGGATTGTTGAACCGCTGAAGGACCAGAAACGCAACCGGACGTTCGTGGCCCGCGAGGTCATCGCGGTTTTGAATCGCCCGTCTCAACCAGACCCTTACTGACCCCACCTACGGCACGGTCTGGGGTCGAGTTGTGACAGGTGTGTGGCTTAATATCAACTTTAATGGCTAAACCTGCATATACTTTGTATTCAATAATGCACCACGGCAATTGCCGAAAGTAAAAACGCCGTAACCCCTTGCCGTGCAAGGGATGACGGCGTTTGATCGAATATCAACTAATAGGTAAAAGTTTAGATTGGACAGGCCCGGCGTTACCGACTTCGTGGGATGGAATCCACCAGTGGGTGTGGACTCAAACGTGTTTCATCGGATGTTCCTTCAACCATTCCCGTAATGCCTCGTTCATGCGGGTTTGCCATCCCTTGCCGGTAGCTTTGAACGCTTCCAGGATTGCCACATCAAAGCGGATGGTCTGTAACGCCTTCACTCCGCTACCAAGTGCACGCCCTGGTTTTTTGGCAAGCATCTCGTCTGCAACTTCTTTACTGAAAATCTCGTGCAGGACTTCACGCGCCGGACGCGCTCGGGCAAACATTTCATCTGTCCATTCCGGGTTTTCTTCGTCAACCATATATGGATCAGGCTTTTTCTTTGATTTTTGCATACTTGGCAACCTCCCTTCTGTTGGCTTTCCTGAAGCTGATCACATGCACCCCACCGGGGCGAGGTGTGATGACGGCTGCATGGAGTCTGTCTCCCAGCATCGCCAGGACACAATAGCGTCGCTCACCATAGCTTTTGCGCGTGTCTTCATCGATAATTGCCTCATCCCAGTCGATATCATCGACCATATCGAAGGGGAGGCCACGTTCGGCGATGTTAGTAGCGTTTTTTGCGGGGTCAAAGGTAACCGTCATAGCTATTTGTAACAACAAAATCACTCTGCGTCAACGGAATACCTATGGGTGGCTGCGACGTTAAGGAGGGTCTATGATGTGCGGATGGAGTGTCGGATAACTATGGGCGTGTTCTCCGTTCTGGTAACATGGGGGCCTCAAAAAACATCCTAATCAATATCATATTAAGTGAAGCTTAAAAAGCTCATTTTTCGCGAATCTAACCTTTCACAAAGAAGTTTAGATTCGGTGAGGCGAGCCCGGGCTGATGATATTACTGCTGGCCCTGTCCGGCGTTGATGGATGTTCTCAGCATGGGGCTGGGTTTGAAGGTCAAGACCCGTCGGGCCTCAATTGTTATCGTTTCACCGGTCTGGGGGTTTCTGCCACGTCGGGGCTTTTTATGCTTTACCTCGAATTTGCCGAATCCGGAGATTTTTAAGCCTTCGCCCGATTCCAGCGTATTCTTCATGATGTTGAAAACTGATTCCAAAAATTCCTGAGAATCCTTCTTTGTGAATCCGCATTTCTGAGCGATGCGATCCGCGATATCCGCTTTTTTCATGTCCACCTCGTTGTATTGAAATGCTGCGTACCATACATGATTGCTGATGCATTCATCGAGTAATTTTTTCTCGACAATCGCATTGCCGTTATAAATTTTCGGTGATAATTCTTCCTCACTTTTTATCGAATCTCAGCAAAAATTACTGACACAATTGCGTATGAAACCTATCGCGGACAGCTTGCCATTTTTGACAATCCGAGACTTGATTACGACTCATTTGTCCCCTTGCTTCTGCCTCCGGCTGACGATTTTTTAACTGATTTTTTAGTTCACATGAACGATTTTGCCGCCCTGGATTTTCTTCTCCCCGAGACACTTTTTTTGTTTTTTTATGTCATTTTTGCAGGCTTATTCCTCGCTTTTTTCCCGCATATTTTGCCATTTTATAACTACCTGTTATAATTGCCTTTAATTTTATGTGCACCACTTAAAACTCATATAAATTAACATGTTACTGTATGTTGAACACCAAACGAAAAAAACAGCCTAAAAATGCCGTTTGTATGTTATTGATATATTTGGGAAATATTTTTTAACACCTCTTTTTGTTTATATATATCGGCTATTTATCAAGTATTGAACACCTGTTTGAAAAACAGGTGTTCACAATACCATCATAAAAACGGTGAGTTGCGAAGCAAAAACACCTTGCCTTTTATCTTGCCTTCGATTTCTCCTGTTTTTTTGCCTCCGATTTTTGATTTTGATTTTGTCTCTGGGTTTTGATGTTTTTTGCCTTTGACTCTGACTCCTGTTTTGTCTTCGATTATTCTTTTTTTGAATCTGATTTTGCCTTCGGTTTTGATTTTAATTCTGTTCGCGCGGGTCAGTGGGCTTCAGGCCATATATGCCCACTGACCCGCGCGAATATTTTTGACTTTGACTCATGCCTTCCTGTGGTTCTTCTCTCCCGCAATTGAAAAATAATTGGTGACGTTGCCGATGTGCTGTTCGGGTTGATACCACCCTGACAAAATAATCAAAGCGTCGGACATGTGCGCACATTTCACCGGCGATTAGCCTATCCTGCCCTTCCTCAATATAATTTTTTTGAGCGGTTCTCCGTACTGAGTTTTTGCTCGTAAGATTTGTAGATCAACCAGGGCCATTCTTTCCCCCATGGCAGCACGGGGCCTTGTAGCGATAGGACGAAAAACGAGCTGACCGACGACACGCGAATCCTCCGGGCGCCTCGCTGGTCAGCTCGTCCTATCGCGGCCCCTTTGTGGTCGGATGAATTCGAGGCCCTAAAATCGGTTCTAAGGGCCTTAGCTCGGTTGAGACAGGGAAAGGGCGGCATGCTGCGACAAAAACAGCTCAGAAACGAAATTTGAAGGTCTGCGGTCTGTTTTTGGTGTTGGTCCGAGCTTATGAGCGTAGCGAATGGACAGAGCGAAGCGTTACGCCTGGCTTTTGACTTTTGATCGCTGCTGTTATCGGAGATTTGCTACGCGGTCCGGGAGATGGCAAGTCGATCAGAGCATTCGTGTTCTAAAAACTACGCCTTGAAAATTGGTCGCCGGGTGGCCGGGTTCATCGGCCACGTGCCGGCGCATTTATTGCGGGTGAGGTCCTGCAGATGAGTTTTCAACAGTTTCAGGGCGGAACTACTACAGGATATCTTTTAAATCTACAGGAACATACAGGCATATATACAGCGTCACCGTTAATGCGTAAAAGCGTCACCGTTAATGCGTAAACATATGGCTAGGGCGTCACCGTTAATGCGTGGATAACTCCACCGGTCCACAGGGTGATCACCGGATGACGTGCGGCGGCGACGGCTGGAGTTGTAAACCTTTCGGTGTCGGTAATGTCCTTGCTGCCGGGTAAACGGTCAGGACCTTTTTCAGGGCAGACCTGAAGGCCGCTTTGAACTGCCGGGGTACGGCATAGTCTGCGCCGAACTGCGCAACCAGCAAGGGCCATGGTATCACGGTGTCGGTCTTCAGGTAGCTGAGGCGATGTGTCAACCAGCAATAAATATCTAAGGCCAATGGCGATTTTTTCAGGGCCTTCAGGGCTCGCATGTCAATTGGTATCGGGTTGCCTATCACCTCCTGAAAGAACTTCTCGTTCAGTTCGATGGTGGAGGCCCACAAACCACCCTGGTCAGGATCGGGAGGCGACCACCACAGGCAGGCCTCCTCAACTATGGTTATGTTCTTAATTCGGTCTTGGCCTCTGTCACTGTAGTCGAGCGTGATGTGGCAGGAGAACAAACGCTTGGCCTGCTCTCTCAACCTGGTGATGGTACCCCAGCGCCCACCGGTCGGCACGAGGTCGAGCTGTCGCATGAACTCGCTAAGGGTATCCCCTAATACTAACGTCTTGCTCTGGGTCCGTACTGCCTCAGTGCTGATCCAGGCCAGAAGCAAGCGCGGGATGGTGCCATAAGGCAAGCCGGTCTTGGAGGGTGCCAACATGGTCAACGTGTAGTTGCCGTTCTTGCGCTCAAATTCGTTCGTCTTCGGGTCACGGTGTGGCATAGTTGCCTGTACCATCGCCCTTGCCATGAACCCCAGCTCCCCGGCTTCCTTGGCTTCCTGCTCTTCGATGGCGACGGCTTCAGCTAACAGGCGCTCTGTCTGAGCGCTGATCAAGGGGGTCCGCTCCTTCATAGCCCCTCCCGCTCCTTCACATATCCCCTGCTGAATATCCGAGACCAAAGACCGCGCCGAGATTCCGGCCGAGGTGTCGGTTCCGGTGTCACCCTGGGCTCAAGTTGCATCAACAGTTCCGGAGTCGGTTCCGGTTGTGGCGGTGTCGGCACTGGGATCTTTTCGGCGAGCAACAGGTTCATCTGCTTCAAAGTGGCGATGTGGTTTTCCTTCTCATCAAGAAGGTCATGAGCTGCTTTAAGTTCCTGCCGTAAGGTAGCAATTTCCTGTTGTAAACTGCTGTGTAAAGGCTGTTCAGCCTTTGACCCTTCCTTTGCTGGATTATTTACAAGAGAACCATACACTCGCATAAGCTCTGCTGTGTCAATCCCCTTGTTGCCTGTTGCGTCTTCAGTCTTGGATATCTTCCCCTTCTTTATGTGCTCGTTCAACGTTACTCTGCTAATACCTGCCATGTGTGCAGCTTGGGTAAGGTTTACAATTGCCATACAATTACCCCTATGTAAGTTTTAGTAAAGTGCTTACGTGAATGTATACATGGTTCCGGAGAACTGGTCAAGCTCGACCTGATAGCCAGGTCGAGCGCCTGGTGGTCGGTTCGGAGAGGCGAGCACGAACATGGTGCTCGGGGTCGCCTTCATTTTCTCGTTAATATGCTCCTGGATACCCTGCATAAACGGTGTACGTTTGTACACCAAATTAAGGCAACAGATAGCAACTCCTTGACCTTTATATTTTGATGGTATACGATACCATCATGAAGGCGAAAGCAACATTGGTTCTGAACAGAAAAGAAACGTTTAGCGACGGTACTATCGTGCAGATCGTTGTATGGACTTTACCTATTCCGCTTAAAGGTTCACTGCACCGTTACAAATACCGGCTCTATTTTGGCAAAGATGGTGCTTGTCTTGTTCGATATGACAATGAGCACGGCAAGGGAGACCATAAGCATGTTGCTGGACTGGAAGAGCCATATCGCTTCAAGGATGTTAACACATTGCTTGACAACTTTTGGGAAGATGTCGAAAGGATTGGTGGTGAATAACATGGCAAATATACTGATAAAAAGTCGAAAAGATTTTATGGACGATGTTAAGCGTGATTGGCTGGCAATCGACCGCGGGGAGCCGGTTCCAGAGCCAGTCACCAGGATATGTTTTGAGTCCGCCGAAGCCCTTTCCAGAGTTGTCACCAGACAGCGCCACAATCTTTTGCAGGTACTTCATGTAAATGGAGGAATAAGCATTAGGGGACTGGCCGCACTACTGGGGAGAGATTACAAGAATGTGCACCAGGATGTGAAAATACTGGAAGACTCCGGACTGATCGAGCGGGACGGTAAGGGTCATATAATCGCCCCACACGAAAAGCTGCTGATCGAGCTACCGTTGGTAGCATAGCTTGAGACAAAGGGTTGGTTGCGGCCTGTTGAAAGCCTGCATAATCACTGCCCACCCATCTAAAGTTTTATATATCTATTTGATAAAACTTTACATTCAAAAATGCCTCCTCTCGACCGCACAGAACTAAAAACGCCGCAAGGTCTTGTTTTAAAAGGCTTTGCGGCGGTTCCTCGAATCTCAACTTTTAGGTAAAAGTTTAGATTGGACAGGCCCGGCGTTACCGACTTCGTGGGATGGAATCCACCAGTGGGTGTGGACTCAAACGTGTTTCATCGGATGTTCCT
>Ga0316226_1002239_pt1 | contig 18590 bp, 8 predicted proteins | sample TBH18017metaG_FD_206009 | JGI IMG/M metagenome (GOLD analysis project Ga0316226, IMG submission 206009) | Freshwater microbial communities from Trout Bog Lake, Wisconsin, USA - TBH18017 | ecosystem: Environmental > Aquatic > Freshwater > Lake > Hypolimnion/Profundal zone | place: USA: Wisconsin... | reverse complement strand
ATACTGCATTCCCAGGCAGGAGCCTGGGAACGAGCGCGCGTTACGAGAGCCTCCAAGCTTAACTTAATGGCAGTGGGGCGTTGCCCTAGGCTGGTATGGAGCCGCGCCTTCGGCGCTGAAAAGTTCATGACACGCTCTAGTGAATTTGCATTGATCCCTTGATAGGAAGGTTCGCCGAGGCGCTGGGAACGCCGTCGCCCGGGCGGGTCATTGCCAGGAGCAGGAAGGTCTGCCCTTTTTGCGTGGGGAACTTCAGGATTTCACCCTTGAGCGTGCGCGCCTTCTCTCCGCCGCCTTGGAGGCTGATGGCGTGGCCCGGCCAGGGATTCACTAGCCGGCATTCCTCCCCGGCCTCACTCACCACCTGCACGTAGGGGATCTTGCCCTGCTTCACCGCGCTGCCGATCAGGAACCCGCCGCAGGCGTTCAGGTTCCCGAACGAGGCATCCTGATCCATCGGCCAGTTCGGGAAGAGATGGATGTTCTGCTGGTGGCTTTGGAGCAACATGTAGGCCAGGCAGCACGGAGTGATGGCGTCGTCCTCAGTGCCGCCCCCGCGGGTGCGGATCATGAAATTCGGCTCCTGGTAGGTGTCGATCAAAGCGCGGAGATTTTCCAGAATCTCCTTGGGATCATAGCCCGCAGCCGCGGCACTGGGGTAGAAGGTGCAGTCGTTGTTGATGTCATACCACTCGGCGGCGAGAGTGACCGTGTCGAGGGCCGCTTTCCGCTCTTCGGGGGTGCTCTCGATGCCGAACGACCACCCCGGGAAGATCGCCTGCGTGCAATTCATGCCGGCACTGGTAGGGCGAACCTGACGGTCCTTGTAGAGGAGGAAGGGGGATTTTGGGAATGCGGGGCCCGCTTCGCAATCGCGGATCACCATGCGGTCTTTTGTCGCGTCGGAACCAAGCTTCTGCAACTCTTCGGCGCTGGAAGCGGGAACGATGATGAAGGGACTGAGTTTTCCAAAAACCTCGCGCCATTTTGCCCGGCGATCCGGATTCAGGTTCAGCTTGGTGCTGATCTCGATCAAGCTCGGATAGAGCAACCGCAAGAAACTGAGCGTGGTGGCCGGGTTCACGTTGTCCCCGCTCCCTTCGCTGACCGCATCGTTTAGCGAGGCATAATGTCCGTTCTGGAGCACCAGGTAGTTATCCCAGAACTCCGCGGTCGCAACAAGGAATGGGTAAACCTTACGGGCGTAGTCGAGATCGCGCGTGAGACGCCAGCGCTGGATCATATTCACCGTGGAGAAGAGGGCATCGCTCTTTTGACCCCAGAAAGTGCCGTAGTCGGCGCTCCAGCCCGGCATCGGGATCAGGTGGGCATAGAGGTAGATGCCCCGATAGTCGGCGGGGTTGGGCTCGGGCTTTACCTGGGTGCGCCGCGCCAGCGTCGCTTCCAGTGTTTTGGGCAGAGCGTTGGGATCGATCCGCCAGGCGTTCCTTGCGATGGCCCGCCCGCGCTCGATATGGTCCAGCAGAACCGGCTCGTAGCTGTCGGTCAGCTCGAAATGATTGCTCACATAGCCCGCCCAGAACGGAGCCTGGTAGTTGTAATTCAGCGTGTAATCGCCATTCCAGCTTGCCCCTGGGCGGGTCACAAAATTATGCCAGAGTCCCGGAGCCGAGGTGTCCGCGCGGCTGCAACAAGCCAGCAGGTACAGGGAGCCATACCAGTTAGCCTGGATTTTCTTGTCGGGAATCTCGACGAAGGATTTGCCCCAGAAGTTTTTCCACCACCCGAGCTGTTTCTCGCGCAGCCTAACAATGTCCGGCTCGTCCACATCAAGCCACGTCTCGGCCTGTTTGAGGTAATCCTTCGCATTCCGGTCCGTCGCCACGGCGAGGAGCACGAATGCATGGGCGCCTGGTTCGAGGGTGAAGCTCAGCGCCCGCCCGCTGCTATGCACGCCGGCTCCCAGGACCCGCTGACGCAGCACGCCCAATGGCGAGCACCCTTGGAAGGGAAGCTCTGGATCGCCTGTATGATACGCCGTCTTATCCCAACCCTTTAGGTCGGGGTCCTTCGGGAAACCGGCGCTGGCCACCTTCCTGCCTCCGACATAGAGAGCAAAGCTTTCGATGTCGTAAACGACCTTCACCTCCACCCATTGATTCAACGGCAGCGGCTGCGGGTCGGCAACCGTGGTGAAGTCCAGCCGCGCTTCCAGCTTTCCAGCAGCCACATGCACAAGCAATCCCTTCAGGAACGGGAACGATTTCGATTCCCACGCAAGCGCGGAGAAGATCGTCCCGTCCTCCAGATTTTTCGCCGCATTGACCCAGGCCGAGAGGGTGAAGCCCTTCTGCGGCACGCATCCGGAACTCATCACGAGCCGGCTCTCGGCTTCGCCTATGACTTCCACCGCCGGACCGTGCGCATCCTCGGGGTGAAATGCCAGTTGGCCGATATTCTGAACATAAGCAGCTTGCGGCTCCCAGGGGAGATACGGTTTCGCCGATCCCTGTGGAGTGAGGGTGAGTCCGGCGATCTTTCCCACAAAAGCCTTCGGGGTTTTGATGGTCGTCCGGTTGGGCCCCATGGATTTGACGATGCGGCTGCCCACCTCGAAGGGAACCGTGTCGGGAGAAATCTCCAGCCATGCGGAATCCTTCGTGTTTCCAGTGAGCGTCGGCAGGCCGCCTGCATAACCGTCTGCGACCTCGCTCTGGAAGGAGAGGGGCTTCGCACCGGTGTTTTCCAACCGGGTCACGACGATGTTTTCAGGATAGGCGACCCACGATTCCGTGCGCAGGCCCAGTCCGTTCTTCTGTTCTTCAAACTTTCCCGTGAGGGTTGCGGACCCAACATTTTGCTCGATCTGGAAATCGGCGAATCTCAAGTCGGGGCTGGAGATGATCTGAGCGCCTGCCGTGCTAATGCCGCCACGAACCACGCCCCAGAAATCGTTTTTACCAAGGCCCAGATTCAACCTCCCGCCTCCACCTGTCAGAACGACTCCCAGATCTCCATTGCCCGTCACCAACCGGCCTTTTCGATCCGACATTCCGCGAACGGTTGCCGCCAACTCCGAACCTTTTTCAGAGACAAGCGGAGGTTGAACTTCTCCCGCAAAAAGCCTTCCGAGGTTCAGGCAAAGAAGGCTGAGAAAAACTGCAGGGCGAAGACTTTGTGTGTTCATGTTAAAAGAGTTGGATTTTCCTGGCTAACGCTTGGTGATGTAAAACTCCCGGACGACCTCCTGTGCCGTCTTCACGAGCGGTTCTTTGCTGCGGCCCGGCTGGTACGCGGCGACGATCACCTTCAGCGGGTACCTGGCGCCCGGCGGAATGGGCGTGAATCGCAGGGTGCCGCCAGTGTATTTCGGGTCCTTGCCCGTGATCTCGGCCGGGCCGGAGACGACATAGTACTCGACGACCTGACCGGGAACGTCAGAGGTGGCCTTCAACTCGATTTCCTTGGTTCCTGCCGGGACGTTCGGAACCTCCGGGAATACAAGGGTCTGCGGCGTTCCGTTGCGGTTGTCGGGACCCCATATGTATGCCGGATAGTTGATACGGGCGTACTCCTGATCGCCGACCGCCGAGGCCACAAGCCATTCATGTCTCGCAGAGTTGAATTTGCGGTAGCGGAATGTACTCTCATCAAGTTGGGCGAGGCAGTCGCCCCCGGTGAACTTCACGAGCACCTTGCCAGCGGGGGAATGGCCCGCAGGCGCGCTATTAGTCATGTCTTTGGCGGGAACCGAGTCGAGAAACGCCCCTGTCAGTTTGAACATCAGGCCGTCGTCCAGCGCCGTTTCTTGAGGGATCAGGATGGCGTCGAACGCAAACGTGAACGGTTTCAGAAGATGTCCGTTCGAGACGACGGTCACGTATTGCGGCTTCTTGTGCGCCTCGGAGAGGGTGTGGTCGATCGCCGCCTGGGCCATTTCTTGATCGAAGTACCAGAAGGCCCTGTCCTTCGGCCCGCTATATTGAGCTTCCGGCACCATGGGGAATTGCTGCGGTTCGACTGGCGAAGTAGCCAGCCAGCCTTGCTGCGGCTTAAGTTCCTTCAGGTGGGGATAGCCCGTCGCCGGAATCTCCTCCGACAAACGATATTTCGAAGCCTTCCGGATGAACATCGCGGCCAGTTTGGCCATGTCGTCGGTCATGTCGAAGTGGCAACCGCCCCAGTCGAAAACTTGCCCAGCAAGATTGTTGTTGTCCTTGCGGGCGGCCAGCGCGCAATTGTTAGGATCGAAATGGCCGTCGGGACCTACCGGAGCCGCGCAGTTCATATACATGACGGGCACACCGTGCATGTTCGAGTCTGGTTTGAGGGCGGGCTGGGTGCGCACACCGGTCTTGATTGGCATCGATCCCCACATCCGCTCTGGAATCCAGTAAGGCATGTGCCAGCAGAGCAATCCGCCCATCGAATGACTGAGAATGAAAAGAGGAGCGCGCGCGATCTCCTCATAGCCGGACTCGTCAGCGAGGCGTTTGAGGATGTTATCCAGCACGGGACCGGCTTTGGCGGCCAACTCTTTGTCCCAAGCCTCGATTTTGCCGTTCGCCTCGCTGGCCTGTTCGGGGGGCGTTCCTGGGGTCTTCAGGAGTTGCTGCAGCAGCCCGTATTCTTTTTCGTCCTCCTTGCTCAGACCGTTGGGCCAGCCCCAGTCGGAGTTAAAAGCGGATCGGGACCACCCGCCCACATAGACAATGCCGATCCGTTCTGCCTTGCACGCCTCGCGAACCGCCGGGTTCTCGATGATTCCGGTTTCGGTCAGATTGCGCATCGCCATGACCATGCCGCGTATTCGTTTGCAGTCCTCGGGTATCCAGAGGTAAACGCGGCGATCTTCTTCCCCATTTAGGATGGACCACTGGTACAGTGCCGCGTGAAGCCCTGTGCTGCCCGCAAGCAGGCCGAAGAGCACGAGAGTGATAGCGAATAGCTTTTGTTTCATGGAAATCGCTTACTTAACCACCCGCACCCGAATGAAGCGCAGCCGGGCGTTTTGGATCGGGACAAGGTCGGACTCCACTACTTGCTGGCGACTCGCGTCGATCGGTATTACGGAGACCTGCTGCGTGTATCCCGGTCCCGAATTCCACTGGTGCAGATCGCTGCTCACCTCCACGACGTAAGTTAAATCCGAGGCGTCCGTGTACCGCAGGTAGCTGATTTGCAGGAAGCCGTTTTGACAGATCGCTGAGGGAAGCCGGGAGCGATCCGGCGCGTTGGGATTCATCCCGAACGCGTAGGCCGTCAGGTAAGGCATCCCGTGGCCGGTATCCGCCGCCGGGTTTGCTCCAGACAATCCGTAGGCGCCTTGGAACCATGCGAAGCTCCGAGTGACGGAAATGCTGCCGTTGATCGCAAGATTGCTGGTGTTCCAGGCCAACCCCGCATCGAGCGTCGGCAGGTTGATCGCGCTGAAGGAGCCCGAGTAGGCCGAAGCGTTAAAGAGGACGAACGTGTCGCCCGCCGCCAGCGTGCCGCTGGTACTGACGACAGTCAGTGTGCCGTTCAAGGCGACCGACGTTGCGCCAGCGATGCCCGTGCAATTCGGGATCCCCGTGCGACTGAGGGAAACCGTAGTGATGCTGTCCTCGCTGAATGTCAGCGAGTTGGCGATGCGAAGCGTGCCGGTGTCGCTCACGCCGGGCGTGAGGTTGCCGCCGACCGTGACCGGGCCGTTGATCGTGCCGGTGCCCGAGAGGGTTGCCCCACTGTTGACCGTCACGGCGCCTTCGCTTTGCAGAGAGTCGCTCAAATTCAGCGTGCCGTCCACTTCCAACGCGCCGCTGCCGATCGCAGTTTCCCCGCTCAAGGCAGCGGTGCTGCTCAGGATCAAAGTTCCCGCGCCCTGCTTGATAATGTTGCCATTGGTGACGGGCAGCGCGAATTCCACTGTGCTGTTGACCATGAGGGTGTGTGTTCCGCCGTTGAGATCGCAGATGCCGGTGGAGCCGCTGCGGGCGAGCTTGAGCTTGGAGACGTCGGCCGCATCGCCAAGGGTGACGTCGCCGGTGACGGTCATCTTCGCGGGGGTCGAATCGTTGATCGAGAGGGTGCTGTTGCTGCCTCGCAGGGTGCCGCCGTTGAGGGCAAGCCATGCTTGCGTTTCGCTGTAGCCATTCCAGTTGACCAAGCCGCTGTTGAGCGTAACGCCCTCCGTATCACGGATCAAATCCCCATCGCTGTTCGTTATTAGGAAGGTGCCGCCATTGACGGTCAGATCGCGGCTATTGATCCAACCTGTCTTCTGCGCCTGCAAGATGCCTCCGGAGACAATAAACGGTATGTTGGGGCCGTTGCCAGTGAAGGTCAGCTTCAGGGTGCCCTGATATGCCGGATCGGTCGCATTCCCCCATTGGAGGCTCGTGGTGCCGGTCGGGGCGCCAGGGATTGTGGTAAGGACAAGCGTGGACCCGGTTTTCCCCTTCCAAAAACGAGGGGTCCCAGCAAGGATGGTGACCGTCTTATTGAGGGTGACCGTGCCGCTATCCGCGTCCACCACCACCCCGTTGGCGCCGATCGTCAAGGCGCCCGTCGAAGCGCTGTTGAGCGTCCATCCCGGGGACTCGAAGAGCATTCCACCCACGCTGTTGGAAGCGGCGATCAAAGGCTGGTTGGCGGTCGGCGAACCAGCGAACGCAGCTACGTCGCTGCTGGTTGGGACCGCCGTGCTCCAATTGCCGAGGGTCTCCCATGCGGTGCTGCCGGCGCCGGTCCAGACATTGAGACTTGTCACCGTCACCGTGAACGTCTGGCTCGCGTTGTTGCCCGCCGCGTCGCCGGCTGTCACTGTCACCGTGGTCGTGCCGATCGGGAACGTGGCGCCGGAGGGCGGGGTGGCAACCGTCGGGCATGTTCCGCTCACCGCGTCCGTCGCGGAGGTGGTGAACGTCACCACCGCTCCAGCCGTGCCGGTCGCTCCCACGGTCAGGTTGGAAGGCACCGTGAGGGCTGGGGCCGTGGTGTCGCGCACTGTCACCGTGAAGGTCTGGCTCGCGTTGTTGCCCGCCGCGTCGCTGGCCGTCACTATCACCATGGTCGTGCCCAGCGGGAACGTGGAGCCTGATGCCGGGGTGGCCACGGTCGCACACGCGCCGCTCACCGCGTCGGTCGCGGACGTGGCGAAGGTCACGACCGCCCCAGACGAACCGGTCGCTTCCACCGTCATGGCGGAGGGGACCGTGATGACCGGGGGCGTGGTGTCGACGGTCACCGTGAAGGTCTGGCTCGCGTTGTTGCCCGCCGCGTCGCTCGCCGTCACTGTCACCGTGGTCGTGCCCAGCGGGAACATGGAGCCCGAGGCCGGAATGGTCGACACATTGCAGGGATTTCCCGCCCAATCGGTTGCTGAAATCGAAAAGTTCACCACTGTGCCATTCGTGCCGCTCGCTTCCACCGTCATGTTGGAAGGCGCCGTGATAACCGGCTGCGCGAAAACATTGTCGGTGGAGATATTGGTGAACGTGCTGGTGTTTAACAGGGATGCGTTATGGCTGGTGACGGCCAGCCCAATGGAAACCGTGGAGCCCATCGAAATCGTTTGGCTTCCCACCTGAATCCAGGTAACGCCGTCGGCGGAGCGGTAGCCGGTAAAGACGTTGCCCGCCCGCGTAACACGCACCCAGTAGGGGGCCCTGTCGCTGGATGAGGCGGTCACAGAATAGGTGCTGCTTCCTGTCGCCGGGCGGTATTGCCATTCCGTGCCGTTGCTAGAAGATACACACATCATCGCATTGGCCGAATTTGCGTCCAGCGTGTTGCGGATCATCACGCCTGCTTTGGCCCAACCATTGGTGTTCGAGATGCCCGTCACCCTGGCTGTGATGGAGCAGTCGCCGCTCGCAAGCTGATAGACATAGCGGAACGCGTCCGCAGTGCCCCAGATGTCCGCTCCCGCCCCGGCCACCTGGAAGGCGCCGCTCCCATAGGCCGCGCTGCCGGTCAAGCCCACGGCGCCGATGTCCTGGGTAAGCCAGGGAGCAAGGGGGCCGTTGGTCACCGTAATGGCGATTGTCACGCTGGCGCTGGAGGCCGGGGTGGCATTGCTAGTCACGCGGATCGTCACGGGATAGGTGCCCGCGCTTTGCGTGCCGGATGTCACCCAACTGAACACGCCGGTGGAGGGATCGATCGCCGCGCCTGCCGGGGCGCCGGCGTCGAGGCTATAGGTCAGGGTCTGCGTGGGGACTGCCGCGGTAGCCGAGACCGTGAAGGTCACAGGATTGCCGGCGATGACCGTCTTGTTGCCGATGGGCGCGAGCACCGGCGGGGTGGTCCCCACCGCGGTATTGCCCGAACCGTCGTCGAGGACGCCGGTGTCACCGCTGGAAAAGACACACTGCTGCGGCCCCGCGCCATCCGTGACAGTCTTAAAAGAGAAGTTGCAGCCGTCCACCGTAACGCTTGCCGAATCCGAGCCCACTGCGGCGTTGGTCTGGTCAACCGGAAGGGCTGCGGTGCCGGGAGCCTGCGGCGCCAGTACGGTGAGGAAGGAAATGCGCTGCCCTGCCGCCAGGTTGCACCCGTAAGCTGCATAGAGGTGTTCCCGGGCGGTTACCTCCAAATGACCGTTCAGGTTGGTGAAACGCCAGTGAAGGTCATTATAGGTGGCGCCTGCCGGTCCCGTCATGGACAACACCATCGGGCGCGGCACGGTTCCCGATGCAATCGTTGTGGGGGTGGACGAATTGGGCTCCATGATGGTTGCCGCATCGTCCCGGCAGAGAAAGCGGTTCGCGGCCGATGCCAGAACATTTTGCACATGCCACACCGGCCCGAGATTGACCGCGCTGACCGCCTGCTTGGCTTCAAAGGTGTCAAAGACCACGAGCGTTCCGGTGTCCTTCACCATCGCCACCTGCCGCGTGCTAACCAGATACTTGCCGCCATAGGCACTTCCGTAGGCGGAATCGAGTAGGAGATCGACGCATGTCCGCCCCCAACTGATATTTGAAAATTCCAAAGCCGACGCATTTCTCACGTAGAGGCCGTCGTTACCTCCCATGATGGAATAGAGCGTGGTCCCGCTGGAATACACTTTGTCGAGCAATGTTCCATTAGGGGTGAAGTTCGGGTCGTATTGAGTCAAATCGCCATAGTTCAGAAAATCCAATACTGCCGGGCGCGCAATGGCCATATTCTTAAAGACCTTCGAACCAGCATCATAGCCTAGTTCGTGCAGCAGAACGCTGCCGCCGAATCCGTAAGCGATCAGACAGCCGAAATCCAAGTGGCTGTGGGCTTCTCCGTAGCCCACGCTGATCATGGCATACGCCTGCTGATCCCGCGTGGCCGCGGTCGCAGTCCCGCGAAGAATCACTTTATCCGGCGTATGGGTTCCGTTGATGTTCTGGCGGGTGGTAAGAACGGAGGAGGGGACCGTGGCCAGCAGCGGGATGCTCGGGTCCGCGTAATTACTGGCTAAGTCGATAGAATCGGAAAAAGCGCCGTGACCGATGTTCTTGTTGTAGTTGAACATACGGTCGGAGGTGTCGCGGAAAATGGCGGCGGTATCCCCCCACACGGTTGTATCCTTGTAGATTTGGGCGGCCCGCTCAAAGACAGGGATCCAGGAGCCAAGACCCCAGTTGTCATCGCCATAATTGGGAATGATGCCGAGGGGCATCATTTGCATCCGGTAATTGTCGAGGAATTGTCGAATCTGGCTCCACGTGTCCTGGAGGCCAAGCTCGGGCAGGTAGGAACTGGGGAGCGCGTCAGCGAGCTGGAGAAAACAGATGACTGTCGCGGAAGAATAGCCCGAGGTATTTTCCGGAATTCCGACTCCGGGCTGCGGGTTTGCAACGACCACCGGAACGCGGGCAACGATCCCGTTTGTAAATGAGATCTGCGTGAGCGTCCCGGTCGGAGAGTTCGTCACAGGGTCCCAGCGATACTGCATCGAGTCGCGGAAGCAAGTTTGCGCGCAGGTCCGCCATGCCGCCAAAGTATCGGCGGAGACGGGGTTGTTTGCGCCTTCCGCCTCCAACAGATTCGCCACCAAGGCGATCCCAAGACCGTAGCGAAGCCCCAAATTGCCCGTGGACGGTATCTCCCCAGTCCCATAGCGGAAATTGGCGCAGGTTTGCAGCATGGCGATGGCATTGGCTCGCGCAGTGCCGGTGATGACCCCCAACTGATCCAATATCTGAAAGGCGGGCACCAGCTCCGGCAAGCAGTACGCGGCCTGATCCGTGCTCCCGCCGAGCTGGGCCGGTGAAGCATCATACAGGGGATCGCACGCCCGCGCGCAGCCCTGAAATACAAGCAGCGCAGCGTTCAGATAAACCTGCGCCGCCGCGGTCTGCCCCTGGGCCAGGAGATTCGCCCCAACTTCAGCCATGGGCCGCGCCGGGGTGATCTGGCCCCGCCCATTCACCCATAACCCCGTATCGGAAGTGCGCGGGTATGGCTGCGCCAAAACCCTGTTCGCGGCATTAATCGCGCCGGTAAGTTGGCCATTCGTGCCGGTGCTGCCATCCAGCCATAGTTTCGCCGAAGTCAGGTAATCCTGCTGCGTTGCGGCTAGCCCCACGCTTGCTGAGAGGCTCGCCAGGATCGCTCCGCAGATCAGGGCGAATGCATTTCTAAGCATTGATCGCATAGGGTAGGGGAGCATTTTGTTGGCTGATCTCAGGGCTTGCGAAGCAGCGACTCAACGGCGGGCTGAATCGCCCCGGCAAAAATCTCATAGCCTTTTGGCGTGAGATGGGTGAAGTCCTTCGTTAATTCCTTTGTCATGCTGCCGTCGGGTTGAAGCAGTTTGTCGCCGAAATCGAGATAGGTGACGTGATCCCCGTCGTGCAAACCAGAGATAAGACGATTGATCGCGCGAATCGTCTCGCGGTCGGGATGGTTGGCGAGTTCGCGCCGGGGCAGGACGCCCAGCAGAAGAGTGCGCGTGCTGGGTAAACGCCGGCGAATTTCCCCAACGATGACGCGAATTGCCTGCGCGATGTCCGCCGGGGAATCGCCTTCGGTGATGTTATTGGTTCCGATCAAGAGAACGACCGCCTTGGGGTGGATGTTATCCAGTTCCCCGTTTTGTATCCGCCAAAGGACGTGCTCGGTGGCGTCGCCGGAAATGCCGAAATTTGCGGCATGGCTCCCGGCGAAGCGGGCGTTCCAGACCTCGCGCCCTTCACGGGACCAGCATTTGGTCAGCGAGTCTCCGATAAAGAGCAGGTCGATGCCGCCCTTGCGCGCCTGGGCGACGTTGGCCTCATGCTGCGGCATCCAGTTTTGCTTCTCGGCTTTCGGCACTGGCGTTGCGGAGCGGGGTGCCCGGGCGGCTTCGGCGGCAGCGCTCATGGGGTTGGGCTTGCCCTGCGGTTCTGCGGCGAAGGACGCCGGAATGGCTATACAAACGGCGATGGCGGATAGAATGGCGATGCTTGATTTCATGCGAGTGAGTCTTTGCTTCCTGAATATTCCAGTTATTCCCACACCAACTGCCGGATTCCGAGATCGAGCTTCACGGTTACGGCTTGACTCTCCGCGCTGTAGTCAAAATCGAGTTGCTCGCGCAGGTAATGGCCTTGGTGCGGATCGTTCTTCCACGGCTTCGTTGCGTGCTCGAACTCCGGGTCGTCCAGTCTCGGCATTTCTGTTGAGGAACGCAGGGCGACAATCCGCTTCGGTTTCTCGTTTACCCTGAATGTTACAGCCACCGATGTCGGCAGTGGCGGCTCCTTGCCCTCTTCTATCTTTGGACTGAACATAACCAGATGCGTGTCCATAGGGCTGCATGGAAAGCTGAAGCAGGCCCGGCGGTCGGCCAGGCTCACGGCGGCGGTGACCGCGCTGTCGAAGAATGGCTCCCACGGTTTGCTGACTAGTTCCACTTTGATGAGTTCTTGGTTTTCCAGCTTAAGGCCGTGGCCATGATGAAGGGCATAGCTGGTCAGCCGCGCCCCATTCAGGCGAGCCACTCCGAACACGCCATTCACGGTCAGCGTGGAATCGCTGTTGCCGCCGCCCGCCACGAGCAGGATGGAGTCCGAACCGGTGAGCTTCGCGCCCTGGCTTCCCATTGCGACCGCCGCCAGCGGAGCGGCCTTTTCATAAGGAACCAGGACATTCAGGAAATCGGTCTGCCTGGCAGTCTTCTGCTGCACCAAAAGCGTAAATTCTCCCCACCGATCCTTCACGACATAAGGTTTGGCGGGATTGGCTCCGCGCCATTCTTCATCCGGTCGGAGCCCGACATAGTACGGCGGTGTTTTCGGATCGCCCTTGCCGACGATCTGAATACGCGCCTTCAAGGGGAGGATCGGCACCACGTCGAGCCGCGCGGTGTCGTTCCCAAACGTGAGGACTTTGTTCTGGTTGAGCAGTTTGCCGACAGGATTAAGGTACCACTCGTAGGGCTGCTCGCTGCCGCTCTCCATTTGGTCGTTGACCACGGCCACGCCGGTATCGCGGAACCAGACGACGGTGCGCTGCTGGGTGACGTCGTTATAGGTCTTCAACTTCGCGGAGAAAATTCCCATCTGGCCAGTGTCGCCGGCGGCGACCAAATTCGAGTCGGCGCGCCCGATGTCGTTCTGTGAAATTTCGTACAGAAACTCCTTGCCGTGCTCTTGGACATGCTGCCCGTAGAGTCCGTCCAGGCGGTCGTAACCCCAGCGGTTTCCTAGGCCGACGGTGTTGTGCGCCACGGTCGCTTTGCAGTAGCCGCCATAGGTGTTCCAATCCTGATAGCGCCCAACGCGGCCCGGATCGACCGTGATCGGCAATCCCTTGTAATGAAGCTCCAGTTCCAGGGCGTCCGCGTGGGAGTGACCGGAAATGACTAGATACCTTTCGCTCTCCCGCTGTCCGATATAGGTGGTGCCATATTTGACGAGAAAATAGTTGTCCCGAGGCCCCCAGCCGGAACGGAAGACGCTGTAGCCGGAATGGGGAAGGTTGGCGAACAAGCTCTCCGGCGGGCGGGCGGGAGCGTCGAAATCATAGTAAAACAAATCATACGGCTCGGCAGGAAGCCTTTCTATTCGGGCTCGCTCAACGATGGCGCGCCCCACCCAGACGCATGCCGGATCGTTCAAAAGCGCTCCGCCCTGAATCAGATACTCGGCGCCAGCCGTGTCGCGGTCGGAGTCGCCCACCGCAAAGCTGCGTCCATCGGGTTCCGTGAGGTTCATTCGCCAGAGAAGCGTCCTCCGCATGGCCTCGGCCACCGATGGATCGGCGAAATAATCACGAATGCCAAGATTGCGGCTCGCGATCATGAATTGCAGGAGCGCCCGGAAAGTCGGGTGCCAGTAATGGAGCGATCCCTCGCCGTACCCGCCATCGAGACCGAACTCGGTAAAGAGCAATTTTGGAAGCTGCTCTTGTGCGGCGCGCAACCACTTCGGAGATTCCGGCAAATCGGGGTAGAGCATCGCAATAGTGCCCATCACCGAACTGGCGAAGACATGGAAATTAAGGCAATAGACCTTGCGGTAGTATTCGCGGTAACCTTGCGAAAAAGGGTTGTCGAGCGTCCATCCCTCCAGAAAATGGGCGCATTGGCGCATTTCCTCCTTGATGACCTGCCGGTCTTCGCCCGAGAGGATGCCCGCCCCGGCGGCAAGGTCGGCGGCTTCGAGAAACTGCATGGCCGACTCGCCTTCATGGATGCCGTCGTTGCGCCAGTAGTTCTTGATTTCGCGCGCGCCAATAGTGGTAATGAGCTTCTCGCGAAGCACCTCTCCCAGTTCCGGCGTGGGATGCAAGGCAAAGGCTGTGGCGATGGTCTTGTAGTCGCGCCACGGATTGTCCCGCTTGCCGATCTCGATCAATTCGCCGGTGGAACGGGGCGCGGCCCCGAGCGGGTATTTCTTGCGCCAGGAATCAACGCTCTTGCTGGTCTGCTCTGCCAATTGCATGTAGGCCTGGGCTAATTCAGGCTTCGCCGCCTGGGCTCGCAGGCGCGCCACGTCCGCGGGCGTGAGGTAGAGGCGTGGCTTGACCTCCAGCGTTTCCGCCCGAAGCGCAGCAAGGTTTGCCAGGCCGATGACGATGGCGGCGGCCAATGCATTCAATGGTTTCATGGGTTAATGGGAAAAAATCATTTCAATGAACGCTTTCCCGCCGCCGGGAAATCCAGGGTATTTCTCGTTCTTATCGATTCGCAAATAACAGTTCTTCACTCCCGCGGCATCGGCCTTCTCTTTGAATTTCACTCCGAAAGCGGCGCCATGAATATCCCCCTGCTTTTCAGGCGCCAGCGGGCCATATTCGAGCAGCATCGGAGGATCGTCGGCGGAGAGGTGATTGATTGGCGAGAACTCGTGGTAAAGCCGGGCGACCTCCGGTTTTTTCGCGATCGCCTTGATCGCCTCATCGTTGGACTTGAAGCCGCCCGCGTTGCAAATCATCGGATGATCCAGCGCCCGCTGGCCCACCCAATCGCGCACATTCTCCGGCTCAATGGTGGTTTGGGCGGCTCCCACCATGACGCCGCTGACCCGAGTCGATTGGCGCTCCACCGGATCGGTCGATGTTGGATTGGCCAGATCGTCGTGGGTAGCCAGCCAGAGAGCCGTGCAACCCCCGGCCGAGAAGCCGGTAAGGAGGACCCGGTTCGGATCGATGTTCCACTCGGCTGCCTTGCTCCGCAGGAATTGCAGCGCCCGCGCGGCATCCATGACGGGAGCGGGCAGCGGATTGGCAGGGGTGAAGCGATAGGTGATGTGTGCGACGGAGATCCCCCGATCGATATAGCGCTTGTCGCCTCCAAGCGGCTCTTTGGGACCATGCCGCCAGCCGCCGCCGTGGATGTTGATGACCAACGGGGTTGGCTTGTCGCTTTTGGCCTGCCAGAAGTCGAGGACTTGCTCAGTCTTGGGCCCGTAGGAGACCTCGGCAAAGGTGGGCGGGACCAGGGGTTGCGTAGGTTTGGCCGGCGCTGGGGCCTGATCGGCTGCGTGGACCGTACCCAGGGCGGCGAACGCGGCGAAAGCGCCAAGGATAAGTTTTCTCGACGGATACATCATAGTTTCTCTTTGGGTTTAGTGATCTCCTCAATGAAGAAGCTTTGGTTAAGCTCCGATCATCATGATCCCCTTGAAGATGAGCAGGATGGCGCCCACCGACACGCAGCAGGCCAGGAATCCCAGCGCGTCCATCTTATCCCATTTGGTGAATTCCCACTCGGAGCATGGAAAGATCTTGGTGTGATCGAAACGCGCTGGATTCGCATAGCTCTCGCATACCGCGGCGTGATCGGCGGCGGGCGTCGCTCCCACCGGCGTCTTGAGCCGCGCGTAGAAACGGGCGAGTATTTCCGGATCGCCCGGGTGCGTCATCCAGCTTACGACGATTAGGATCAGCATCGGCAACAGGGCATCGACGACGAACCGAACCGTCATGATCATCGGCGGGGTGAAGTTGTTGACGTTAATTCCGAGAAGCTTAACAAAGTAAATTTCGATGTTAAACCGCCCAATCCCTTCTTTCGGCGAGTTGAGATCGGCGGGGTTTTTCCGCGCCACGCCATCCTCGAAATAAAGCGGCACCGGTTCGATGCGGTGTTCCCTAAGGATGATCTCCCCCTCCTTTTTCGCCAACCCTCGCTTGACGTCTTCCGTCGTTGCAGCAACGCGGGCAGTCGCAACCAATTCCTTCGTCGTTGCGGTAAAGGCCGGGGACTGCCTCAAGCCTGGCACTGCCGTGATCGTAAAAGGAATCACGCCAATGAAGAGCAGAGTAACGATGACTTGCACCACGACCGCCGTTTTGGTCAGACGCCGCCAAAGGAAGATCAGAAAGATTGGAGCCCCCCAGGTGACACCGATTGCCATGATGAACTTCAACAACGAGATCGCGTTGCCGAGCACCAGCGCCACCAGAATTCCCAAGCCGAGGATCACAGGTACCGATATCCGGGCGACGAGCATGTAATGGCGCTCGGTCCTGCCGGGAAACAGGGGTTCGTAGATATTCTTCACCACGAGTGCGGATAGCACGACAGATTGTGCGCCCAGCGCCGAGAGCTTCCCGCCCAGGATTCCAACGATCATCAACCCGATCAGCCCCACCGGCAGCAGGACCAGCGTCAAGCGCCCCCAGATTTGATCTCCATCGGTTTGATTCGAACCCCAGAGAGCCAGGGCGATGAGCCCGGCCATTCCCCAACCGATGGTCATGAACCGTTTTCCGAAGCCGCCGGAAACCGCTCCGATTCGGGCCGCGAGTTCGTCCTTCGCAGAACCGCCGATGTTCATATTCCCGCCCGCGGCATTGATGCTCACAAAGCTCATCAGCAACAGCGCGCCGATCGAATACCAGGTGTATTCGCTGAGGTTGCCGTCGCCGAAGATTTGGAACATGGGCGCGGCGACCCTCTCATGCAATGCGCCGAATCCCCCAATTTTGATTAACCCGAATGGAATGAGAATGACTGAAATGATCATTACCAGGACCGCCTGGAGCGCATTCACCATGGCCGTGGCAGTCAGCCCCCCCATTACAATGAACAGGGCCACCAACGCCGAGGAAAAAAGGTAGAACGGCACCGGGCGCAAATAGGTGGCGTAAGGCTGGATTTTGCCAAGGTCGTAAAGGCCTTTGACCACTTCGTATCGTTTCGCCTGCGATGGCGAGAGGACGGTTCCCATTCGCAATTCGCGCAAAGTCTCGTACTCCTTGTAATCCGCGAGCATTTTCCGGTCAGTGTCGGTGTATGCCGAAGGCGCCTTGATCATGATCGGTTGCAGGGTCTTGAGTGCGACGATGTTCCCGAAGCCAATGTTAAGGATCGCGATGAAGATGGCCACCACGGCATAGAGAGACGCCAGGAAACGCGAGCCGAATCGTTCATCGAAGAGATCGGCCATGGTCGTCAGGCGAACCCGCCGAAACCAAATGCTCATGAACCAGTAGTAAGGCGTGAGAAACAGCGGGATGAGCATCAGCCAAATGCCTCCGATCCCCTGCTTGTAAACGGAACTCGCCGCCGCCGGGGCCGAACTCGGGTCGGTCATGTTTCCGAAATTCAGGAAGAACTGGAACCACTTGCCCAGCTTGCGTCCGCCGAGAAAGAAGTCATCCTCGGTCTTGGTCTTTCGAGCGAGATATTGCCCGATGCCCAGAACGGTGATGACATAGAGTAGCAGGATGAGGGTATCGAGAGAGTGTAAACCGAAGAAGTTCATGAGGGAGCGGTGTGAGATGCCAGTGGCAATTGTCAGTTTTCCACGTTAACGAGACAGGGTGCGGGTGGTCCTGCCGCAATCATCACCGGTTCGCCTGCGCCATTCAGACCGGAATCGCTTTTGACCTTCTCGACTCTTCCACTCTTGTCCGCCCGGACCATGGCTTCGATAACTCGGATGCCCGCAACGATCTGCTTCGGGCTGGTTTCGTTTTCGACTTTCCCGCCGCGGATCGCTCTATGAAAAGCCTCCCACTGGTAATCTTCGGGGCCGGAATCCACCACCACACTCTGTCGCACGGGCTTGCCATCCTGGCGGGTCACCAGGGTCAGTTCGGGCTTATTCCGGGGCGATTCAGAGATGTTGGGAAGCACATTGCAATAGACGCTCCCGTTTTCGTAATTGATCGTCATGGGATTCAGCCAGCGCTGCCCGTCGTCGATCGAGAAGGACGCAAACACATTGGCCAGGGCGCCGCCCTTAAACCGAATACCCAATTGCGCGTTATCCGGCGTAGGCCGCCCCGTAGCCATTCGCGAGTGCATGACCGAGACGAGTTCCGGCTGGCCGAAGATCGAGATCAAGTCGTTAATGAGATAGATTCCTATGCGGAAAATCGGAGCGACGGGGCATTGCTCGGGGTTGTCATACCAGCTTCCGTCGGCGGTCTCGTGATATTTGGACCAGACATCGGCCCGCGCGGCGATGGGGCGCCCAAGGTTAAATTCAGTTTCCCATCGCTTGATTTGCGCCAGGCCGGGCCAAAGCTGCGGCGCCGGCGAGTTGAGATGAATCGCCAACCCGCGCTCCCTCGCCCGGAGCAAGACCGCGAGAGCGGCATCGGCATTGACTTCGAAGGGTTTGGTTGTCATCACGTGCTTCCCGGCATCGAGGATTCGCTCGATAATGCGTGCTCGCCCTGCCGGGCCGATCATCAAGCAGATCGCATCAATGTCCGGGTTGGCCAGCATATCGGCCACGTCGTAGCAGGCGCTTACCCCGTAGCGGGCTCCAATAGCGTCGGCCTTGCTCTGGATTCGGTCGCACACCGCCGCCAACCGAAAATAGGGAGCAGCCTCGCCGCCAATCAGATGATCGCTAATGATTTCGTGGCCGAAGTGAAGGCCGACAACGCCGACATTGATTTTCTTGTTCATAGCTGTAGGAGAAATAAGAGCGTCTTCGGCGTTACGCCTGGAGCCGGGTCTCAGCGCCAACGGCGCGACACCATACCAGCCTAGGGCAACGCCCCACTGCCATTAAGTTAAGGAATTCGCGGTCTCGTTCCCAGGCTCCAGCCTGGGAACGCGCCTGTCTTGGAGGCTCCAGCCTCCCGTTCCTCTCCGGTGCGCTGTGCTTTTGGAGGTCCGGCAGGAGGCTGGAGCCTCCGGGAATACTGCATTCCCAGGCAGGAGCCTGGGAACGAGCGCGCGTTACTAGAGCCTCCAAGCTTAACTTAATGGCAGTGGG
>Ga0316226_1002235_pt1 | contig 18656 bp, 11 predicted proteins | sample TBH18017metaG_FD_206009 | JGI IMG/M metagenome (GOLD analysis project Ga0316226, IMG submission 206009) | Freshwater microbial communities from Trout Bog Lake, Wisconsin, USA - TBH18017 | ecosystem: Environmental > Aquatic > Freshwater > Lake > Hypolimnion/Profundal zone | place: USA: Wisconsin... | reverse complement strand
TTGCTCGATATCGTAGCCGTCCTGGCGTCGGAAGGGATGCAGTTCTTTTTGGCCAGCCACTCCTATTTTGTCGTAAAGAAGTTGTTCCTGGTCGCCCAGGAGAAGCAAATGCGCATTCCCGTGCTTGCCGGGGAGGCTACGGAATGGCGTAGCGCTGATTTGCTGGATGGGATGCCGGATAACGGCATCGTCCGCGAAGCCGTTCAACTGTATGAACAGGAAGTGAACCTCTCGTTGAAGCCAACCGCTCCTTGATATGAGCACGGAGCCATTTGATGAGTCCGGGATGACTTTCGGCCCCTATGACGACGGGCATTGTTTCCTTGTGGAGAAGAGCGATACCTACAAGGCGATTCAGGAGGACGTGCAGATGGCCGAGTTCTTACTGCTTCGCAAGCAGCAGGCGAGTCCCCCCGATATTTGGGTCGTGGAGGCGAAGAGCAGTTCGCCTCGGCCGGGGAGTCAGCCGAGTTTCGACAAGTTCATCGGCGACATTCGGGACAAACTCACGAATGCCTTAAGCGTTGGCATCGCCTCAATCCTTAACCGCCATCCCAACGCCGCTGCGGATTTGCCGGAGCTGTTCAAGCGGCTTGATTTGGGGACCTCTCGGTTTCGGCTGGTCTTGATCATCAATGGCCATAAGAAGGACTGGCTGCCGCCTTTACAGGATGCCTTGCGAAGGTCTCTGCTCGTGACCACTAAGACATGGGCGCTAGGCCCCAATGCCGTGGTAGTTCTCAATCACGAAGGAGCAAAACACTTCGGTTTGACCTCTGCGCCATAATCTCCAGAGAAACGATATGCCCTTCATCAAAGACCTCTTCGACCTGCCCGATACGGTGCGCGGCGGGGATTTCGTGCTCCGCTTGGCCGAGGGCCTGGAACGTCCAGAACAAACGTTGCGCGACTACGTCGTCACGCCGCAACTGGCCAAGTGCTTCGACGATGCTCTTTCACTGGTACGCGATGCGCTCGAAGGGCGAACGAGCAAGGCGTGTTACCTGCTCGGCAGTTTCGGCAGCGGCAAGAGCCATTTCATGGCGGTGCTGAACCTCCTCCTCCAGCAAAATGCCACGGCGCGGGAGATTACCGAATTGGCGAGCGTGGTGACGAAGCACAATCCCTGGACGAGTGGCAAGAAGTTCATGCTTGTGCCGTTCAACCTGATCGGGGCCACGGGCCTGGAAGCCGCGCTGCTCGGCGGCTACGCTGACCACATTCGCCGGCACTACTCCGATGCGCCGACACCGCCGGTCTATCGTGCCGATGCCCTGTTTGAGGATGCCAAGGGTTTGCGCGAGGCCATGGGTGACCAGGCGTTCTTCGCGAGATTGAACCGCGAGGAGTCTGCCCCTTGTCCCCCCCTCCCCACGTCCCCCAGTCCCTCCCCCTCGGCCGCGGGGGGATGGGGCGAACTGGAGGGCGGTTGGGATGCCAAACGGTTCGAGCGCGCCCTGACGGCAGCAGCCAACAGCGTCGACCGCCGACAACTCGTCACCGATTTGGTCGAGACCTTCTTTAGCGCCGCACAGAACAACTCGGAGTTCATCAACCTCGACGACGGCCTATCCGTCATCAGCCATCATGCCCGTGCGCTGGGTTTTGACGGGGTTATCCTCTTCCTCGACGAATTGATCCTGTGGCTGGCGAGCCACGCCGCCGACCCGTCCTTCGTGGCGCGGGAAGGCCAGAAGCTGGTGAAGCTGGTCGAAGCTTCGCGGGCTGACCGCCCGATTCCCCTGGTGAGCTTCATCGCCAAGCAGCGGGAGATCGCCGACCTGGTGCGCGACCAGGTAACCGGGGCGCAACTGGCCGCCATCAGCGACGTGTTGCGCTTTTGGGAAGCACGGTTCGCCAGTATCCGGCTCCAGGATAGCAACCTGCCGGCGATCGCCGAGAAGCGTTTGTTGAAGCCGAAAAGCGAGGCCGCCAGGGCGGAGATTGATGCCGCGTTCACCCAGACGATGGCGGTCCAGAAGAGCATCCGTGACATCCTGCTCACGGACGAGGGCAACCCCGAGATGTTCCGAAAACTGTATCCGTTTAGTCCGGCACTCGTGGAGACGCTGGTGGTGATGTCTTTCGCGCTCCAACGCGAGCGCACCGCCCTGCGGGTGATGCTCCAGGTCCTGGTCGAGCAAAAGAACCGGTTGAAGCTCGGCGACGTGGTGCCCGTCGGCGACATCTTTGACGTGATCTCCGAGGGCACGGACGCCGTAAGCGACGTGGTGAAACGGGATTTCGAGAAGGCCAAGCGGCTCTACGAACAGAAGCTGCGTCCGGAACTTGAAAGGCAGCACGGCATGAGGAGCGAGCAAGCCTTCGCCTTGCCCCCTGAGGATGCCCGAGGCCAGGCGTTTCGCGCCGATGACCGCACGATCAAGACCTTGTTGCTGGCCGCGCTGGCGCCCACGGTAAGAACGCTCAAGGACATGGACGCGCAACGGCTCGTAGCCTTGAACCACGGCAGCTACCGCACTCCCATTCCCGGTCGTGAACAGACGGTCGTCATTGACAAGTGCCGTCGCTGGGCGGGAGCAACGGGGGTCATCAAGCTCGAAGGTTCGAGCGACAATCCCCGGATCACGCTGCAGCTCACGGATGTGGACACCGACCGCATCATCGAGCAGGTGCAGGCGGAGGACAACGACGGCAACCGGCGGCGGAAGATCCGTGAGCTGTTGTTCGAGGAGTTCGGGTTGCCTAAGGACGACGCGCAGCAACTGTTCTATCGCTACCGCTTCCGCTGGCGCGGTACGGACCGGGAGTGCGAGTTGCAATACGCCAACGTGCGCGAGCAAGCGTTCGATGCGTTCCGGAACAAAACGGAACAGTGGCGCGTCATCATCGACTTTCCCTTCGATCAGCCACCGCATGGCCCACGCAGTGATGTCTCGAAGTTGCAGCAGTTCCGCAATGAGAACGACGAGGGTTATCGCACCCTGGTGTGGCTCCCCTCGTTCCTGAATCACGAGGCGCTGAAGGAACTCGGTAGGCTGGTCATCCTGGACCACATCCTCACGGGGGAGCGGTTCGACGGCTATGTGGGTCACTTGTCGCCGGCGGACAAGGCAAGCGCCAAAGGCCTGCTCGAAACCCAGCAGAAGCAGCTTCGCGCCAAGATGGTGGCCCATCTGCAAGCGGTTTACAGCGCCGGCAGCGGGCTGGCGAATTCCGCCGATGCGGCGCAGCGATTGGAACCGAGCGAGCAGTTTCAATGCCTCGACGAAACGGGCGATATCCAACCGCCGGTCGCGGCGAACTTCAAACAGGCGCTGACCTCGCTGCTGGGCCAGGCCCTGCAAAAGCAGTTCCCGGCCCACCCGATCTTCGACGACGATGCGAACCTGCGTCCGGCGGTCCTCGGCCGGGTACTGGAGGAGGTGACACGGGCGATCCAGACACAGGATGGCCGCATCATCGTCGAGCAGTCCAAGCGGCGTGAACTACGGCAGGTCGCCAACCCGCTCAGGCTGGGCGAAATGACCACCGAATCCGCGTTCGTGTTGGGCCAGCATTGGAAGAATCACTTCGACCGGAAGGAAGCCGAGCACGGGGGGCCGGTCACGGTGGCGAAGTTGCGGGCGTGGATGGACGAACCGCAACGCTGGGGGCTCCACCGGGACTTGCAGAACCTGGTGCTCATCTTCTTTGCCACCCACGCTCAGATGAACTTCCATCTGCATGGGAGGTTGCTTGAGCCGGAAATCACTGACTTGCCGGACGAGGCGGAGTTGCGGACGCAACGGTTGCCTTCCCAAAATGACTGGGACGAGGCGGGCAAGCGCGCCGCCAGTATCTTCGGATTGGCGGCGCCGCCCTTGTTGAGCGCGGTGAATACCGCCAAGCTCGCTACGGACATCAAAGCCATTGCGGAGCAATACAAAACACCGGCGGACCAATTGGTCCCACTGGTAGCGGACTTATGTCAGAGGGTCGGGGCCGGCACCACCGCCGCGCGAATCAAGACGGCGCGTGCGACCAAGACGCTCGTGGACTCGCTATGCGCCGCCGAAGGAGTTCCGGTCATCGAAGGGCTTGCGCGTGCCGCGGTGGAAACCTCGGCTTCGGCGATGGGAACAAGCTTGAAGTCATGCCAAGCACTCGGCGAAAAACTGAGGCAAACCAACTGGCAATTGCTGGAGGCGGTACGGCCGTTGAGAGACCCTCACAAGGCCGAGGCGGATGCGATCTGGGCGGCCTTGAAGGACGCAGCCCAGAAGGACGAGTATGTCGTTCCGTTGGAGTCATCACTGCGCGCCGCCGAGTCCCGTGCCATCAGCTTACTGGCGGCGAGCGCGGCGGCCGCGCCAACCATCCAGCCTCCGCCGGCGGTCGCCGGACCAGTCGTCCCGCAGCCTCCAATGCACGACAAACCGTTGTCGCCTCTGTTGGTGTTCAAGCCCAACGTGGTTGCCTCGCATCTCGGCGTGTTGAACAGCGATGAGGATGAGATTCGGGCATTTTATGGCAACGATACCGACGGCCTGCGCCGCAATCGCCAACTCGTCGAGGAGTTGAAGAAACTCTATCGCACAAGTCAGGTGGAAGGCGACAGTCTCCCGGAGGGACTGCCGGCCGAGCGTATTCTGGAGGCCCTGGAGGTCCACCACATCAAGGCCCTCGGCAAGGGTGGGCCGGATGAAAAGCGCAACATGATCGTCCTGTCGGCGACCTTGCATGCACTGATCCACGCCGACAGCGATTGCCTCATCGATCTGGCCAACGGCAGCATGCTGCTGTTCGGCGTGCGACTCAAAGTCCAGGTCCATCAATCCCACCTGTAGCCGCCCACTCCATGCCTGCTCCCTCACCCCAACAAGTGCGCGCCTTGGTCAGCCGGCTGTGTCAAAAGCGGCAGGAGAGGCCGTTGGTCGTCGGCATCCAGTCCCCGGCAGGTTGGTCGGGACCACCAGAGTTGGATGTCGAGGGGGAGAAATATACCGTTGCCGAGGGGGATTCACCTCTGGCCATCCGCGAGCACTTGCTGAAGGCGGAGGCCGCCGGGCAGCGGCTCGTGCTGCTGACTCCCTTGCAGACGCAGGATCTTGGGGATGATGTGGCGGGGCGGCTATGCAAAGCGAAGCTCATTCCGTTGAGCGCACGGGAGAGCCTAAAGGACATCTTCCAAGCTCAAGGCATTCACCCGTTCATCCTCGCCCACCGCTGGTTCGCCGAAACGCTGCTGGAGTGTGTGCCGTCGGAGCGGGTTGCGCCGGCACCCAGTGGATTCTTGGATTTGGAGACGGCTTGGGGGCTAGTCTTGCGTCGAAAGCTGGGGATCATCCAAAGCCATCCCGACACACAGGACCTGCTGGCATGGAGTGCCGACGACGCACAGCGGTTGGCTTGGCAGAACTGCCGGCCAGAGCTCAAGACCGCCGCGCGCGACTGGGTCAGCCAGACCGCCGGTCCCAGCGGCCTCTCGATTGTTGACTGCATCGAAGCCGGGCATGGTAAGGAGGCGGTGGCACTCGGGTTGGCCTTTCACGTGGTTGCCTCCCCGGAAGCTGCCACCATGGCACCACTCCGGGATGCGGCAGTGAGGTTGGAGCGGTTCACAGGCAACCGGCCGATCTCGCCGGCGTCGGCTGAGGCTTGGAAGCGAGCCGCCACCGAGTATATCGAATCACGAGGGCGCCAGGGCGGCGATGCCGCAGTGCATGATTGTCTGCAGCGGTCAGACGAGCTATTGCGCCAGGTCCAGGTGGATTCGTATGCCCGCCTTAGCAACTATTCCCCGGCCGGCTTTGAACAGCGGCTCCAGCAGTGTGGTGAGTTGATCACCGACGTTTTGCAGAAGGTCGGCCGTGGCAACCTGAAGGAGTTGGCGCGGCTGGTGGACCTGGTGGATGACCACCACTTGGCTTCGTTGGCTGCTCTGCGGGTCAACCGCCTGCGGATGGCCCTCCGGCTGACACGGTGGCTGGCCGAGCGCAAACGGCAGGTTCCGGACTCGTTCGCCGAGATGGCACGGGAATATGCTGATGAAATCAGTTTCGTGGACTGGGCGCGGTATTCGCTTTACCCGGGGGATAGCCTTGCCCCGCTGGGCCAGGCCTACGCGCGCGTGCTGGAGACCGTCTCCGCCAGGAGGGAAGATCTGAATCATCGGTTTGCCCAGGCACTCGTCCAGTGGAGTCCTCCGCCGGGTTCCGACATCATTCCCATCGAACAGGTTCTCCGGGATGTGGTAGCGCCGGCGGCGACCCTTCAACCCGTGCTGCTGGTTGTGATGGACGGGATGAGCTTCGCGGTGTTTCGGGAGTTGGCCGCGGACTTAGGCAAGCAAGGCTGGGTGATGACCAGCCTTGAGGGTCGCCCAACCATTCGCCTTGCCGCTGCTGCCTTGCCCACGGTCACCGAACATTCTCGCCGTGCTCTCTTGTGTGGCCAAATGGATGCCGCCCTCGGTGAAGTAGCCGGATTTGCCGCGAATGCTGATCTGGCGGACGCGTCGGCCCGGAGCCATCCGCCGCGACTGTTCCTGAAAGGCGATTTGATGGATTCGGCCGAGGGTGGACTCTCGAAGGAGGTGCGCGATGAAATCGGATCGCCGCGGCGAAGGGTGGTCGCTGCTGTCGTCAACGCGGTGGACGATTTGCTGACCAAGGGCGATCAGGTTTCTCTGCCCTGGAAAGTGGACCATTTGCACGTGCTAGGACGACTGCTCGACGCCGCACAAGCCGCGGGACGCCTCGTCATTCTCACTAGCGACCACGGGCATGTGCTCGACTACCAGGGTGAACTGCGGGCGGGCGGTGAAGGCGACCGCTATCGTTGCACGGGCGGGGCGGTGGCTGCGGGAGAACTGGAGGTCCGGGGACCGAGAGTTGGAAGTTTCGCGGGTGGGCGCTTCATCGCACCATGGAGCGAACGCATCCACTACACCTCGCGCAAGGCCGGCTACCACGGTGGACTATCGCCGCAAGAGGTTATGGTCCCGGTGGCACTATTCACCCGCGAGGGGTTCAACCTGAAAGGCCTGGTTCCAACCTCGACCGTCGAACCGGCTTGGTGGACGGAAGAAAGTACGGTGGGCACGGAAGAACCTTCCTCGGCTTCCGCGATTCCGAAGCTCGAACGGGAACTGCCACTATTCGTGGCTGCGGAGCACCGCGCACAAGCGGCGGCACGAGATTGGATTGAGCATCTGCTGGTATCGCCAGTTTACCAACGGCAAGCCAGCCTGGCTGGTCGCACCGCTCTTTCGCCCGATTTGCTGCGCGCTATTTTGGGGGCTTTGCAGGACCGCGGCGACCGCATGCTCAAATCAGCCCTGGCGCAACGAATCGGGCAACCCGAGTTCCGGCTCCCGGGAGTGGTTGCCAGCTTGCGACGCGTGATGAATGTGGATGGGTATCCGGTGATCACCTTCGAGGAAGCGTCGGGAACCGTGTGCCTGAATCGGCAGCTCCTCAAGACCCAGTTTGAAATCGGGTAAAGCCTTATGATCAGCCCACAACGACGCATCGAGATTCTTGACGCCCTCAGGCGGGGCACCGTTCCTCGCCGCGGATTGGAAGCCTTCGCGGTGGGGATGGATCGCTTTGAAGGCGCGCTCGCCGAGGAGTTAAAGCAAGTCGCTTCCGGAGGCAGCGTGTTCAAAGCGGTTCGGGGAGAATACGGCTGCGGCAAGACCTTCCTGGCTCGCTGGTTGCAGGACCGGGCGCAACGCGAGGGTTTCGTGACGGCTGAGGTGCAAATCAGCGAGACGGAGACTCCTTTGCACCGGTTGGAGACCGTGTATCGTCGGCTCATCGAGCGGTTGAGCTCGACCGAGGGCGATGAGGGAGTGTTTCGGGCGTTGATCGATGGCTGGTTCTTCGCACTCGAAGAGGATGTGTTGGCCGGTGGAACCACCACCGCTGCGGCCCCAGAGAAGTTGCTGGAGCAGACTGATGAATTGCTGGAAAAACGCCTGGCGGCCATCAACCGCGTGGCTCCGGCCTTCTGTATGGCGCTCCGAGGCTACCGTAGCGCCCAGGCCCGGGGTGAATCTGCCGTGGCGGACGGACTCCTGGCCTGGCTGGGGGGCCAGCCGAATGTCGGGATGGAGGCGAAGCGCGCGGCGGGTATCAAAGGGGACGTGGATCATTTCCTGGCGCTGGGGTTCCTGCAAGGACTGCTGGCCGTGCTCCGGGATTCGGGACGGCCGGGTTTGGTGGTGGTCCTGGATGAAGTGGAGACCCTCCAACGGATGCGTGGTGACGTTCGGGACAAGGCGTTGAACGCCCTTCGCCAACTCATGGACGAGATCGACAGCCGGCGCTTTCCCGGACTGTATTTGGTGATCACCGGAACCCCCGCGTTTTTCGACAGCCCACAGGGCATCCAGCGGTTGCCGCCATTGGCTCAGAGGCTGCACGTGGACTTCAATGGAGACCCAAAGTTTGACAACCCGCGGGCCGTTCAATTGCGCCTCAAGCCGTTCGACCTGGGAGGGTTGGTAGAGGTGGGCAGCCGGGTGCGGGACATCTTCGCCGAGGGTTCTTCGAGGGGTGAACGCATCCGTCAGTTGGTGGACCAGGCATTTCTGGATCGGTTGGCCGGACTCATCGCCGGGAAGCTGGGCGGCAAAGTGGGCATCGCCCCGCGCATCTTCCTGAAGAAGCTGGTCAGCGACATATTGGACAAGATTGATCAGTATCCAGAATTCGATCCGGGTCGTGATTACTCGCCGGCCCTGGCTCCGAGTGAATTGAACGAGGCCGAGGACGCGGCGCGACCGGCAGGGTCGGTGGATGGCATCAATATCAAGGTGTGAGTGCGTTCGACCGGTTACATCCCGCCCTCCAGCACCACATCGTCAACTCCCTCGGCTGGCGTGAGCTGAGGCCATTGCAGGACCGGGCCATCGTGCCGATTTTGGACGGGCGGCATGTATTGCTGCTCGCGCCCACGGCCGGCGGAAAGACGGAGGCCGCGTTCTTCCCGGCCCTCTCGCGGCTGCTGACGGAGAATTGGACCGGGCTCAGCGTGATCTACGTTTGTCCGCTGAAAGCCCTCCTGAACAACCTCCACCTTCGGCTTCAACAATACTGCCAGTGGGCGGGCCGGAGCTGCGCCCTCTGGCACGGGGACATCAGCCAGGGCACGAAAGCAAAAGTGCTAAAGGAGGCCCCTGACATTCTGTTGACCACCCCTGAATCTCTGGAGGTGATGCTGATTTCCAGCCGTGTGGACAAACGAGCATTCTTCGGGAACCTCCGCATGGTTATCGTGGATGAGCTTCATGCCTTCGCCGGGGACGACCGCGGATGGCACCTGCTGTCGGTTTTGGAACGGTTGACGCGGATTGCCGGACGGGAGATCCAGCGAATCGGCCTGTCAGCAACGATCGGTAACCCTCAAGCGCTCTTGGACTGGCTCGCCGGCCACTGCACAGGGAATCGTGAACTGGTGGTCATCCCTGCTGCATCCACTATCCGCCAGGAGGTCCAGGTCGATTACGTTGGGAGTTTGGAAAACGCCGCGACCGTCATCTCGCGGCTGCATGTCGGCGAAAAGCGACTGGTATTCTGCGACAGCCGATCACGCGTCGAGCAGCTCGCCTCCCACCTCCGACACCTGGAGGTCGAAACCTTCGTCTCGCACAGCTCGCTCAGCTTGGATGAGAGAAATCGCGCCGAGTTGGCGTTCGCCCAAAGCTCGAATTGCGTGATCGTTGCGACGAGCACTTTGGAGCTTGGCATCGATGTTGGCGACTTGGACCGGGTCATTCAGATCGATGCGACGGGTTCTGTCGCCTCATTTCTGCAACGCCTGGGGCGAACAGGTCGCCGGCCTGGGACCGTGCGCAATTGCCTTTTTCTCACCACGGACCAGGAGTCGCTGATCCAGGCCATCGCGATCGTCGAGCAATGGCGGAGCGGGTATGTGGAGCCGATCCAGCCGCCTGTCCTGCCGCTTCATATTCTGGCCCAGCAGATCATGGCCCTGGCCCTTCAGGAACATGGGATCGGAATCCGTGGCTGGCAGCAGTGGCTGCTCCGACTACCGGCCTTTGCGAAGATCCCGGAAGACGACCGGGCGGCGATCCTCAAACATATGCTGGATGGAGGCTGCCTGCAGGAGGACCAGGGGATTTTGTGGCTCGGCCGGGAGGGAGAGGAGAGCTTCGGCTACCGCAACTTTATGGAGTTGTTTTCCGTGTTCACCAGCACCCCTGAATTTGCCGTCTTTTGGGGCCGGCAACACTTGGGCTCCGTGCATGAATCCACCTTCATCACACGGAACGAGGGGCCGATTCGCCTTTCCCTCGCGGGGCGCGCTTGGCGGGTGGAGGAATTGAATTGGTCGGAACGGACGGTCTGCGTGAGCCCGGAGCATGAACGAGGTATTTCGCGCTGGTTGGGGTTAGGGCGTCCCTTGACGTTTGATCTTTGCCGGAAGATCAGGAGTACTCTGGCGACCCAGAATGGCTATGGATACCTCTCGCGCAGAGCGACCGAAGCATTGGCCGAAGCGAGGCACGAATTCTCTTGGCTGAAGCCAGACGCAGTCTGCGTGCGCGCTCCCGCCGGTGGGGATCGCACGGAAGTGTGGACCTACGCGGGTCAGAACGTCAACTCGGCGCTCAGCAACGGGTTGGCGAAAATCGGCGGCTGGACGGCTACGGCCGACAATTTTCGCCTGCGGATCAGCGGAATCGCGGGAGCCGACGTCCTGTCTCACTGGTTTTCGGAAATCCGAAAATTGGGACCCATACCGCCGGCCATTTGCGATTTGAAAACCTTGCTTGAAAGGCTCAAATTCAAACAATGCCTTCCCCAAGAATTGGCGGAGCGCATGCTTTCGGTCCGAACAACGCCTGGACCGGAACTGGGTGCTGCTCTGGCAGAACCCATCGCGGCCGTGTATGCCGCACCATGATCGGTCGGGTAAATCTATGTTTGGTCAAATATGTTGATACAAAGAGAGATGCCTGGGATGCCTGAGGCTGTGCAGGAAAAGTGGCTCAACTCGCCCGTGCGTAGAATAAAAGGAACGCTGAGCGAAATCCGTAAACAGGTGCCGGAATTCGAGCGGCGGGAGTTTCGGTTGCCGGAGGCTTCCGGGGAGAACCCGTGCGTAAATGCGCGCCTGGACACAATTGTGCGGAAGCCATTCGGCGAGGACAGAAACCACGTGCCCGTGGGAACAGTCTCGAAAGATTACGCGTTAGTGCCACACGGAGATGTACTGGATTCTGCGAGCAAGGCATTGACCGCAGCCGGAGTGAAGGCCGAAGGCACCGAAGCGGCATTGGAGATCACAGAATACGGGGAGAGAATGCGCCTGAGCGTCTGGCTGCCCTCAAAGTTCTCTTTCGATCCGGGCGATGGGTCGGAAATCGGGATGCGCCTGGAGTGCCTCAACTCGGTTGACGGGAGCACGCGCTTCAGGGCCTTGATGGGCTGGTTCAGATTCGTTTGCAGCAACGGCCTGGTTGTTGGAGTTACGCAATCGGACGTGAAGCGCCGTCACATCGGCGACTTGAGTCCGGGGGATGTGGGGGTGGTTCTCTCATCAGGGCTGGCGCAAGCGGAGGCCGAAAAGACCAACTTCCGCCAGTGGCGACAGCAAGCGATAGACGCGATTCGCTTCGCAGAATGGGTGAATCGGGATGTTCGTGAGATGTGGGGTTTCAAGGCCGCAGCGCGGACCTGCGGCATTGCCCGGACCGGCTATGATGTGAAGATCGAGGGGCAATACAAGGAGCGCAAACCGACAACGATCGAAACGTCGATGTTGAGCCGGGTGCCTGGCACGCCAAACCATAGCCGGAATCTCTTCGAAATCAGCCAGATCCTGGCCTGGCTGGCCAAAGAACGCCGGGATGTGCAGGAACAGGTGGAATGGCGTGAACAGATCCCGGCCCTTCTGGCGAGGATGAGGAATTGAACTGCTTGGGTGATGTTTGCGCGACCTCCAGGTTGGGTTTCAGCAAGTGCGGTGGAGGCGGGGTCGATTGACCCGCTTGGCTACCAGGCGCAAGCCGACGCCATTTCCGAGTCGCTTCTCCCCGGAATCACGGTCTTCACGAGCAGGATCAGGTATTTGAGTTTCCTGTGCTGGGCGCTGCGGACGACGGGCGCTAACCGCTCACTGATTGACCGGTGGGATGTGGCGCTGAGCATCGGCGAATACCAGCGCCACGACCGTAGCGACAGGTGTAAGTACCCAGGCGTGCTTTTGTTGGAGTGGCGCGAATTGAACAATGGCCACCCAGTGCCCTCCCGGCTTCACACGCCTCCGGTTCGGCAACGCTATTTAGGCCTCGCACGTTCCTGCGGATTCGTGGATGAAGAGGAGGAATGCACGGCGAGCGGCGAGGCGCTGGCGGAGTGTTTTGGAAACGATGCTCCAGGGACGCTTCCGAGGGTAGTTTGGGCCTGCCGGAAGATGCCCTGTCTTTCCTTGGCCGGCGCCTGGGAGAAGCGCCGCCTGCGCCAGGGGCTCCTTGAGGATACCGAGGACGCCGGTCGGAGAGAGCTGACGCTTAGGGAGATCGGTAAGCGCATGATCGGCCACCCGGGACCGGAAGCGGCGATTGTTCTTGTGCTGCGTCACTACCTACGCTCCCCGGCGAAGACGGAAGTCGGCCTTCTCCTCCGGCGAGCTGCGATATTGGAAATGGAAGCACTGCCGCTCACCCGGCTTTTCTACTACTTGTACCGACGCGGTGATCATCTGGCAGGCAAGCTGCGCCTTGGCCAACGTCTGCATGAGCCTTACTCCATCCGTTCACCAAACCAGGATCTTGACGGTTTCCTTCGCGATATAGCCGCCCACCTTCAATGCTTGACGCGATTAGGGGGAACAGAATACCCGCGCAACCTGGAGGACCTCAAGAAGGAGCTGCTGGATCGCCATTATTCGGCCAAACCGGACGGCCCTTGGGTGGACGAAAACTGGGGCCAGCTGCGCAAGAACCTGGCTCTCCGAGGAGATCCCGAGATTCATGGTTACAGGCTTTCCCAGTTCGCGTCGTTGCTCAGGGATCTGGGAGAATTATGATCCACGAGATTGATATTCCGGAGTACGTGGACGCCTTTTTCCGGCAGTCCGGTTGTGGTCGCCGGCGGATCTTGTTCCTCACTTTCCAATTCGATCCCACGGCGTTTGAAGCCAGATTCGATCGAGTCCTAAAACGGCCGGGCATCCGGATTGACGTAGTGGGGGGGGGAGCGCCAGCAAAGCCGAGGCGCGGTCATTACAATATCTGGCGGGCGAACTGGCGAGGCACCTTTCATCCCAAGATGGCTGTGATGCTCGCCGATGCCAGCGTCGCCGTTGGGCTCGGCTCGGCAAACCTGACATCCGGGGGCCTCGCTAGCAATCTCGAATGTTGGCAGTTTTTTCGTGACACCGAAGGCGATCTCCCGTTGCTGGCCGCTGTCCGAGGTTTTCTTGAGTCACTCCGCTCAGGATTCGTGGTCTCGAAGCACCTGGGCATGAAGGAACTGATTGAAGCGCTCCCTCGCTCTGAATCGCAGTGTCTTGTCAGTACGTTGGGTGGGCAACTGCTGCGCCAAGTGGAGCGGCTGGTCGGCTCGGGAGCAAGACGCCTAGACATTATTTCTCCGCTCAACTGCAACCCAGCGTCGGTTTTGCACCGGTTGAGGAAGAACTCGAAGATCAGAAAGGTCTGCCTTTACAGCGGCACGCACGAACGATTTCCCCGCATCGCCGGATGTGACCAGTGTTTTTATCTTCACCCGCCCGAGCGTTCGTTGGATGAAGATCGAGTCGGACGGCGTCTAGGACTGCCCCATGCCAAAATGTACGCCTTTCATCGCAAAAGCAGGGTCGAACTGTTCTGGGGCAGCGCCAACCTCAGCGCTTCGGCCTGGGTTCGCACCGGGAAGCAAGCCAATGTGGATTTTCTGGTGCATAGCCAGCTTTCAACAAAAGAGTGGATAGCGATAAGGGACAGGCTACCTGCGGGCTATAGGTGGCGAGCAGGCAAAGCCGCCGATGACGCGAGTCTGCCTGAAGAGGTTCCCCTTGAAGACCACTCATTTCGCCTGCTGAACGCCGTGTGGGACGGGAAGAGGCTGTGGCTTGAATCAGGGCAGCGTGGCGTTGTGTCGTTCTGGTTGCGCACATCCGAAAAGAGCAAAAGGCGGTTCTCATTGAAGTTCGCAAGTCAAGGAGCTTCCTTGAACGCAGAGGAGGCACAGGGACTTGGTTTTGGCCCGGAGGCAGCACCGGAGTTCCTCGACTATGCGGTCCCAGGAGCGCGCGTTTGGGACCGGGTTGAGGTGAACTTCCCAGCCCGATCCGGGTTAACGGGGCCGTGTGATGCGGCGACTTTGTTGTCTTGGCAGTACGCGGGCCGTGGGCTGCCAGGGCCGAGTGGTGCTGGCGGAAACGGGCCGGCGAACGCCCAGGCGGAAAACCAAGGGACCCTGGACAGCGAGGAGGGGGAATTGACGCAATGCTTACATCAAGGTGCCTTGGACCGATTCGTCCTCGTCTGGCGCCTGAACGTCTCGCGCATCAGGTTGTCCTCAGGCCGAAATCGGGGCCTGTTACGGGAGCGGATCACGCATGCACGACGGCTCGTGCAGGGTGAAGCGGCGACCAACGGGATGCTCTGGCCGAAAGAACGCCTGAAGTTCGTCGAGCAGCTCTTCAAAGACGCACTGGAGGAGGGGTGATGGCGCGGGTCAAAGAAGTCAATCTACTGCGGCCGCATCAAGTGAAGGCTTACCGCCAAGCCAGGCGTGCGCTCCGAACGGAGGGCGGCGTCATCCTGGCGGATGGAGTCGGGATGGGCAAAACCTACGAAGCGTTGGCGACCGTGGCTACCCATCTCGCGCAGCAGGAACACGGTAAAGAACGGAAGCAAGCACAAGCCCACTCGGTATTAATTCTCGTGCCCCCAACCTGGTTACAAAATGGGCCTCGGAACTAGAGGAGGACGGATTCCTCAAGTACCTTCGGCCCTGGAAATCAAGAGCCACCCGAGCTGTCCGCAAGACCTTCTCCGAAGGAGTTGTCGTGCTCCGTCGGCTCTCGGACCTTAAGGACACTCGCGGCGTCCGTCGCTACGGCAGCAATCAACTCCCGCCTGGTTGCTACATCACCAATTCCAACCTGCTTTTCCGTGAGGGCCAGAAAGTTACGCAGCTGAAAAGAACGCAATGGGATGCCGTTATCGCAGATGAGGCTCATCGGTTGCCTATGCCGCTCGCCGAAACAGGGCTGTTGAAGAGCAAGACGAAGGTGGTTCTCCTCACGGCGACACCTTTTCAGCTCTCGCCCGGAGAACTCAGAAGCTTACTTGCTGACACATTCGCGACCCGTGGCGATGCAGCGGAAGCCCAGCAGAGAGCGGCGGCGTGCTATGATTCAGAGGATTTTCGGATGTATCGGGACTGCCTCAAGCGCTATTTCCGCCATCAGGAAGAATCGGCCCTAAGCGACGCTGCCAAGCGGAAAGTGGATATTAGCAATGCGTTACGACAGAGGATGATCCGAAACCCCAAGCGGGACAGGCGACTCTACTCGTTTGTCGACGGGGAAGGCGTTCCTCGAAGGATTCCGGGCAACCTGTTCGAGTACGGCGACCTCGAATTGGCGGCAGTGCTACGCGGCCACGGCGTGATATCTCTTCCGGGCCGGGATACCGCAATTTACCTTCAGGTGAGGAATCAGCTCGCGGAAGCCTGTGCCGAGGGAAAGAAGCCATTCGTTGCCGCGGCCATGCGTCAATTGCTTTCGACATATGGCCAGTTTCAGCAGAGCCAATTCGGGCAATATGCAAGGCGTCGTTTGCCAGCGGAAGAACACCCAAAAGTGCGCGCGGTGAAGAACTTGTTGCACGAAATCATCGAAGGCCAGATCAAGGCAAGCCATGCGCGGAAAAGGGGTTGGTTTGAAAAAGTGCTGATTTTCACGACCTTTGTTGGTGCCGAAACTGAGAACTCGCAAGCGCGAAGTGAACGCCGGTATGGCACAGCGGGGACCTTAAAAAGCGAACTGACCCGCGTGATCTGTGAGCTGCTTCCGATGCCTCGCAGGGAGGACATTCATCAACTGCGGCATGAGTTGCTGAGCGTGTTGCATGCCGAGCGGCACTACCTTGAGGATTCCGAATACGACGAGTTGACAACGTGTTTGCGCGTGTTTGCCGGTTCCCGCTGCGGACATTATCTCCTGTCTCATAAGCCCAACCTGGTTCGAGAGAAACGGTACCTACGCTCTCAAATTCGGCGTTTGGGGGGCAAAGCAACGTCGGATGATCCCGAGGAATTGCGTAGAGCGGCTGACCGCCGCATGCTCAGGCTTGAAGCCCTGGTGCATCGCTATTCAACCCGGGATGTGGTGGCTCGGTATGACGGGTCCGGCAGCCAATCGGACCGGGATCGGCATCTGCGCGGGTTTAATTCACCGTATGCGCCTTGGGTTTTGATCGCGAGCGCGGTGGGCCAAGAAGGAATCGACTTGCAGAAATTTTGCAGCCACGTGATTCACTACGACCTTGAATGGAATCCGGCCAAACTGGAGCAGCGCGAAGGACGGGTCGACCGCCAGGGCCGTGAGGCGGACGGGCCGGTGAGAGTCTATTTCCTCGTGTGTCGAGACACCTATGACGAACGAGTGCTGCACACCATGATTAACCGGATGCGGTGGCATCAGGTGCTGCTGCCAAACAAACGATTCCTCGCCGGGGAGATCGATCCCAGGGAACCTCGGCTTGATGAGAAGTGGTTTCGAAAGGTGGCGTTGGACTTACGGCCACGCGAGTGGTAATCCACGAGACCTCCCGTAAACTTGGCAGGTGCTGTTGACTCAGGTGGGAAAACCCTTGAAGGTCGGTTCCAGATCCGCTTTGTATTTCTCATACCGCATTTCGTTCATCAATAGCCTGGTACGAACTGGATGATCGTTTGAAAAGACGCCGAAGAGCTTTGCCAGTTTCATGAATCGCGCCCACTGAGCAGGCGAAAAGAGGCGGGCTGGTGACCCGAATTTGGGGACTGCGCGAACGGCGGGAGACCGTCTTTCCGAGAGGAGCCCAACGCGTGCGATGGTGGGCTTCTGGCGAGATTCCACTCGTATAAACCCCGTGAGTGAAGCTGCCTGAGATCGGAGCTTGCGTGGAGGACCGGGTTGATCCAGTTTGCCCATAACCATGAGCCGCTTGAGCATGTTTACCTGGGGGTATTGGGGGTGGGGAAACGCCACCGAGCACTTGGTGTCGCTCGTCGATTCGGTTGAACACGAGCGGGGGTTCGCTCCGCCGATCTTCGTGGACATCCGCATCCGGAGGACCGTTCGCGCCATCGGGTTTCAGGGCAACGCTTTTGGGGACCGCCTGGGAGGAGAACGCTACGTTCACATGCCCGATTTGGGCAATCTGAAGATCCTGGGACGCCCGGGCCCGGCGGTTCAGATCAAGGACGAGCGGAAAGCCGCCGACTTGCTCCACGTGGCCATAAATGGGGCAAGGACCAAGCGCCGCGTCATTCTCTTCTGTGCTTGTGAATACCCCGGGATCGAAGGACACCAAAATGCCTGCCACAGAGCCACGGTAGTAGGGTTGGTCCTCACGTGTGCGAAGCGGAAGGGGATCGCCTTGGAATTGGGCGAATGGCCTGGCGGGGAAATGAAGTGCAGCGATTTGGCGCTGCCGCCGGGGGAAGCGAAATTGCTCCTACGCGGTCGCAAGTCCATTTCGCTTGGAAAACAGATGCCCGGCGCCGACGTGGCAAACCTGGCTCCTGGTTCGGTGGTGCGTTTCGGTTCGGCGTCCGGGCACTACGCGGTAATGGTGGGGGGCGTTCGGTTCGGAAGTGGCGTCTGGTATTTACCGGTTCTTTCGGCTCCGGCTTCCGGGGAGGCGGGTATGCACGATTTGATTTCCGAAGTGCGTGACTGGCGACGCAAACACGGGTTCGAACCAAGGAGAACCACATAGGAAGTGCCCGCGTTCTTGAGGGAGATTCGGCGATCGGCTACGGTCTCACTCCGCCCGTTCGGGGTGTCGGGAACCGAGGTCCTTCTTTTGCGGCTCAGGTGGGTGCCGTCGTCTCTATTGGGCTGGCGAGGCGTTTTTTCCCCATTAGCGCCGAATCACCCCGTATTGGCGCGGCTCCCGGGCAATTCCGGGCTGTTGTTGCTAGCAAACCGTTAACGCCGCAAGTCATTGGCGGAGTGGGTTTTGGCTGTTCTGGATGTGGATTTGCGCACCGTAGGTGCATGATGTGTGGAAAAACGATTTGGGGCTGAGAGAGAGGTTTTTAGGGGGGACCCTCGGATTTTTGACTCGTGCTTTCTGAACTCGGTTTGTGGTAAATGCGGCGCTATGGAATGGTTTGTCGGGCTGTCAGGGGATGACCGCTTTCGCGCCTTGGTGGTGGTTCTGGTTTGTGTGATCGGGATGTGCCGAGGTGGTCTGAGGGTGGGGCGGCAGGTTCGTTTATGTGGGGCCGAACTGCGGGGCAATCGGCGGAGCGGGATTTATCATTTGAAGGGGTGCGAATGGGCCAGGGGCGCGAGCCTGGCGGCATGGGTTCCTTTCGAAACATGCCAGGAAGCGGAAGGCAGTGGATTTTGGGCTTGTTTTGTTTGCCGACCGCGGCAGGGAATTCGCGGCACTGTTCCGACGGGCATGTGGCGATAGCATCCTGTTAACCAGGGTAGGCCGGTCGTCTCGC
>Ga0316226_1002227_pt1 | contig 18709 bp, 13 predicted proteins | sample TBH18017metaG_FD_206009 | JGI IMG/M metagenome (GOLD analysis project Ga0316226, IMG submission 206009) | Freshwater microbial communities from Trout Bog Lake, Wisconsin, USA - TBH18017 | ecosystem: Environmental > Aquatic > Freshwater > Lake > Hypolimnion/Profundal zone | place: USA: Wisconsin... | reverse complement strand
TCGGGCAGCCAGAGATTCTCAAAATCCAGAACCGCCAGCGCCACCAGCAGCCAGCAAAGCGCCATCTCAGCCCCAATGAAGAGGAGAAAATTGCTGATATTTGCCCCGCTCAAATCCGGCCATAAAGAACCGCCCCCACCGTCCAACCCCCGCAGCGTATGCCAGGTCGAGATCGCCCACAGTCCCCCCACAGCCAACTCCACCAGCGGATAGCGCCAGCCAATCCAGGCCTTGCAGCCGCGGCAGCGCCCTCGCAGCGCGAGCCAGCTCAGCAGTGGCACGTTCTCCCACCAGGCCAGCCTGTGGGTGCAATGGCGGCAGTGGGAGCGTGGCTCCACAACACTCTCACCCTCCGGCCAGCGGCTCAGGCACACGTTCAGAAAGCTGCCGAAGGCAAGCCCCAGAAGGCCGGCAAAAGTCGTTGCAAAAATTCGAATCATGGGCGAGTTGAGTATACTTCTCCTCACCAAAGGTCAGGTCGAGATAAGTCGCCTTCCCGGGTTCCCGACTACTGCCAGCGATGGAATTCTCAAACTCTTTCTCCACTCATTTGCAGAGTATTACCCTCCCTTGGAGCACAATCAAATTACAGATGGAGTGAACGCAGAATGTAGCTTGGGAGGGATACTCTTCAGACCGCGCCAGAACTTCACACGGTCCGTAACAGGCCCAAAATCGTATCCCCCCCCCTCCCCTGGGACTGAAAAGCCCGTTTTTCGAGCCTGCCAAATCAAGTAACCTGATATATATCAACTACTTGAAATTGCGACCTGCTAACTATTTAGTAACACCTCACCATACAAATACGTCTGTATTTCGCCACAAAACGGGTCACTTTGCATGGTTTTTTGCTCAAAATCAGTCATTTTCGCGCTGTACTGCAACCGTATATCTCACCGCGTCGCGCCAGTTCCAACTGCAAGCCGCAAGCTGCTTCGCCTCTTCTAAATCCGGCCTTCAGCGTTCGCCGGGGTAGACTGGTGATGCATGGACCTTCCATCTGAAAGCTCCACCGCACAAGCTCCTGCGTCGGCCATAGTTACTGATCCGGCGCGCGCGGCCGTCCTCTTTGAACAGTCGGCATCCATCATGGCGCGCCTGCGCGCTCCTGATGGCTGTCCGTGGGACCGCGAGCAATCCTTCGATACCATTCGCAAATACACGCTTGAGGAGACCTACGAGGTCTTCGACGCCATCGAGCGCCGCGACTTCCCGCATCTCGCTGAGGAGTTGGGCGATCTGCTCCTGCAAGTGCTGTTTTATGCCGAGATGGCGGCCAACGAAGGCCATTTCACCATTGCCGACGTGCTCGGCCATCTCAACAGCAAGCTCATTCGACGCCATCCGCATGTCTTCGGTGAAGAAGCTTCCAGAGCAGCAGGCAACCGGGCTCAAGTTGATGCGGCGGTAGAGGGCTCCTCTGCGGCGGTGCTCCGCAACTGGGAAGAGATCAAGCTGGCCGAGAAGCAGTCCAAATCGTCCTCGCCGTCCGCGCCTGCCTCGCGGCTCGACGGTGTACAGCGTGCCATGCCGGCGCTGGCTGAGGCTGCCAAACTGGGCGGTAAAGCCGCTAAGGCTGGCTTTGATTGGCCTCATTGGCGTGACCTGCTTCCCAAACTGGTTGAAGAGACTGCGGAACTGGAGGCAGAGGCAGCCTCCGACGATCCGGCGCGCAAGCCCGCGGTCGAGGCGGAACTCGGCGATCTCCTGTTCACCGCAGTCAATCTGGGGCGGCACCTTGGCGTGGATGCGGAGATGGCCCTGCGCGGCTGCAACCAGCGCTTTCGCGCCCGCTTCCATCAGATGGAGCAGGCCGCCACGCGTCCGCTGGAAGACCTCTCAGCCGACGAACTGGAGGCGCTATGGGCGCAGGCCAAAAGAAAGCTGGCAACCCATGCCGAATCCGAAGCGAAGGCAAAAGCATGATCGACATTCGTTCGTGCGTGGGCTTCGACGAATTGCAGGCCTGTGTTCAGCTCGAAGTCGAGACTTGGGGCTACGACGAGAGCGACGTAATTCCGCGCAAGGCATTTCTGGTGGCGCAGAAGATTGGCGGCCAGGTAATGGGCGCCTTCGATTCAGAGATTGCCGAGTCCGAGCCGGGCGGCGGAGCCAAATCGCTCATTGGCTTTGTCATGGCTTTGCCGGGAATGAAGACTGGCAATGGTGAACCAAGGGCTTACTTGCACTCGCACATGCTCGCTGTTCGAGAGGGATACCGCAACCGTGGCCTTGGTGCGCGACTCAAGTGGGAGCAACGAATTGAGGCTCTATCCCGCGGTATTCGCCACATGGAGTGGACCTTCGATCCCCTCGAAATCAAGAACGCATTTTTGAATATTCACAGGCTGGGTGCCATCGTCCGGGGATACAGGGAGAATTTCTATGGTGTATCCTCATCTCGACTGCAGGGTGGGCTTCCGACAGACCGGCTGTTGGCCGAGTGGGAGCTGGATTCGCACCGAGTACGCGCAATTCTTGCCAGACAACCGGCAAACAAATATGCAATTGAGGAACGGATTCTGGTCCCGGCTTCCATCTCCGAGTGGAAGGCAGCAGAAACCGGACGGGAACGTGCCTTAGCCGTTCAGTTGGAGAACCGCAGGAAGTTTCAACAGGCATTTTCCCAGGGCTTGGCCGTACTTGGCTTTGCTCTCGATGCGGAAGGCAACGGAGTCTTCGAACTAGGCTCCATTGCCCATACAGAGTTGGACTGATTTTCCAAGGAACACAAAATTTATGAAAATTGATGCGATTATCCTGCGCGAACTGCACATCCCGCTGGTGCGCCCTTTTGAGACCAGCTTTGGCGTCACCCGCAAGCGCAGAATCCTGCTTGCTGAAGTCCAGTCTGAAGGGCTTACCGGCTGGGGTGAGTGTACCGCCGGGGAGCGGCCTTTCTTCTCTGGGGAGTCCACGGATAGCGCTTGGGGTGCCATTACCCAGGAACTGGGCCCGATGCTGACCACGGAACCGCCGCAGCATGGCGGCGAGTGTCCGCGCATCTTCCGTCAGGTGCGCGGCAATCAGATGGCCAAGGCCACTCTTGAAAATGCCATCTGGGACATTGAGGCGCAGCGCGAAGGGGTCTCGCTCTCTCAATTGCTGGGCGGCGTCCGCGACACAATTCCCTGCGGCGTTTCCCTTGGCATTCAGTCCTCGATTCCAGAGTTGCTCGAGCTGATTGAGAAGGAACTGGCTGCGGGCTATCAGCGCATCAAGCTGAAGTGCAAGCCGGGCTGGGATGTGGAAGTTCTTGACCGTGTGCGCAACCGTTGGCCTGCCATCACGTTAAGCTGCGATGCCAACTCGGCGTATCGCCTCAGCGAGGCCGACCACATCGTTGCCTTTGACGCCTTCGATCTGCTGATGATCGAGCAGCCGCTTTGGCATGACGACTTTTACTACCACTCCATGCTCCAAAAACGACTTCAAACACCCATCTGCCTCGACGAATCCATTCACAACCGCCGCGACGCGTTAGCAGCCATTGAGATGGAGTCCTGCCAGATCATCAACATCAAGCTGGGGCGCGTCGGCGGATTCTCTGAGGCCATTGCTGTGCATAATGCGGCTCAGGAGCGCGGCATTCCCGTCTGGTGCGGCGGAATGCTCGAGTCTGGCATCGGTCGCTCACACAACATCGCGCTGTCAACGCTGGAGAACTTCTCCTTGCCCGGAGATGTGTCGGCTTCGGCACGGTATTGGGCCGAAGACATCATCGAACCCGAGGTTACCGTCTCCGCAAAAGGCGAGATCGCTATCCCGGACATTCCAGGCCGTGGCTATGAAGTTCGCGCTGATCTCATAGACCGCCTCACGGTGCGCAAGGAGACAATTCGGGCGTTTGAGATGGTGGGATAGGTCGAGGCATTATGGAGTCTTGAGTTGCCGCCCCCAATTGAAATGGCGCCCAACGATAGCTTTCACAATCCAGTGATCGGTGGCGGCGGTTGGGCCAATGCCTACGCCAAAATTCAACTCCCAATCGGGGGACACGTTCAGATCGATGGCAGGGAAGAACAGCTGCATTTGATCGTGAAAGCTCGCGATATTGGTAATGCTTCCGTAATCACCGTAGTATTCCAGGCCGCCTGCAACCTTCTTTGAAAAGTCGTAGCTCACCTTGACGGCCGGCGCAAAATCCATGCCCAGCTTCACGTCGGGACCGTGCCAGGTGCGCTCCAGTGCCGGGTTCACGCCAAAGTACCAGCGGCCTGCTGTCTTGTCCACAATGGTGCGAAGCTCCCAGGTCCAGGTGTCGGGCGAGAACCGCGCGCGCTGGTAGCCTACTTCGGTCGAGAGACTCACGCCAACCGGCCAGTGCCACCTTTCCGGAACCCGCACGCGCGGACGGATGTGGTCGCCGACCCACTGCGCGCCAAGGCCGCTTTGTTCGCTGGTAAAGATGTAGAAGCCCACTTCAGACCAGTCGTTAAGCCCTTGCGTAATCTCGATGGTCTCGTGCTCGGCATGATGGGTGGGTGCCACGCCATCGATGGTCCTGCGTTGGCCGTCGGCGGTAAAGTTCGAGTGCAGCTCTACCATGGTGCTCCTTGGCGCCACCGTGTCTGCGCCATAGACCTGTATTTCATAATTGCCCTGTGCTCGGGCAGCGGGGATAGCCGCGGCAAGCACGATGATGGCGGAAACAAACAGCTTCAAGATCGCTCCTGTTAGGGCGGGGATGGCCTGTCAATTCGAAGCAGGATTGCGGATAAGCCTGGCCGGGAGTAGATGGGGAGAATCTAGCCAGGCAGCAGAATCGGTCCGCACGCACGGCAGGGATCGCAGCCTTCAATAACCATTCGATTATATGTGTTGCCTGTCACGTACCGCATGGAGTCCCGGCTTGCTATGATTGTGTCGAAAAATATTGAGAGGCTGGCCACGTGCGTGGTTCGGCAAGGAGACCGCAATGCCCGAAGTGAATGCATTTAGCACCATACCCGCGAAGATCCTGTTGCCTATCGACTTCAGTCCATCGTCCCATGATGCCCTGGAGCAGGCAACAGTACTGGCCCAGCACTTTCATGCCGAACTTTTCCTCGTAAACGTCCTTCCCGAGACGGCAGCGGCTCCGGAAGAAAAGAAGGAAGCGGAAGCGCGTTTCGCCGTTTCAGCAGCCGGCCTTGCAGCCAAGGGCATCAAGACAACCTGTTGCGTTGAAATTGAAAATGACATAGCGGGTGGCATCCTCGATGTGATCGAGCGTGAGCATGTTGACCTGGTTGTGGTTTCAACCCACGGCACCACCGGATGGCATCCACTGGTCTTCGGATCCATTGCCGAGAAGCTTGTAAAGTTGGTACAGGTTCCCGTCCTGCTCCTTCGCACATCTCGCCCCGACAGCAGCGTGAAGATTACCTCAGGCCGCTTGATGGAGTGGTGGTAGACCGCAGCCGGTCTGCATTTCGCGCGTTCCTGAGTAGCGAATATAAGACTCGTTTAAAATTTGGCCCCAGCGGCAGTCTTCTGCCGCTGGGGTACTTCTGTTTGGACTAATTACGCACTGATTGAAAGCTTGCCTGGCAGGTGAATTCCCCTATTGTGCGTCGCGCACACAGCGGAATCCCACGCCGCCTGAGCGGTCATATCCCGGAGCCATCAGCAGCAACTTGCTGTGCTCGTCATTGCGGTAGGCTTGGGGAAAATACCACTTCGAGCCCTGCGGCTGGTAGTACTCGCCTCCGCGCAGAATGGCCGCCCGCGTGTGGTCATCGGTAAATTCCTCGGTCCACTGCCATACGTTGCCTACCATATCCATTACGCCATACGGGCTTGCTCCTTGTGGATGCGCATCCACCGCATCAGGGCCGCGCATCGTGCGGCTGAGATCAGGCATGGGAACACTGCCCGGCTGCCACAGGTTTCCCCAGGGATAAACGCGGCCATCCGTGCCCTGCGCTGCCAGTTGCCACTCCCACTCGTGGGGCAACCGCTTGCCGGCCCACTTGGCATAAACCCGCGCATCCTCAAGGGAAACCCAGGTGACAGGGCGGTTCTCCCAGCCCTGCGGATAGCTGCCGTCCTTCCAGTCGCGCAAAAAGTTGATTCGATCGCCAGGCGCGTAGTGCGTGGCATCCAGGAATCGCTTGAACTGGGCGTTGGTTACAGGAAACTTGTCGATGAAGAACGAAGCCACTTGCATCTGCTTCTCATGGAAGCGGCGTGACGAGTTCTCCCACGGATACTGCACATCAACTCCTGGGTTTGCGCTGCCTTCAATCTCTGTGCCTTGCACTTTGAAGACGAAAGAGCCGCCGGGAATGCGCACCATGCCGTCCGGTGCTTCGGCCGCTGGCTTTGTGGGCGCAATTTCGACAATGCTCTGCGGCAGCACTTCCGGCTTGTGCGGGTACGAGGCCAGCGGTGTGGTTGTCATTGCCGCCATATGCTTCATCAGGGCTTTCATACCATCGCTGGGCTCGCCGGGAGTAGCCAGCACAGCGCCGTAGCCGTTCGCCTCAAGATCGAAGCTGAGCAGGGCGCTCCTGCCCTCAGCATCGGGCTTCAACTCCGTGCCGCGATAGAGATCAAAGTAGCGCATCCCCGGCGTCAGCGGAACGTCCATCTGCGGTCCGGTCACGTCGTAGTTATTGCGATTTACGATGGTCCACACCGTCTGTTGCCCGAGTGGCCAGCGGCTCGAGTAGACGCCATAGCTGTGCATTGGATAGAGCGGTTCCCAGGCCGGGCTCACCAAAAACGAAGCTACGCCGCGTTCCAGCGTCGCCACCCGGCGCGTAGCCTCGGCATCGCGAGGATTGATGCCGTTCCAGATGCCCCAAATGTTCTCCCAACTCTCCCAGCCCACGCCGTTGAAGAAGGCGAACTGCAGGTCGCTTGTCTTGTCCAGGTTCCACCGGTCGCTGATGTTGACCATGTGGCGCGTCTCCATCCACTTGTATCGGTCCACCATCGGCGTAAATGGATAGGCGTACTGGCCCCATGTCATCACATTCCAACTCAGTGCCTCGTCGCTGGGACCGCCTTCCGGTTCAAAGACAAGTGGATGGCCGATCTTGTCGGCGGCCAGTGAAAAGCCCAGTGGAACGCCGTCCTGTGTATCGCCGTTCACGCCGTCCGCACCCACCTGCTTCATCAGGGCCGCGATCGCATCCGGCCAGCTTTGGGAGGGCTGCCGTGTTCCTTCGTCCCACATCATCATGGGAAAAAGCACGCGTACTCCGCGCCGGTGGAAGTCGGCAACCATCTGGCGCACTCCTTCCACGCCGCCGGGCATGGACTCCACCATCTGCAGTTGATTTCGGTCGTCGATGCCCATGTTCGGATAGGTGGACCAGATGAGCACGGCATCAATGCCGCCATAGCGTTTGTCCAGGTCGTCGAGATAGCGGTCAACCGTGTAGCGGCCTGCAACTGGATCGAAGAAATAACGGTCATGCACCATCATCTGCGGCTGCATAAAGCTGGACTGGGTCCAGCGGAACTCAGGCAACTCATAGCGCGCGTGATCGTAGGCAGTGCGGATGCGGCGCTCCGTCCGCCAGTGATCGATATCCTTGAGCCAGCGCTCGTGCGCATTGGCAGCGCATCCCGGCTGAAGTGCATTATCAAAGGCGTGGTAGAGGTAATTGCAGTTGGGCGGGGGAATCTGCTGACCAACGGGCGCGTATTGCGAATCCTGCGCCATTGCGCTCAGGGTCATTGCCCCAGCTAGCATCACAAGGCTCATCGTACGTAGCATTTCATCAATCTCCCAAAGTTTGCTGCCCGGCTCCGGGGGGCCGGGCTCCTGTAAATCGCTAACTCTGCTCACTCAAAAACTGATCGACATCGGCGCGGGAAGGCATGGAGGCTTGCGCGCCTTTGCGTGTCACTGAGATAGCCGCCGCCGCGTTCGCGAACCGGGCTGCTTCCCAGGGGTCTTTGCCTTCAAGTAGCGCCACGGAAAACGCGCCATTGAAGCAATCACCCGCCGCCACGGTATCCACAGCCTTCACCGGGAACGCCTTCACCCATCCAGCTTTGCCGGATGCGACTGCCACGTAGGCTCCCTCAACGCCGCGCTTTAAAACCACACCACCAAGTCCCTTGGCCAGCAGGTGCCTGGCGCCTTCTTCGGGCTTCAGGTCTTCTCCCAGATAGAAGGCTGCCTCAGTCTCGTTGGGCGTAAACCACGCGACCTGCCGCCAGAGTGCATCCGGCAGCGGCGCAGCCGGTGCTGGATCGAGCATCACCGGTACTCCTGCCTCCGCGCAAAGCGCCAGTGTATGGCTCACCGTTTCTATCGGAAGTTCCAATTGGCACAGCACCATTCCTGCAGAGCGAATTAGGGCGGACTGCCGGTCCACTGCTGCGGCATCCACCTTTCCGTTGGCGCCGGGAACCACGATGATCGCGTTCTCGCCGTTTTCTGCTACGAACAGCGGAGCCAGCCCGGAAGAGCCGGGCACTTGCACCATGGATGCCGTTTCAACGCCCGCGCGCGCCAGGTTGTCCAGCAGGGCCGGCCCGTACGCGTCCTCGCCCACCATGCCCACCATCTGCACGGGATAGCCAAGCCGAGCCGCAGCCACAGCCTGGTTTGCGCCCTTGCCGCCGGGGGTGGTCTCAAAGCTGGTGCCAATCACCGTCTGGCCGATGCGCGGGATGTGCTTTGCGCGCGTCACAAGGTCCATAGTGACGCTACCTACTACAACAACGGGCTTCCGCATGCCGCTCATGGTGTAGACCTCAGTACAGCGGAGCCAGCGCCACCGCGCCCAGCCCCAGCAGGAAGAAAATGAACATGAAGAACAGCAGAATTTTTGCCGAACGCGGTGCGCCCGCAAATTCTCGCCACACAAAAACGCCCCAGCAGGCTGAGATCATTGTCGCGCCCTGACCGATGGTGTAGCTGACTGCAGGGCCAACCAGATGGGCGCCCGAGGCCACAAAGTTGGCCGTGCCGCCAACGCACCAGATGGCTCCACCCAATATTCCCGCAATGTGCCAGCCGAAGGGTGCCTGTCCGTAGCCAGCTCCATCCACGCGGGGCTTGCCGTCCAGAGGTTTGGCCATGAGGAAAAGGTTGGCGGGCACAGTGGAAAGCAGCAGGCCAAGGGTAAAGAAGAGCGATACGGCGTAGGGACCGGGTGCGGGATGGTCCGGTGTGCCATTCAGAGCGTGGGCGACAAAGGGATAAAAACATCCCATCAGCAGGCCGCCCACCAGACTCAGTACGATGCCGCGCGTTGTGGCGGCCTTTGCCGTGCTGTCGCGCTTGCGATAGGCGCCTGCATCCAGAATGATGGCAACCACAACCAGCGCCACCCCGCCGAAAAGCAGCAGGGGATTGGCGGCGGGATGCACCAGATAGTTCAAAACTGCGCCCACAACCAGAGCCAGCCCGATTCCCACCGGGAAGGCCACGGCCAGACCTGCAACCTCGATGGCTGCAACAATAAGCAGGTTAGCCACGTTGAAGACCACTCCGCCCAGGACCGCCCAAACAATGGCAGACAGCGGAGTGCTGGCTACATCGCTCAAGAAAGGAAGCCCTGCATGGCCCAGTGAGCCTGCCGTCATGCCCAGAAAGACCGCGGCGAGTGCCATACCGATGGCGTAGTCCCAGTAGAAGAGCTGGAAGCGGTAGCGTGGGCACATCTTCAGCGTGTTGGCCCACGAACCCCAGCACAACATGCTCAAAATCATCAGAAACAGTGCGGCTTCGTACGTCTGAGGAAGAAGCATCCTCTTTACCCCCGTTCACGCGCGATTGCGTGTCAAACAGAGAACCATAACGTATTCCGGCTTCCGCTGTATACAGCGGTCCCGTGGCGACAGCCGGGCAGTTCCAGCTGCTGGCTTTCATGTGAATGCAACCCAAGTGGTCCTTGTTGCTCTGCCATTGAAGATTTCAGTGGGTACGCTAGCTAAACATCGTAGGGATGCTTGATCACATCTCACGATCGCGAGGAGAACTTATTACAGGATTCAAGTTTGTAATGTTATCGGCTGTTGCGGGGTGCCTCATGCTGATTGCCGCATTAATGTCCCGCCGCCCTTAGTGCCTCTGTCAAAGCCGGCACCAATTCAAGCAAATCGCCGACAATGCCGTAATCGGCCACTTCAAAAATGGGCGCATCGGCGTCTTTGTTGATCGCCACGATGCATTGCGAGCCTTTCATCCCAACTAGGTGTTGAATAGCTCCAGAGATGCCAATGGCCAGGTAGAGTTTGGGCGATACAGTTTGCCCGGAGCTGCCAACCTGCCGAGCAATAGGCATCCAGCCGTTGTCGCAGATCGGCCTGGACGCGGCCATCTCCGCGCCTAATGCAGTGGCCAAATCCTGAACGATCGGGATGTTCTCCGCTGCTTTGATTCCTCGGCCTACGCTGACTATCCGCTGTGCCGACCCAAGATCCACAGTCTGCGACGAACCGAGAATCGGCTCGCTTGGATGGGTGCGGATAGCATCGCTCGCAATCTCCGGCTCGAAGGGCAGAATGGTCGTCGTGCCAGCTTGCGGAGAATCAACCGGAAAGGCTCCAGCCTGGACAGAAATGAAGCAAGGCCCATCGCTTGAATGGCGATAGCTGCCGCTCATCTTCCCTTGGAAGAGTTGTCGGACAAAAGTTGGCCCGGTCTCGATGCCTGTGATGTCGCTGATGAGAACCTGGCCGAACCTGGTGGCGATACGCGGAACGTAGTCGCGCGACTGGTAGGAATGCGGAAAGACGATGAATGCGGGATGGAGTTTGCGGATCAGTTGCTCGAATGCGAGCGCGTAGCCGTCAGAGGTGTAGTGCTTGAGCAGCGGATGCTGTACAGCGTAGGCGGTAGTAGGCGGTAGGCCTGAGGTTTCAGCAAGGATTGGAGTATTCTTGTCCCCGACGACGGCTGTTTCCATTGAAAGTCCCGTAAGACCGGCAAGGATGCGCCCGGCAGCCAGTGCTTCGTAGGAGAAGCGATTCCGACCCTGTCCACGCTCCTCCTGAATTACTAGGATTCCACTCATAGCACGTGCACCTCAAACTTGAGTTTTTTCACAAGCGCAGCCGCGGCCTCAGCAGCCGTGCCGGTGAGAATCTGCGTGGATTTCTGCTTTTTAGGCAGCGTAATCTGTTCAAGCACGACGACCGGAGCGGCGTCCACAGCCAGTTCCGCAGCCGCCAACACGCAAACTTCCTTGGTCTTTGCGCGCTTGATGCCCATCAATGTTGCGTACCGCAGTTTGTTGCCGCCGGACTGGATGGTAAGCACCGCCGGTGTTGGCAACTCAATCGTCTGGAACCAGCCCTCCTCAAGCTCGCGTTTCACCCTCAGGCCAGTCTCGGTCTTCTCCACCTGGAGAATAAGCGACGCATGAGGCAGTCCCAGAAGCTCGGCAACAATGACGCCAGTCTGGCCGGAGCCCAGGTCGTCCGACTGCAAGCCAGTCAAAATCAGGTCTGGATTCTCGGGCTTCATAGCGGCGGCCAGCAGGCGCGCTACGCCCAGCGCATCACGCTCTCCAATGTCGTCGCAGATAATGTGAATCGCGCGGTCCGCACCCTTGGCCAGCACTTCGCGAATGGCGACTCCCACGCGCTCAGGTCCCGCGCTGACCACGATTACTTCGCCGCCGTACTTCTCCTTGAGTTGTAAGGCTTCTTCCAGCGCGTAAGCGTCGGACTCATTCAGCGCATATTGAATTCTGTCCACTTCAATCCATCGACCGGTTGTGTCGATGCGGATTTGTGCATCGCGCTCCGGGACCTGTTTGATGGCAATGGCAATCCTCATTGGGCAATGCTCCCTATCGTTCTTTGTGGATTATTGCTTTGGTAATCCCCGCGCGGCCAATTGTGAAATATCCATCAGTTGCGGCGCACCTTCTCCCGTTGCCGCCAGCGCATCCCGGAACATGGTATTGCAGAAGGGGCAGGCAGCGGCAATCGTCTGCGCTCCAGTTGCAGCCAACTCCGCAGCGCGCACCTGGCCTACGCGCTCGCCCGTCTCCTCGCCAAGAAAGGCAAGTCCGCCGCCAGCCCCGCAGCAGAAGCTCCGTTCGCGGTGGCGCGGAGCCTCGACCAGGTCGCCAGCCAGCGCGACCACGGCTCGCGGCTCCTCATACACATTGCGATAGCGGCCCAAATAGCAGGGATCGTGGAAGACGATCTTCTCTTCGGTCTTCTGTTGAGGCAGGCGCTCGGCAAAGCGGGCCAGGAATTCGCTATGGTGTTCAATCTCCGGTGGCGTTCCGTAATCTTTCCAGTCCTCCTGGATAGTGCGCACGCAATGGGGGCAGATGGAGATCATCTTCTTCACCCTGTTCTGTGCCAAAGTCGCAAGATTAGCCTTTGCCAGTTGCTGGAAAAGCAGATCGTTGCCCAGCCTGCGCGCCGAGTCGCCGGTGCACTTCTCCCTGCGCAGCACGCCATAACTTACGCCCAGGTAGTTCATCACGCGGGCAAGCGCCACCACGATCTCGCGTCCCTTCGGATCGTAGCCGCCCATGCAGCCCAGCCACAGGCAATACTCCTGCGTCCCATTGAAAATCGGCAGCGCCTGCTTTTCGATAAACTTGTCGCGCTCTGCAGAACTGAGCCCTGGCGCGTTGCTGCCGCGCTCTAAAGCCAAAAACAGCTTTGACCCGTATTCATCTTCCCATTCGCCGCTGTTCACCACGCCCCGTCGCAGGCCGACAAGGATGGGCAAATGCTCAATGCCTGCTGGGCACTGGAACTCGCACGCTCCGCAGGTGGTGCACTGGAAGGTGGCTTGCTGAGAGTTGTACTTACCCAACAAGGGTTCTTTTGCTCCAGGGCCATACTCGTTCAGGTAGCCGCGCAAGCCAAGAATGATTTCCTTGGGGTTCAGAAGCTTCCCTGTATTGGCGGCTGGGCAATGTTCCGTGCAGCGCCCGCACTCCACGCAAGAGTAAGACTGTAGGCTCACCAGCTGCGTCAGGTCAGTGCCGGAAATAAGGCCGAAGTCATCATCGCCGTCGAGCGGCGGAATCCGGCTGAAGCCTCCGCGCGACAGGAATACGGTGGCTGGACTCAAAAGCAAGTGCAAATGCTTGGTATGAGGAATGATTGGAAGGAATGTGAGCAGCGCCAGCGTGTGAGTCCACCACAGAATCCGAGCTGCGGCACCGCCGTCTGTTACAAAGAAGCCCGCCAGGTAGGTAGTCATCAGCGCAAAAATCAGCACAGCAATGAAGCCGGACTCCCAAGAGAGTTTTTTGCCGAGCCACCGCGGGCGAACCACGAACCGGCGCACAAATAGCCCCGCAATGCCAATGACGCATGCCAAGGCGAAAGCCGCGGCAAAGTCGAAATAGTAACGGCCGATCTGGCCGCGGGGCGAGAGAAAGCCGATTCCCAGTCCTTGCGCGCAATGGTTGAGAGTAACCAGCGCAAAGGCGCAAAAAGCCCAGAAAACCAAAGCATGCGCCAGACCTGCCATTGGCCGCTCGCGAATAACTTTGGCTTGGCAAAGCACCTCCCAGACCAGGTCCCGAATGCGCCTGCTAATCGGGAAGGGGCGAAAGGTGGCGTCCTTCTTGGAATGGAGGATATTGCCGAGGACGATACGGAAGCGGGCGCCGAAAGCCAGCCCTGAGGTTGCCGCCAACCCGGCGAAGAGGACCTTCTCACTGAGCAGCAGAAGCCCAGGCTCAGCCAGGGTTGGGAGAAAATGGATCATAGGCGAACCAACTCACAATACACGATCTACTCAAATAGCGTCTTGCCGATCACCTGCAATTAGCAGTGCAAAATATTTTCCGATTCAATACCCTTGGTGGCGTTCCGCGTGTCGATCACCAACTGAGATTGCTCAACGATTGCCTTGTAGTCATAGCTGGAGTGGTCTGTAACGATGACCACAGCGTCGTACTGGCCGAGGTCTTTCATTGGGGCAGATGTCATGTTCAGGTCGTAGTGGCGGCCGTGGCCCACGGTGGGGAAATAAGGGTCATTGTAGGCAACAGCAGCGCCCTTGTCGCGCAGTATTTCGATGATGGTCAGCGAGGGAGACTCGCGCAGATCGTCAATATCGCGCTTGTAAGCGAGACCCAGCACCAAAATCTTCGATCCCTTGATGGATTTGCATCGTTCATTGAGCCCAGCTGAGATTTGCGCCACGATGAAATAAGGCATCCCGGTGTTGACTTGGCCGGCCAACTCAATAAAGCGGGTTTGAAAGTCATATTCCTTTGCCTTCCACGACAGGTAGAAGGGATCGATGGGGATGCAGTGACCGCCCAGCCCTGGGCCAGGATAGAAGGCCTGAAAACCAAAGGGCTTGGTCTTGGCAGCGTCAATTACCTCATGGATGTCAATACCCATTCTCATGCACAGTTGCTTGAGCTCGTTGACCAGCGCAATGTTTACGCAGCGATAGATGTTTTCAAGCAGCTTGGTCATCTCGGCAACAGACGGGCCGCTGACAGGAACAACGCGGCGAAAGATCGTGCTGTACAGAACTGCGGCCAACTCAGCCGCAGCCGGGCCGCAGCCTCCCACGACCTTGGGAATGTCGTGCCGGGCCACCGTCTCGTTGCCAGGGTCTTCCCGCTCCGGGGAAAAAACTACATGAATACCCGCCTCGTCCAGCGTGCGCGCAACTTTCAGGCCATGCAGGTTGCCGGCTTCGAGCATGGGTGCCACCACCTCCTCCGTTGTTCCCGGATAGGTGGTGCTCTCCAGCACAATTAGCTGGCCCTCATGGACATGGGGCGCAATGGACGCGACTGTTCCGGTGACATAGCTCAGATCCGGCTCATGGTGTTCATTCAGCGGCGTAGGCACGCAAATGATGACCGCATCCATCTGGTCTATCTCGGAATAGTCGGTTGTGGCGCGGAAGCCGGCCTTTTGTGCTTGCTGAATCTCCGAAGGGAGGATGCGCACAATGTAGGAACCGCCTGCATTGAGCTTGGCAACCTTGTCCGGCGCGATATCGAAGCCAGTCACCTGGAAGCGCTCGTCGCTAAAAAGCAGCGCTAGCGGCAGTCCTACGTATCCCATCCCGACAATTCCAATGCGGGCATCACGGGATTGCATTTTTTGCTTAAGAGCAACCAACCTGTTTGCGGGCCCAGTATCCATATTTCCAATTGTAGAACCTGATACCGGGAATTGGTTTGCGGGGCAGCGGGCTCGCGAGAGTATCCTGATTCTTGCGAAATGCTGTCTCTGACACTTCGCTTAGTCCAAATCTGTGGAGAATGACATTGGCTAAATACCTTGTTACCGGAGCAGCTGGTTTTATTGGTCGTTCGATCGCCGCAGCGCTTCTGGCTCGCGGAGAGGCCGTCCGCGGCATTGACAGCTTCATTACTGGCAAGCGAGCCAATCTGGTAGGCCTTGAGGCGATGGAATTCATTGAAGGCGACCTTGCCGACCCTTCTGTCTGTGCGAAGGCTTGCGCCGGCGTGGAGGTTATTTTTCACGAAGCCGCGCTTGCCTCTGTGCCACGCTCCGTTGAAGACCCGGTAAGTACAAACATCAACTGCGTAAATGCAACACTCAATGTGCTGGTTGCTGCCCGGGCGGCTGGAGTTCGCCGCGTGATCTACGCTGGATCTTCTTCTGCGTATGGCGAGACGCCAGTGCAGCCTAAAGTTGAGGGAATGCTACCCAATCCCATCAGCCCATATGCTGTGGCAAAGCTGGCTGGCGAGCACTACATGCGCGCATTTGCCCGTGTGTATGGCCTGGAGACGGTGGTATTGCGCTACTTCAATGTATTTGGACCCTATCAGGACCCTACCTCGCATTACTCCGGAGTGCTGGCCATATTCTGTCGCCGCATGCTGGCGGGAGAGCAGCCGACGATCTATGGCGACGGCGAGCAGAGCCGCGATTTTACCTTCATCGACAATGTTGTGCAGGGTAACCTGCTCGCTGCTGCGGCTCCTGCAGAGAAGGTTTCTGGGCAAATGATGAACCTGGCAACTGGATCGCGTTTCACCCTGAATCAGACATTTTCTATTCTCAGTAAACTCACCGGTTATAGCGGCAAACCGGCTTACGCAGCATCGCGCGCTGGCGATATTCGAGATTCGCTGGCAGATATTGGGCTGGCCAGAGAACGAATGGGCTACGAGCCCGTTGTTGATTTCACAGAAGGGCTGCGCCGCACCGTCCAGTGGTATCAAACTGGTCGGACCGTTTGATGAAACGGTTTTGAATGCGCTTTTCCACATCGCATTCTCCTGTGTGACATAATCTATTGACGAATTGCTTCGAATCAAGCACACTGTCGGGGATTCCCTTCGCACGGCTTTTCGATTCGAATGCCAAGGACAGTCCTGCGCGAGGGCAATGGGAATGAGGTTCCCACCCTTGCCGGACGTCTCAGTTACTCATCACCAATCGCCGCAGGAGTCCTGTGCCAATCCAGTGGCAAACGCTAGCCGCTATCACGGCTCAACATCCTTCCGTGCGCTCTGGGACTTGGTGGTGCGCCGCCGCAAGCTGATTTCTTCCGTCGAGGGGGGCTTGCTGGCACTATGTTTGCTGTACTGCCTCGTTGCTCCCAAGCAGTACGAAGCAACGGCCAAGGTAGCGCTGCGTACTGCTTCAGCTTCTCCCCTAAGCCTTGAGTCGCCGGAACAGGCAACCCCGGCTTCATTGCTCTCCTCGCCGATGGTATTGGAGACTCTGGCCAACGTCTTTCGCAGCGACCAACTGGCCTGGAGAGTCATCGGCGGACTCAAGCTCTACGATTCGTCAGCGTTCAATGGTGATTTTGCGCGCCGCTTTCCCAGCTTTCGCCCCGATGCGCCCGGCGCCGATGCCCAGGCATGGCTCTTGGAGAGATTTCAGAAACGGCTCAGCGTGCAGACTCTTCCGCGCACGCTGCTGATTCAGATTCGTTTTCGATCACGCGATGCGACCCTTTCTGCCGCCGTCGTGAATGCATTGATTCGTGCCTACGGGCAGCAGGATTCCGAGTCCCGCGTCCAGGCTACCGTTCAGGCTTCGGGCTTACTGGAAACGCAATTGCAGAAACTGAAGGCCGGAATGGACCGCGACCAGCAGCATCTGAAAGCGTTTCAGATCGATCATGGCATCCTAGCCTCGCCCGAGATGTTCTCAAACGGCCAGGCAGGCGAGGTGCAACATGCATCGGTTCTTCTGGAAATTGATGAGCTAGGCAGGCAACTGGTAGTTGCCACCACTGACCGTATCCTGCGCGAAGCGGAGTTCCAAGTCGCCTCACAGGGGGACCCGGAGTTGGTGATTGCTTCCGATCCGCGCTTGCAGGCCGAAAGCAGCAGCTTTGCCACAGCACTGTTGCAGCAGATTCACACCCAGAGCAGCAATCTCCAACAGGAACAAGCCCAACTTAGCGCCGAACATGGCCCGAACTTTCCCAGGGTAGTTGAAATTCGCAACCAGATGCAGGATTTGGAACGGCAGAGGCGTGCTGAGGATGACAAATTGGTAGCGCGATTCCAAAGCGCCTGGCAAACGGCTGTTGATCGCGAACAAATGGTGCGCAAAAGGTTGGATCAGCGCACTGCTGAAGGCATGAAAATGAACCAGGCCTCTGACGAATACGCAGAGATGCGCCAGGAAGCTAACTCCAGCCATGAACTTTACATGAAGGTGCAGGAAAAGATTAAGGAGACGGGGCTCTACGCAGGCCTTGGTAATTCCTCAATTACAGTGGTCGACTGTGCGCGCCAGCCTGCAAAGGCAGTGGCTCCCGATCTGCCGCTTTACCTCGCCATTACCTTTTTCGCCGGACTTTGGCTGGCGGTAGGAGGCGCGCTTTTGCTTGATTCGCTGAGTGTTTCGAAGACGCGCGTGGTTGCGCCGCTCCTGGTTATCTTCCTGGTTGGCACGTGGGCCCAGGGCCAGGCGCCCACACCAAGCACATCCGGCCTGCCCACGGGTGTAGCTCGCTTGCCCTTTTCGCAGGAGACACGGAATCAGCCCAATCCCAAGGAAGCTCCTGCGGTATGGAACAGCCCAGTTGTTGCGAGCCAGACAGGCAAGCCGCCGCTGGCAACCGCGCCGTCTGAGACTCCCATGGCTGCGCTGATCGGGCCCGGCGATTTTTTGGATATCAGCGAGTTCCACACTCCGGAGTTTCACTCTGCTGCGCGCGTCTCCGCCGCGGGCACCATCGTGCTTCCCATGATCAACGAAGTTCTAGTTGGCGGATTGGACGAGCCAGCGGCGGCGCGCGCTATTGAGGCAGCGTTGATAGCCAAGGGCATGCTCCTTCATCCGCAGATTCATTTGCTTGTGACAGCATACGTCGGGCAGGACGTAAGTGTGCTGGGCGAGGTTGCCCATCCGGGGGTCTATCCCTATGCTCTCCACCATCGGTTGCTTGACCTGGTCTCGGTGGCCTCTGGCTTGGCGCCAAATGCAGGTCGCTTGGTGAACGTCTTCCACCGCAGTGATCCGCAAACGCCGCATTCTGTGGTGCTGGACCCCAGTGGGACTGACGCGGGCTCTGACCACAACCCGGAACTCAGTCCCGGTGACACAGTGCAGGTAAGTCGTGCCGGGTTGGTCTTTGTGGTTGGCGATGTAATTCGCCCTGGCGGATTTCCCGTGGATCCCGTGCAGGGCCTGACCGTGGTTCAAGCGCTTTCGCTTGCCTGGGGTCCATCGCAGAACGCTGCCACCGGAAGTGCCCTGCTCATCCGTGAGCAGAAGGGAGGTCGCACTCTGACCGCGCTGAATCTCAAGCGCATGCTCCATGGGCAGGATCCCGATCAGCCTATTCATGATCGGGACATACTCT
>Ga0316226_1002226_pt1 | contig 18712 bp, 12 predicted proteins | sample TBH18017metaG_FD_206009 | JGI IMG/M metagenome (GOLD analysis project Ga0316226, IMG submission 206009) | Freshwater microbial communities from Trout Bog Lake, Wisconsin, USA - TBH18017 | ecosystem: Environmental > Aquatic > Freshwater > Lake > Hypolimnion/Profundal zone | place: USA: Wisconsin... | reverse complement strand
TGGCGTCTGGACGGCGCAACTTCGTGAGCCGGGCCAGTGGCCAGGGTGACGTTCACCCGGCGGCAGTGTGCCAGCCTGGAGCGCGTAGCGAAGCGGAGAGGGTCCGTGCCGGACTGGCCATAACCCGTCGCTCAGGCTGGCAGACTGACGCCCTGTCGAGGGGCGCGGGGTCGCGCTATCGTGCCTGCCGGCCAATGCCGCGCGTAGGACTATGGGGTCGGGAGGGAGGCCGGAGCGCGGTTTTGGACGGCGGGCACGCTAATGTTGGGGGCCGGCGCATGCCCAGGCCGCAGCGGAAGCCAGCGAGCTTGCGAGCGTTTCTGGAGCTAGGACTGGTGATGCGCCGGCCGGGGGATCGCGCGTCTCGGCGGTTTCCATGAAGCGGAACGGAGTGGCGCGGAGGGAGGCTTCGCGCACCGCGCCTGGGGGCAGTGCCGCCGTTTCCTGACTTGGCGGCGCGATGGGGGAGCGCGAGAGCGCGGGGCCGACCGGAGCAGAGCGGAGTGAGCGAAGTGGAAAGCCGATGAGTCGCGCGCCGTGGGGGCCGAGGCAAGGGCCGCACTTTTCCGGTGCGCAGCACGCCCTAGCGAGCGGGGCTGAGCGACGGGCGAGTGAAAAGGGCGGCGCTTGCCCGGCGGGGTCGCGAGCCTCCGAGGCGAGCGTCGAGGCGGGGCGCGGGGGCCGCGTGGCTCTGCCGTCTGCGGCGGCTGACGGATTCGCGGAGCGAGCCGGCAGCCGTTGGCGCGAAGCGGTGTGAGAGCAGGCGGCAGACTGGAGTGCCCTCCTCGTGGGCGTGGCGACGACGAACGGGCGGAGCGCGGATAGCGGGAGGGGCGTCGAATGGTGGGCGAGCGCGAAGCGCGAGCATGTCCCCTGCGGGCCGCGTTAGCGGACCGTTGTTCGGTGCCGGCCCCCGCGCGCGAGGCGCTTAGGAATGGAGGGCGGGTAGAAATGCAACCAGGACGCACGACCTGGCGAGGCCCAGGTCGCGCGCGGGGGCAGCGAAAGGGCCGCCGACATGCGCGTCCGATAACCACAGAAGGCGGCCCGGCGCCGGCCCGTTAGGGCCGTGCGTGAGCGTCGGCACCGCGCGCGGCGAGGACGTCCGACAACGCGAAGCTCCCGACGGTTGCGCGCTCGTGTTTCTGTTGAGCCCGGAGCGATAGCGTAGGGCGAACTGACGTTGATGCGAGCGTTAGCGAGGTGACGTTGAAGCTGGGCGGACGGAGGAAACGGCGAGGGCGGTTTGGCTCCCAGCGTGGTGGCAGGCGCTGGGGTTCCGGCGCTGCGGATACGTGGTTGACTCGGCGTGGCGGAGTTGTAAGGTTGGGTTATGGGTTTGGCGATTTTATGAGCACGCGCTGGCCTTTTACTTCGAGGCGGGCGCTCCGCCCGGGCGGAATGCGTTGTTTTAATGTACGACGTGGGTTCGGGATACGAACTCGTATAATAAATAGTTAGGCATCAGCGCACACGTTATGAGAAACTCAACATCCGTCCGTTTCGCAGCCGCTGCTGTGCTCGTCATCCTCGCGTGTTCTAGCCTGCTGGCACGTTCTTTGGGCGTCGATCTTGTATGCTTCTGCATTCCTGCCTTTCTCGACTTGCCGAACCTATCGCATTCGGGGATGCGCCGTTGGCTCCTGGGCGTCGCCATTCGTTTGGTCGTCGTCGTGGTCGTCGTGGGCATGTTCTATGCTCGCCCGCCTCTGATAGACGCTAAACAGCACATCCTGTTCTACCCTGCGTTTGTTGTGCCCCTTGGGCTGCTAATGCTCTGGTCACTCTTTTGGCGCTGGCGCAAGCAGAGAGGAATGTCTGGTGCCTAACTTTTGCTCCAGCGAATGCGCCGATCGCGCCTCGGTTGGAATGCGGCGTCCTCGGCGGCGCGTTACTGAGCTTTTTCCATCGGCGGTGTCGCGGTGGATCAGACAACGATGACAACAGAACTATCACCAACCAAACGTGCAATCAGGAAGGCCAAGGTGACTATGGAGGGGCAGCGCTACGGCGCTTCTGACGAGCCTTTCGTGTGTCATTTCTGCGGTCACGACCGATTTCGGTTCCGGCGGCTGCTCATATTGTCGATGCACACTTTGACCTGTGCAGATTGCGGCCACATCGAGTTTTTTGCGAAGAAGCCAGAGCCCGTCGAGCGGTGAAGGAGAGCCACGCGGGGCGAGATGGGCCTCCCGGTTGTGGTTTCGTTCCACCCCGGGTGGTCGCGGGTCCGGATCGTGGACTGGATAGGCGATGCCGTTTTCGAGGGTCTGTCAAGGGCGATGCTGAGAAATAATCGCTGAATATCTGCGTGTGGCGGGGCGTGGCTGCGTGATGGTGCATGAGCCTGCAACGGCCTGCCGGATGGGCTGAAAATGCGCCAAAAACCTGTGCTATGTTCGCCTCGTGCCGGTGAATAGCACACATGCTGACTACGATGCGATAGCGGCCGATTGGATCCGCGCGCGGGATGTCATTGCCGGGGAAGACGCGGTGAAGGCGGCGGGGCAGAAGTATCTGCCGCGCCTGGACTGCCAGACCGAGGAGGAGTATGCCGCCTATCGTGACCGTGCCGCGTTCTTCAATGCGACGGCCAGGACCGGCGAGGGGTATGTTGGTCTTATCTTCCGTCGTGCTCCGTTCGTCAAGGGTCCCGATGAGGCGTCCGGCGTGGGCCGTGCCCTGGCGGACTTCAGCAACGATGCCGATATGCTCGGCACTTCCCTGTATGGCTACGCCAAGAATGTGGTGACTGAGGTCATTGCCGTTGGGCGCGCCGGCACGCTGGTGGATTGGGAAGGCGAGTTCGAGCAGCGGGTGTATGCCTCGCTTTATGCCGCGGAGCAGATCATCAATTGGAAGGTGTGCCGGGTGAACGGGCGAAGCGTGCCTGTCATGGTGGCGCTGCGCGAGCAGGCGGAGCGGGTCAAGGGTGCCGCCTCCGGGGATGAATACGCCCAGGAGTTGGTGGAGCAGATCCGCGTGTTGAAGCTCGTGGATGCGTCGAGTTTGAAGGGCGGCACTGCCGGCCAGGGTGAAGGGGTGCCGGTGGTGCCGTCCGCCAGCGGGATAGAGTTGGGATGCCTGGTGGAAATCTGGCAGCCTAAGCCGACGCCGCCGGGGCGGGCCGTCCAGCCGGGGAAGGTGGAGTGGGAGTTGGTTGAGACCCGGGTGCCGCTTCGGCTCGGCAAGCCATTGCCGAGGATTCCGTTCGTGTTTCATGGTGTCCGCCATTCGCGGCCGGACATCGGCAAGGTGCCTCTGGGTGACATCATCGCGGTGAATCTCGACCACTACCGCCTGGATGCGGACTACAAGCATGGCCTGCATTTCACCGCGCTGCCTACCGCCTGGGTGAGTGGCTTCGACAAGACGGCGACGTTACGGATCGGATCGAGCACGGCCTGGGTATCGGAGACGCCGGGCGCGTCGGCGGGATTCCTGGAGTTTCATGGGCAGGGATTGCAGACCTTCGAGCGGGCAATGGACCGGTGCGAGCGGTTGATGACCCTGTTGGGTTCGCGCCTGTTGGAAAGTCAAAAGAAAGCCGTGGAGACGGCGCGGTCCATCGCGCTGCGCCAGACGGGCGAGAACAGCATTCTCGCGAGCATCGCGACCAGCGTGAGTGAGTCCCTGACGCAAGTATTGCGTTGGGCCTATTGGTGGAACTCGACCGAGGCCATCCCGGAGGATGTCACCGATACCCAGGCACTCGTGGAACTCAACACCAACTATGACGCCGCGGGCATGGCGAGTGATGAGTTGGCGGCGGTCGTGGGGGCCTGGCAGGCCGGGGCCATCAGCCAGGATTCCATGTTCGAGCTTTTCCGCAAGGGCGAGGTTTTGCCCGATGGGCGCACGAACGAGCGGGAGTCGCAATTGGTGGCAGCGGAGCGGCCGCCGGCACCGCCGGCCCCCGAGCCGGCGAAGGCTGCGCTGCCCGAGGCGGCGGCAGTGGCAACCGCCGATGCGCACAAGCCGGTGGTGGCGGCGCCGATAGGGTGAACACCTGAGAGGATTTATGGCACTTAAATTCAAAGTCAAATCGAAGGAAGAGGTTCCGGCGGAGTTGGCCGGTCATTACGTCGAGCGTGATGGGGCGTGGGTCCTGGACGCCGAGGGTGCGGCGGAGAAGTCCAAGCTCGATGAGTTCCGCACAAATAACGTGGCGCTCTTGAAACGCCTGGAGGAGCACGAGAAGCGGTTCGAGGGGATCGACCCGGATCAGGTGCGGCAGTTGGCCGCCGAGAAGCAGCGCCTCGAAGAGGAGCAGCGGCTCAAGGCGGGGGAGTTCGACAAGGTTCTCGATGGGCGCTTGAAGAGCGCCAGGGCGGAGTGGGAGAAGCAGCTTTCCGCGGTGACCGGCGAGCGGGATGCCCTGACGGCGCGGCTGAGCGAGATCCAGATTGACCAGGGCGTGGTGGCGGCGGCCAGCAAGCGCGGGCTACGCGCGAGCGCCATCCCCGACATATCGGCGCGGGCGCGGGCGACGTTCCGGCTCGTGAATGGTGCGCCGACGGCCATGGAGGCCGACGGCAAGACCGTGCGGGCCGGCAAGGACGGCGTGACGCCGATGACTTTGGATGAGTGGGTGGACGCCCAGGTGGCGGAAGCGCCTCATCTGTTTGAATCGAACGCGGGCGGCGGTGCCGCCGGCAACGGCTCCGGTGGGGTTGGCAGCAGGTCGGTCAAGAATCCGTTCCGGAAGGAGACCTGGAATCTGACCGAGCAAATGAAGTTACAAAAAACCGACCCGCAATTGGCGGCTCGCCTCAAGGCGGCGGCCTGACGGATCGAGAAAGTTGATTAGATTATGGCTAAAACAATGGTGGCGGATGTCATCATCCCCACAGAGTTTGAGAAGTATGCAATCGAGCGGACGGCGGCGTTGTCGGCGTTCGCGGATTGCGGGATCATCGAGCATTCGCCGATGTTTGACACCATCGCGGCGGAGGCGGGCGGGCGTGAGGTGCGGATGCCGCTCTGGAAGGACATCACGCCGACGCGGCAACTGCTGAGCGATGCGGCGTCGCTGACGGTGAACAAGATCTACGCGGACGCGGACATCGCGCGGATTCACAACGACGCGCAGGTGTGGAGCGTGAATCACCTGGCGACCGTGGTCTCCGGGGATGACCCGATGCAGGCGATCGTGGACCTGGTGGGCGCCTACTGGGCGCGAGTGGATGAGAGCCTCCTCGTGTCGTCTCTCAAGGGGATGTTCGCCGCGGCGACGATGTCGGGCAACCTGCTGGCCATCCATTCGGAGTCCATTGCGGCGACCACCTCGGCGACGAAGCTGAACGGGGCCACGTTCGTGGATGCCTGCGCGAAGCTGGGCGACCGGTCGGATCGGCTGACGGCGGTGGCGATGCACTCGGTGACCGAGGCCGCGCTGCGGAAGCTGGACCTGATTGACTTCATCCCGGACAGCGAGGGGAAGACGATGCTGCGGACGTTCCAGGGGCGGCGGGTGGTGGTGGATGACAACCTGCCGACGCGGAACGGCACCACCGATGGGACGGTGTACACGACCTACCTGTTTGGCGATGGGGCCTTCGGGAAGGGATCGGCCCGGCTCGACGCGGCCCCGCTGCAAGGCGGGTTCGGCACGCAGGGTGTGGAGATGGCGCGGGTGCCGCTGGACAGCGACACCGTGTTGATCAACCGGCGGCGGTTCATCCTGCATCCTCGCGGGGTGAAGTTCACCAGCGCGTCGGTGGCGGGCGACTCGCCGACGAACGCGGAATTGGAGACGGGCACGAACTGGACCCGGGTGTGGGAAAACAAGAACGTGCGGATCGTGGCGGTCACGCACAACAACTAGGGCCGGGCCCGGCCTCCTGCCGGCGACGGGAGGAGGCGGGCTGGCTCTGAAAGGAGCAATTGTATGGGTAAAGATTTACCGCGAAGTTTGGAGAAGATCCGCTCGGGTGAGCAGTTGAACCTGAAAATGCGCGGGTACACGAACCTGGCGTCGCTGACGGCGGCGGGCCTGACCCCGGCGAAATATCCTGGGGCGATCGTGTATTTGAGCACGGGCGGGACGGGCTCGGTGCCGTGCCTGGCCATCAGCGACGGGACGAACTGGAAACAGATCGCCATCGGAGTCAACGCGATATGAACGACGGGCAGGTTCACCGGGGGTTGTACCCGATTATCCGGCGGAAGCGGCAGCCGTTGGTGGTCGAGGAACCGGCGCCCGTGGCGGTGGCGGTGGCCGCGCCAGCGGGGCCTGCGAATGTGTCAGCAGGGGAAAAGGGGCCGACCGCGCCAGCCGGGAGGGCGCGCAAGGGGAAGGAAGGGAATGGGGCCGCGTAGTTGGATACAGCGGGCCTGGCTGGCGAAGTGGCTTGAGGGTCGGCGGCGGGGGCGGGTGACGCCGCTGCTGCCGGCTCCGGTCCTGGTGCCGCAGATTCCGAGCCTGGCGGTGTGGGCGTGGAATTACGCGGAGCCGGCGCGGTGGTATGCCTACAAGAGCTTGGATGGCGGGGCGACGTTCGTGGTGGATGCGTGGGAGGTGGGGAGCGCGCGCCAGTATGCGCCGGATGGGGGCCAGCGGTATATGTTCATCGTAGGGGCCGACGCCAACGGGAACGAGATCACGGCGCGGAGCAACGCGGTTAAACCCGACGATGCGGCGTCGAAACTGATGCCGGCGCCGGTCTTGGTGCCGCTCTACCCGAGCATGGCGGCTTGGACGTGGGGCTACGCGAACCCGGCGCGGTGGTGGGCGCACAACAGTCTGGACGGAGGCATGACCTACAAGCTCGACGATTGGGTCCAGGGGACGGCGCGGCAGTATGCGCCGGACGGTGGCCAGCATTACATGTTCATCGTGGGGACGGACACCGACGGGAATGAGGTCACGCTGCGGAGCAATGCCGTGCGGCCTGATGACGCGCAGCCGGTGCCTGGGCCGCCGCTGAACCTGGTGGCGTCTGACGGTGTCACTGTAGCGAACCTGGATTGGACGCTTGGTTCCGGAACGATCACGGGGCAGAGGATCTATCGGAAGCTCACTTCGGGTGGCAGTTACAGCCTGCTGACAACGGTGGGGCCGGCGGCGGTGCATTACACGGATTCGACGGTTTCGATGACCACCTACAGCTATTACGTGGTGGCCTCGAACACGTATGGGGACTCGGTAGCCTCGAACGAGGCGACGACCAGCGTGGGGGCATAGGGGGCCGGGAGGAGCGCTATGGCGTTGACGCTAATCAAAGAGGACGGCACTGGCAGGACGGACGCGAACAGCTACGCGACGGCGGCGGATGGGGATGCGTATCACGACGGGCATCTGTATGCGTCGGCGTGGACGTCGGCCACGACGGCGCGGAAGGAGGCGGCGCTGGTGATGGCGACGCGGTTGGTGGATTCGCAGTGCCAGTTCGGCGGGTTCCGGGTGAGCGACCAGCAGGCGCTTCAGTGGCCGCGGTGGAAGTGCCCGGACCCGGATGGGGGCCTGGCGTTGATCCCGTTGCGGTTGCTGCCGCGGGGCATGGGCTTCGTGGATTATACCATCGTGCCGAAGGCGGTTCGGGACGCTACCTGCGAGATGGCCAGGGAACTGCTCGTGGTGGACCGGACGGCGGCGCCGGACGGCGAGGGGGTTGATACGGTCCAGACGGCGCATAGCGATGCGGCGGCGGCGGGTTCGGGCGCGAGCGACAAGACCATGACGAAGTACAGCAAAGCGGACACGCGGCCGATTATCTCGCGGGTGGCGCGGGCCATGCTGATGAAATATGGGGCAATGGTGGACGGGGGCGCCGGGGCGGTGAGGCTGGTGAGGGCGTGAGTATGCGGTCCTCCAAATTGTGCTCGCCCCTGGTGCTCGAAAGAACTAGGTTGCGTTTCGTGCTTGCGGCCACAGAGATCGATTCGGAAAAACTGGCGCCCGTTCCGCTTCGGCAGGAACTGGTGGGGCGTTTGCGGAACATGGGCAAGCTAAGGCACTGGCAGATGGCCGTGGCGGAGGCGGTCCACAACGCGCTGGACTCGATTGCGGATTCAGGTCGTTCTTGTGGAATCTCCGTGGAAATTGAGCGTGGCAGCGATTTGGCGACGGATGGCGGGGGCAGCAGGCCGGTGAAGGCGATTGTTGTGCGCGATGATGGTGTCGGGTTCTGTGATGAGAATTTCCTTTCGTTCTGTACGCCGGACAGTCGGCAGAAGGAGAAGGGCGGCGGAAAGGGTCTTGGCCGACTGACGTGCCTGCAGGCGTTCCGGTGCATCCGGGTCCATTCCGTTTTCAAGGGCGCTGATGGGTGGAGGGAAAGGGAGTTGGTTCTCCAATGCGAGTCGCCGGTACTTCAGGCGAAGGAATCGGCGTCGAGCGCCACGGCGTTTTCCACAGAGGTGCGTTTGGAGGAGTTGCGTCCGGAGTTTGAGGCGGGCGCGACGGTTGGGTTCGACCAGCTTGCCGAGTGGTTGGCGGAGCACTTTCTTCCGGCTTTGGTTGAACGCCCAGAGGGACTTGCGTCGTTCGCGTTGAAGGAGGGCAAGGAAAACGTTGAGCTCACCAGGCTCATCGAGGGCGCCTCGGAATGGGTGCAGAGGTTTGTGGTTGGCAGATACGAATTCCGCGCCGTGTGCTACGGCGTTTCGTCCAACGGGAAGGGCGATATGGTCAGGCTCGTGGCGGGGGGACGCATCGTTCATGCGAACACCCGGCCGCTGGAGTTTTACCTTCCGCATCTGGCGAGCATCTCACAGGCGCGGCCGCACCTGGTTCTGGTGTACTCGTCCTTCTTCGACGAACATGTGAACGACGCCAGGAATGGAGTTTCCTTCGCGGAAGAGGGTGACGGCGTCCTTCTGGGCCTCACGGCACCGCAGTTCCGCGAGGCTTGCGGTGGCGCGTTGAAGGTAAGCTTGGGCAAGGCTTTGGAGAAATCTGTTGACGAATTCAAAGCGCGAATCAGTGAGGTCGTAGGGAAGGAAGCCCCGTATTACCGCCCGTTGCTCCTGGGGTTTTTCGGGAGCAAGGAGTTTACAGGCCTGAGCACGAGCTCGAGGGATGAAGAGATTCTGGGAGCCCTCGACACGTACAAGCGGCGAGACGCGATGAAGCTGAGACAAGAGAGTCGGCGGCTTGCCAGGGCCAGGTCGGGGGAGGGCGAGGAAGACTATGTGGAGAGCGCGCGAAAGTTGGCGGACCAGATCGAGACTCAGAAAAAAGTGGCCTTGGCCGAGTACGTGTCCCTAAGGAAGATTATCCTGGAGCGGCTGCAGCAGCTGCTGGAGATCAAGGACGATGGGAAGGCTTACCGCGAGGCCGCGATACACAACTTGGTGTTCCCACAGCGCGCGGATTCGGAATCTGCTCCCGGGACTGACCACCAGCTTTGGATCTTGGATGAGAGACTGGAATCGCACAACTACCTGGCTTCGGATAAAGCGATGGACGGGAAGCTCGGTGACCGGCCGGACTTGTTAATTGCCTTGGACCGGGCGGGCGCCTTTGGGAGTGAGCCGGTTTCGGAGTCGCGTGGTTACGAGCGGTTGGTGCTTGTGGAGTTCAAGCGTGCCCTTCAGGACTTGGCTGGGGTGGCAACGGACGACCTTCCACACCAGCAAATGATGCGGTATGCTCGGCAGATCTCGGATGAGAAAGCCTTGCACCTTGGCTCCGGCAGGCCGATCAAGGTAGCGGTGGATGGCCGGTTCTACATGTATGCCATCTGTGAAATGTCCGCGGCATTGTTGAGACTGCTGGAGGAGTCGGGTTTTACCCCGTCGCCGGCTGGGAATGGAGCGTTTTGGGTTACGAATCGTGGGCGGTACTACATCGAGTACATCTCGCTCCCGAAGTTGTTGGAGGATGCGCAGGCCCGAAATGTGGCGTTCTTCAAGCGGCTCGGCCTGGAGCCGTAGATGGGACCATGGGGCTGGGGAAACGTCCCCGGAGCCATCATGGCCTGAATCGGGGGTTGGTGGTACCGGGGCTGGGCGGGTCGTCCCTTGCTATCACAAGGAAGTGCTCCGACTGAACTACCTTCTTGATGGCGTCCTCGTACACCGCGCGCAAGTTTTCGTCTGGTTCGCTTTGCCTGGCCGCCCTCAAGTCCTGCAATGCGCTGATGGCGGCTGGCCCTATGGCACCTAGCGACATCGCGGCGTAACCTCGCACGTTGGCATCCGGGTCGAGCAAGGCATTTCTGAGGGCGGGGATGGCTGGGGCGGCCCCGGCTCCATACTTGCCGAGGCAGGCGGCGGCAACGCGCCGCCATTGTTTTGAGGTTGCGACGTTGGCGAGGTGTGCCTGATCGGCGACCTGAAGGATGGCAAGCAGAACAGGGATGACGTCGTCGCGGAGCAGGGCCGCTCGCGCCAAAGCCTCTGCGGCCAACATGCGCACGTGGCCATCGGCGTCGTAAAGGGCGGAGCGTAGTGCGTGCTGGACCTCCGGCGCCCCGGTGTGCTCGCGCAATGCGACTACGGCCTTGCCTCGAATAGCGCTGTCCGGGTCGTGCAGTCGGGCGATTAGATTTTGGATGTTCGGTTCAAGCGCCATGCTGCGGGGATTCGACTGTCGGCGCGGGGCGGGGCGGGTGGGCGCAACGCGGGTCGGCGGGGGGCGGATCGAGGCGGGTTTGGTAGGGGGTGCCGGTGCGCTGGGCCTCGGCCAGGGCGCCGTAGATTTCGAGGATGGTTTCCTTAGTGCGGTAGCGTCCGTATACGTCCATGTCCTTTCGCTGGACGATGGGGAAGGTGTCCATGATGTGGCAGGCCGCGGCACGGGGCGCTGGCAGTGAGCGGGTCAGGACGTCGGGTTGCTGGAGCCATTCGTTTTCCGGGCCGAGGTAGAGGTGGAAGAATGCGGCGTCGAGTTCGCAGCGCAGTAGGAAACGGCGGTCCTCCTGCCAACGGAAGGGCGGCCCGGTCCAGCCACAGTCCTGCGCAAACCCGCGCATGTCCCAAGCTGTATAGGTCAGTTCGAGCACGCGAGGGAGGAGCCACTCCAGGAGGGATTGTCCGGGGCTCGACCACGGGCATGCGACCCTGTATGTGGAGGGGGGAAGGTTCGAGAGCTGTTTGAAAACGTGGTATTTCAGGTGGATTCCGCCGAGCTTTTGGCGGGCTACGTAGTCGAACACGAAGCTGGACTGTGCTGCGATCAGCGCTGGGAGGTATGGAGTGGTGTCGGCCTCTGGGAGCATCAGGAGGATTGTGTCGGCGCAGGCGGCCTTCGGCATCGCGAGGGAGGTATTTGTACGCTCGCTAATAGAGGCTGTGATGTCTCGCCAGCCGATTAGCCACGAGCGATTCCATCTGCCGGCGAGTTTTGAGGCGACGTCGCTCGTACTAACCCAATACCGTGGCGCGGCGAACGCGAAGGGGTCCCGGTGCTCCGCGGTTGAGAGGCTCTCGGCCTCTCCTTGTCGGACGGCTGCGGTGTCGTTGAGCACTACGTGGCACGCGCGGTTGTCGAACGTGTCAACCATCTTGGCCTCGTACAGCGGGACGTATTGTTCGGATTCTCGGACCAGGTTCCCGGAACTGAGGCGGAAGCCTTGAGCTTCCAGTTCCTGGCGAGTGCGGAACAGGTTGGAGTCATTTGCGGAGTCGAACATTCGTAGAAAAGACATGTTCCATGGGTTGGACGGGGCGTCTGTGTCGTTGATCAGGATCGGCACCCGCCGGTAGATGGCTTTCGTGAGTTCTGCATCGGGCTTGGACCGGAAAATCGGGCAGGTTTTGGTGTTTGGGTTCAGGAGAGCTATTTCCTGTGCGTTGAGGGTAAAGCGGCGTGCCTCGTTGGCTAACTCGCTGGTCTGGCGAGCGTAGAAGATGAAGTCGGTTTTCTCAGCGCGGCGGTTGCGGCCTGCAAGGGTGACCAGGCAAAACTTCATCGAGTGGTGAACGTGGGGGAAGAGGTATTCCTCGTTTTCGAAGCTGAACAGGCTGACGAGCGAGCCTTCGCGAACGATCTGCTGGAAGAAGTGTTTTGTCGTGTCGTCCGTGGCGATGCCGCTCGGGAGGATGCAGCCTAATCGTCCGTTTGGGTCGAGATGATTACGCATCAGTTCTGCAAACACGGTGTAGACATTAATGTCTCCACGTCCGCACAGCGGGTAGAGGCCGCTGTTCCTCAAGAAGTGACTCTCGGCCTCGGACTGGCGAAGGGCGTCTGAGAAGTCACGGAATAGGGCGGGGTCTTCTTGGCGGAGCGCGTTGATGAGTTGCTTTCGGGCTGATGTCTTCGGGGCGCTTGCTATGTCGGGCCGTTTGTTGGCGAACCACTCCTTTTCCTGGAGTTTCAGGCGTTCCCACGGCGGGTTGCCGAGGGAGACGTCGAAGCCGCCTTGGGCGAACACCTCTGGGAAGGCGAGATGCCAATGGAATAACTGGTACTGGCTGGCAAGCCGCCTAGTCGCGGAGAGGAGTTCGCTGGGGAGCATTGCACCTTCGACAAAATCGCGGAGATGCTGCGTTGTTATGCCGATCGGTGTGCCGGAGCCAGGGCGGGTTGGCTCCTGAATTCTCTGGGCGTTGGGGTCCGGGGATGCCTCTGTGTCGGTGAACAGGCCTGTCTGAGCGGGCGAGGCCGCGTTTGTGAGGCGCGGTTGGGAGTGGAGTTCCGTGGGTTGAGGACTCGCAGGCATGCCGGCCGGTGGGGGGAAGTATTTCTTGATGACGAACGCGGCACACCAGAGGTCAGCCAGGGCCCAGGCTCTGCTGAAATCGTAGTCGGATTGTGCGGCGCGGAAGGCGGCCTCCTTGCGGTGGATATCTTCTGGCCGATTGTCGCTCATTTGGTCGATGGCCGCCGCTGCTTGGTGCATGCGTTCGCGGATTGCCGTGTCCTCCGTAAGGAAGAGGTAGCGCAGGCCTTCCCGCTGTGCTCGGTTCAGCTTCTTGAGGACTGAGCAGGCCGCACTGTCGTCGCCCTCCATGGCTTCGAACGCATGGTCTGGGAGGCCGGCAGCGATGAGTTCGGGCGTGGCTCCGAGCAGGCTGTTGCCGCAACGGATGTGGTGGTCCAGGAATGTGAGGGGCTTGCCGGGCTCGAGGGCTTCGAGCCAGAGATTGAATTTGCAGAGTTCGACAGCCATCGGGTTGATGTCCACGCCGTAGAGGCAATGGCCTATCACGTCGCGGATTGCTGTGCGCAGGGCTCGGGGGGAAGGCTCTTCCTCGCCGGTGCGGACAGCGGCGAGGCGGCGGGCGATGCGGTGAGCAGCGGAAATCAGGAAATGGCCCGAGCCGACGGCCTTGTCACCGACTTTGATCGCGAGAATGGCTTCCTCGGCGGATTTGAACCCGATTTTGGCGAAGTCGCGCTCGTGCTCGCGCAGCACGGGGTCGAGAGCGGAGTCGAGCAGGCAATGAACGAGGCTGTCGTCGGTGTAGTAGCTGCCGGTGGTTTTGCGGGCGTTTCCGGCGAAGGACTTTAGCTCGAACGTGCCGGCGGCCGGGTTCACTTCGGGGTGGAGTTCCAATAGGCTCTCGTACACCGCGCCGAGTTCCTCGCGGCCTAGATTCTTGTAATCCACCATGCGGCGGACGCCGCCATCCTGGACGAAAGCAATGTCGCGGAAGGCTTCAAGGAAGTGCTGGTTGTCAAGAGTGGCGGCGTCAAGCTCGGGGGTGGCCTGCTTCGACCAGAGGAAACTGCCGAGTGCGGGCAACGCGATCTCGGGGCAGCCTTCGTCGGAGCCGAGTTTGTCCGCCACCAGGCGGAAGGCGATCCAGAGATCCTCGTGAGGGGTGCCGGAGCGGTAGGGTGGCAGTTCGCGAAGTCGGGAGAGCGAGTAAAAACGCTGGTAGCGGGTGATGGCGTCGGCGGTGCCGTCGGGGCGCAGCAGGAGTTCGCGGTCTTCGGCGGTGATGATGAAGAGCATCCGGTAAACGACCCGGAGGATTTGCTCGTAAAGGCTCTGGCGGCCGAGTTGGCCAGAATGGAGTTTGTCGCGAAGCGGTTGGTTTTTGCGGTGGCTGATAAGGCCCTGGCCGAGCGCGGCAATGGCTTTCGCGACATTGGGGCGCATGTCCTCCAGGGCGCGGCGGCCTTTTTGCGCGGCGGCTTTCGTCCATTTTTCCAGCCAGCACGTTTCGGGGGGGTCTCCCTCGAAACGGGAGTGGTGGCAGAGGAGCCAGAACAGGAAGAAGTCGGCGTAGAGGTCGCCGTCGAACATGGCCTTGAGGTCAAAGTCGACAAAAGACTGGCGCGTGAGGGCGATGTTATCCCGGAGCAGGCGGAGGGTTTCTCCATTGGAGAGAATGGCCCAAAGGAAGTCCTCGCGGCGGTTGAGGAGTTGTTGGACCATGGAATGGGGGCTGGCGGTGGCCGCACCGGCAACGCGGGCGGTGCGGGTGTCGAGGGCCACGGTCGAGCCGACAAGGTGGATGGGGACATTCTCCCAGCGATGGGTGAGCGGGTAGGACTTGCCTTCGATGTCGATGGCGGTGGTGGTTTTCAGGCGGCCAAAGCCGAGTTCCTGAAAGATAGGGAGCAGCCAGCGGTCGCGGGTTTCGGTGGTGGTGGATTCTGGGGCGGCTTTGCCGGCGGTGGTTTTTTTGAAGTTGTCCCAACAGCCTTTGAGGCGGCTCCAACTGCGGGTGACGGCTTCGTTAAGTTTTTCGCCTTCGGCAAGGTGGTAGGCGGTCGGCGCGAGCCCGTCGGCGGTGGGCTTGGGACCGACGAGTGCCTGCAAGAAATCCGTGGGAAGCAGGCCGCCCTCGGAGGTGATGGAAATGAAGTTGCGCTGAGTAGCTCGCATTGGCTGGGGCGTGGGGGTGGCTACAGCGTGGCCACGGGGAGAAAGATGTAGAGGCCGAGAATGTCCGGCGGATTGTCCTCGATGCGGTAGGCGCCTTTGGCGCCGGCGGCGGTGCGAACGCGGCGATGGGCGGCGAGAAGTTCCTCGGCGCGTTGTTTCGCGAGTTTGGCGAGTGCCGGGCGCAGGTTGTCAATGTGCTCGGTGACGAGGGTTAGATTGGTGCGCTGCACGTCCGGGGGCACGTTGGCGCGCGAAGCCGCTCTGAGGAGGGTTTCGGCGTCGCCATTGGTGGACCAGGCCGGGTTCTGCGGCTGGCCGGTGAAGGAGGCGAGGAGGGAATCTTCGGCGAGCAGGCTGCGCTCTTCGTTGGGCAGGGTGGTGATGATGTGGTAGCGCAAGCGCAGGAGGAGCAGGACGGTGCGGGTGGTTACGGCCTGGGTGCGAATGACGCCGGCGCGGCGGGCGAAGCCTTCGAGGGTGGGGTCGAGGGCGGTGTTTAGAAGCCAAGAGGCGAGACCTTCAACAATCGGGTGCGTACGGTGAAGGGCGAGGGCCTTGCGGTCGTAGGTTGGCTGGAAGGAGACGCGCAAGCGTTTGGCCTGGCCGACGGCCTCGCGGACGGCGGGCTGGGTCCCGGCGAGGTCCACCTCGATCGCGCCGTTTTTGCTGACGATGGCGTTGGCCGCCTGGAGGGTGGAAGTGAAGAAATATTCCAATTCAGCGGGGGAGCCAATGGCGGAATTGGCGGCGTCAAGCTCCCGGGCGACTTCGCGGAAGTCTATTGATTCCTGCTTGAACATGCTGCGGGAGCGGCTTTCGCGGTCCTTGGCGGCTTCCCACTGCTCGTGCAGTTGTTTCTTGAGAGGTTTGAAGTAGTCCTCGAAGAGGACCATTTGGTTCTGGTCTTCTTCAACGTTGCGACCGCGGAGCAACAGGCCCTCGAAGATGGCTTCGACGACCTTGTCGGTGTCCACGGGCACGGGGACGGAAATGCCGAGGGCGTTGCGAATGGTGCGGTGTTTTTGGAGCAAGATTTCGAGGACAATGCCGTCAATCTGGTTGTCGAGGCCGTAATAGGTGAGGATGCGGACTTTCTTGCTCTTTTGGTTGTAGCGATCCACGCGGCCGTCTCGCTGCTCGTGGCGGGTTGGGTTCCAAGAGAGGTCGTAATGGACAACGGCGTCGAATTTCTCCTGGAGGTTGATGCCCTCGCTGAGGCAGTCGGTGCAGACGAGCAGGCGCAGGCTGTCATGGTCGGCGGGGAGGGCTTCGATGCGGGCCATGCGTTCGGCGGGCGGGAGTTGGCTGGTGAGGCTGGCGACTTCGACGGCGTTGCCGAGGCGTTTGCGGAGTTCATCGGCGACGTAGTCGGCGGTGGGGATAAAGCGGCAGAAGATGACGGGGCGGAAGCCGTCGTCGAGCAATTCTCTGACGAGGCGGACAAGCTTGATGAGCTTGGCGTCGTGGTGGCCGCAGAGGGCGTCGGCTTCGCGAGCGAAGTCACGGAGCCGGCGGCGGTTGGGGTTGTCGCCTTCGGCTGCTTCCGGGTCCGCGCCGGCAGTGATGTCCGTCACCTGGTCGCCGGCTTCGGCGGCCTGGTCAAGGACGGCTTGGCGGCCGAGTTGGTCGGCGGAGTTGGTGTCGGTGGCTTCGGCGGTGGTGGAGCGCTCGCGCAAGGTGGCGGCGGCGGCGGCTGGGCTGCTGGCCATAGCGCGAAGCAGGGATAGGGCGGACCACCAGCGGACGCGCTGGTGGAGGGCGCCGCCGGTCGTGTCGGCCACGGATTCGCGGGCGTAATCGAGAACCCTGGCGAACAGTGCCTTGTAGGGTGGGCTCAGGGTGTAGTTGTCCTCTTTATCCTCGCGGCCAGGGAATGGGGTGTCGGCACCCAGGTAGTGTTTGATGTCCTCGCGGCGGCGCTGCACGAGGTGGGCGGCAACGCGGCGGCGGTGGTGGGCGTGGTCTGGGCCGGAGAGGTCGGCGGGCAGATATTGGAACTCCGGGTTGAGAATGGTGAGCAGGGCGCGGAAGGCGTCTTCGTTGCCGCTGTGGGGCGTGGCGGTGACAAGGACAAGGTGACGGGTTTGGCTTTCGGCGAGCTTGGAAAGGAGACGCCAGCGCTGATGGGCCGCGCCGCGCTGTTGCGGATCGGCGCAGGTGTGGGCCTCGTCAACGATGACGAAGTCGGGGCAGGCGCGCAGGAAATCGCGGTAGCGCGAATCGGATTTGATGAAGTCGGTAGAGACAATGACGTGGGGATAGACTTCAAAGAGGGATTGGTTTTGGGGCAGGTTACGTTCCAACGAGCGGACGGTGCTGGAAAGAACAAGCTTGGCGTCGAGGTTGAATTTGGAGGAAAGCTCGGCCTGCCACTGTTCGGCAAGGGGGGGCGGGCAGAGGACGCAGAGGCGAGTGATTTCGGCACGGTCGAGCAACTCGCGGGCGATGAGGGCGGCTTCGATGGTTTTGCCGATGCCGACATCGTCGGCGATGAGCAGGCGGACGGGGTCGAGCTTGAGGGCCATGAGGAGCGGGACAAGCTGGTAAGGGCGGGGCTGGACCGCGAGGCGGCCAAAGGATCGAAATGGGCCGGCGCTGGAGCGGAATCCAAGCTGGCTGGCGTCGCGGAGCAGGCGGCAGGAAAAGAAGTCGCCCAGGTCGGGCGGGCCGGGCGGCGCAAAGGTGGCAGGCTCAACCTTCTCGAGGGCGGTGCTGATGCCGGCGATTTCGTCAGCGGTACCGCCGAGCGGTTTGACAACGAGGAAATCGGGTTGGGATTCGGGAAGGACAACCCATTCCCGCTCGCGGGCTTTGATGAGGGTGCCGGCGGCGAAGTTCATTTGGGCGTGCCGAAAATGGAGGGATGTTGGCGGACGATGGCGAGCCAGTCGTCCTGGTGGTGGAACCGAAGAACGGTGATGCCGGCGGCGTGCAGGTCGGCGGTTTGCTGCACGTCGCGCTGCTGGCGTTCGGGGTGGTCGTGGGGTGGGCCGTCCACGTAAACGAAAGCTGGGTTGGCCCCGAGATAGGCAAAGTCTGGGCGGGTGTTATACTGCGGAAATCGTTTTTGGCCGTTGCTGGGGAGCGCGAGGTCGTTGTGTTCGAGGAACGCGAGGAAGTCGCGCTCCAGGGTGGACTCGCAAAGTTGGTCGAGGTTCTCCAGGTGGATGGGGCGGGGGGTTTCGACGGGGGAAGGCTCGGCGGTGCAACGACTGAGTTGCATCAGGTAATCTTTGACGGTGTGACGGTCCAAGATGATGTGGTCGCGCTGGTTGTAGTAGCTAAACAGGCAGTCGTAGCAGGCGGCCTGGCAGCGCTCGGCGGCGTGGTCGGCTTTGCCCTTGTCGGCGCCGTCGGCGGGGTTGAAGTGGAGAAGCTCAAGCGCCCGGCTGGCGACCTTGGCGAGCGCGGAGCGGTCGGAAACCAAGTGGCGCAAGACGCCAGCGCCGCCCTCGGCGGCTTCGTAGAAAAGGGTCATGCGCCGGGTGCTGGCATCGGGCAAGGACTCGGATGCGAGTTCGGCGTCTTCAAGTTGGTAGTGGATTTGGATGGCACGCTTTAGGGCGTATTCGAGCGAAGCCATTTGGGCGAGCGAGAGGCCGCCGGCTGGTTCAAAGAGGAGGCTGTTGCGCCGGTCCTGGACGTAGGGAATGACGCGTTGGACGAGGCGCGGCGGCTTGCCTTCGTCCTGATCGTCGTCCGGGTCAATGGAACTGCGGGTCCATTGGCGGCGCTCCAAGTCGAGCCAGAAGCCCTTTTCGTTTTTGTTCTGGCGGCGGGACCAACCAAGATTGATTCGCCAGATGGTGGCGGCGTCGCCGTAGGAGAGTTTGGCGAGGGTGGTCTCGCCGTCGCGCAGGGTCGTGCTGATGAAAAGAGGGCGGCTTTGGCGTTCGGCGAAGCGGATGGCGGTGCGGATGTCGTACCCGAGCCGCAGGCGTTCTTCTTCGTCGCAACTGATGCGCTGGCGGCGGCGGGTGATA
>Ga0316226_1002222_pt1 | contig 18732 bp, 19 predicted proteins | sample TBH18017metaG_FD_206009 | JGI IMG/M metagenome (GOLD analysis project Ga0316226, IMG submission 206009) | Freshwater microbial communities from Trout Bog Lake, Wisconsin, USA - TBH18017 | ecosystem: Environmental > Aquatic > Freshwater > Lake > Hypolimnion/Profundal zone | place: USA: Wisconsin... | reverse complement strand
GAATGTTCTCAACTGTTATCATGCTGCGCCTTTAAACAGGAACGAGGTCAGGATATAGTCGCAGGCCAGGATCAGCACCGATGACATGACGACCGCTTGTGTTGTCGCCTTGCTCACGCCATCCGCGCCGAACCCGGCATAAAATCCCTTGTAGCAACAGACCCAGGCAATAATTCCCCCGAAGGCAATGGACTTGTACATCCCATTCCAGATATCTTTTCCCACCACGTAATCTGGCATGGTGCCGAAGTACTCTCCGGGGCTGACGCCGAGGAGTTTAACACTTACCAAATAGCCGCCAAAAATGCCGACCATATTGAATACAGCCGTGAGCAACGGAACGGAAATGAGTGCTGCCAGAAGATTCGGGACCACCAGATAACGATGGGGGTTCAGGCCCAACATCTCCAGCTCGTCGATCTGCTCGGTGATGCGCATGATGCCCAGATTTGCCGTCACCGCCGAACCTGCGCGACCGGTCACCATCAGCGCCGTCAGCACAGGCCCCAATTCACGCAACAGGGCCAACGCGACCATGGGGCCAAGAAAGGCAGTGGATCCCACGCGCGAAAGCGTGTAGTAACCCTGAAAACCGAGCACCATGCCAGTGAACGCGCCGGTCAGTATGATCACGAGCAACGACCCAAACCCGATAAACTTGATTTGCTGTAACACGCGGACCATTTTGAGCGGTGGCACAAAAGCACAACCTACCGCCTGAACGAGAAACACCCCCATTTGGCCCATGTTGCCGACAATCGAGAGGGTGCTTCGGCCCACGCTGCTGACCGGTGTCAGAAATAATTTGTCGACGGGATTCCACATGATTTCGTCCGTGTTCGCGCGGCGCAGATCAATCAAGCGCCGGCCTCGCGCCAGCGTTACTGGAGTTTAGATCGGGCGCTATGTCGACGAAGCTCCCGGACATGACTAGTTAAACATGCGTACTTGAGCGAAACGTGTCTAGCGGTGCTCCTCGTGGTGTTCATGGCCGTGCTCGCCACCCCCGAAGTCAAACCAGAGGCACCCGCTCAACGCCATCAATGACAGCATGATCAGAATCATTTTCAGGTATTTCATGAGTGCCTCCTGCAACGCACATGCGATTCGTGCCGGGTTCGGGACAGCCTGCGCGACAAGCTCTCCCGGTCCCTGCGCCGGGCACGAGTTCGCTTTTCAAGCAATCACGATGGGCAAAAGTTAGAACCGCCAGTTGACGATAATCATCCCAGGCGCCAACTCATCCGGCAGTCCGTTGAACCAGGGGTTCGAGGGAATCAGATTTACCAGACCAATTTGCACACCCGTTTTCGCCGTTTCGGCATAGTTTACAAACCCGAGCTGCAAGCCAGTCAAATTACCGGCATAGTTCACCACGCCGCTTTGGAAACCCTTCATCGTGTCTCCCGCGTAGTTCACAAAACCATTTTGCCACCCGAGGAAGTCGCCCTTGGTGAAGTTGACGAGCGCCCACTGGACACCCATGTAATCGTCCGCGTAGTTAAGAATCCAGGCGATGTTCAAGCCAGCGCTGTGGCCCGTGGAACCGTTCACGATGCCCAACGCCAGCGCCGTCTGCGGGTTCTCCCCCCAGATGCTGAGGGCCAAGCCTTCGATCTCCGTATGCCGGTCGAAGAGTGCGACCTCCGGCGTCAGGCTCAATTGGATCGGTTCGCTGGCGTACAATGCGCCGGTCGCGAGCAGGACAATGCCGAGACCGACAAGTGTTTTCGTCATGGTGTTCATTGTTTTGTGCCTCCTTGTATGCGTCCTTCGTGATGAGCACATCGTGCCTGATCGCAAGGTTTGGTGCCATGGGGAGAAACCCTACCGGGCGGCACGGAAAATCATTAGCCAGCGGGAACCTACACAATCGTCAACTGCACGTCGCTTTCGATGATACCGGCGCTGATGGCATAGCGGGTGAGGCTTGCGATATCGTGAATATCGAGCTTGCGCATGAGATGGTCGCGATGCTTCTCGATGGTTTTGATGGATACGCCCAGTTCTGCCGCAATCTGCTTGTTGGCTTCGCCCTCGGCGATCAACTGGAGGACTTCCGTTTCACGCGAACTCAGGCTGGCGAACTTTGTCTTGGCATGCCCGTTACGGCCCAGTAATTGCTGTTCGTGATGATCGCGGCGTTTGGCGATGGCGGAGCTGAAATAGGTGTTCCCCTTGTGGACCTCCCGGATCGCTTCGGCCAGAAAGTTGGCGGATGTTTGCTTGATCAAGTAGCCCGCCACGCCGATGGCCATGGCGGTTTCCACATAAGCGTCATCGCTGTGAGCCGACAAAATCAACACCTTGACGTCCGGCGCAATCTGTCGAATCTGCCGGGCGGCTTCCAGTCCATTCAGCCGCGGCATGGCAATGTCCATGACGACTACGCCGGGATGAAGGCTCCTCGTCCTTTCCACCGCCTGCCGGCCGGTGGCTGCTTCGCCGATCACCTCGATATCGCCCTGAATTTCCAGCAGACTCCGCAACCCTTCACGGACGATCGCGTGGTCTTCCACCAGCAACACCGGAATACGTTTTGCAGATTTCATAAACGTGCGCACTCCTGGACGACGCAGCGAAACGGAATTTGCGCCTGGATGGTTGTGCCCTGCCCCGGCTCGGATTTGATGTGGAAACTGCCGCCGACCATTTCCACCCGTTCCCGCATGCCCAGCAACCCCATGCGCCGTATTTTTCCTTCGCGCAGGATACGCGCCACATCGAAGGACGTGCCGTTGTCACTGATGTCCATGCAAATAGCGGCGGGAAGTTTCCGGATGATCACGTTGACCCGGCTGGCTTTCGCATGCCGGGCGACATTGGTCAGTGCTTCCTGCGCGACGCGAAAGAGCACCGTACGCCGGGCGCTGTCAAGTTGATCCACCTCCGCAAACGTTGATAGACTCACCCGAATGCCTGTTTCTTTCATGAATTTTTTCATGAACGAGTGCAGCGCGGGAATCAGACCCAGAAAGTCCAGCGCCGCCGGACGCAAGTCGTACGCAAACTGATGCACGATGCCGACCGACTTCTCCACCAGTTTCTGCGTGCGCAAAATGTTTTTCGCAAGTCCCTTGGTATTGCCCGTGGCCTCGGTTTTCAAGAGCGCTAACCGTACATTGATGCTCGTCAGCACTTGGACAATGACATCGTGCAACTCGCGGCTGACCCGCTTGCGCTCCTCCTCCTGCGCCGATAGTATCCGACGGGAGAGGTGACGCAACTGTTCCTGCAAGCGCTGCGACTGGTCCAGCAACTGGATGGTATTTTGCTTGCTTTGACGCAGCGTTTCTTCCATCACCTTGCGTTTGATGATTTCTTTCTTCAACTTCCGGTTGGAAGTGGCCAGATCCAGCGTGCGCCGACTCAGCGACTGGTTCAACCGGCTCAAGTGCACGTTGGTCACCAGCGCCGTGCGATGCGTCTCTTCCATTGGAAGGATGGCCTCGGCAAAAAAGATCCCCGCCCGCCTGACGATGCGATCGCGAATGGCGGAAGGGTGAATGGGCAGCGTCTGGACGATCAGCGCCTGTTCGTGAATCAGCGCCAGATCCAGCGTGTCCAACCCAAGTTCCACGGCCCGACGTCCCAGTTTCAGCGCGGGCCGCAAGCTCGCGTTTGGCTCCTGCTTCAAATAGTGGCGCAACGCCACCCGGTAGGATAGCGTCAAGATGTGCGTTTTACGTTTCATGGATAACATCAAGGTCCCTTGCCGCCTGCTGGAACATCTGCACTGATTTTTGCACCAGGCGTTGCGTCCCGGCAATGTCTTTCGTCAGGTTGTCCGTGCTGGTTTCGGCCAGGGTCTTCAAAATCAACAAGCGCACATTGATGGCCAGAAGCTCCTGTGCGATCTCATCATGCAGTTGGCGGCTGGTCTTTTGCCGTTCCTTCTCCTGCGCCGACAGCATCGCGCGTGTTTGCGCCCGCAACCGCTGCTGCAAGAGATTGGATTTCTTCAGCAGTTCTAGAAAATGTTTGCGGCTTTTGGTGAGCGCAGCCTCCACAGCTTGACGCCGGGCAATGCCCGTTTTCAAGTGCTGCCTCGACTCAACCGATTTGGCCGTGCGCCGTCGCAACACCTGTGTCAACTGCGTGATGCGCACATCGGCCTTCCGGGCAGCACGGTGCGTCTGTTCAATGGGGATGATGGTTTCGGCGAAAAACGCATCTCCCCGTTTGAACATTCTCGGTGTAGCTTTGCGTGCACCGCCCGGTGCGACCAAGGTCATCAGGCTCTGCTCATGACATCTGGCCACGTCCAGCGTTTCCATTTCCAACGCCACGGCCTGACGTCCCAGCTTTGTCGCCAGAGGCAGGCTTGCCCCCCCGCTTTGTTTCAGGGATTGGCGCAGCGCAGCCTGGTAACGACGGAACCATCCTGTGATATGCGCGGATTTACTCACTTGAGTCATGTTACGCCATGGCCCGGTATTGGACATGGGGTATAACCCTACCTCGAAATTCGGGAAACCGCAGAATATCGAACAGGGAACTCCGAAACGCGAAGGTTGGAAATTAGCTCCACTTTCTCTCATGCTCCTGCAGTTCCTTGTTCGATATTCTGCGGTTTCACAATGCCGCCGGTAGGGTTACACCCCATGACACTCCGATCAGAGCTGCGATATCATGAAATTGGCATACAATTCTGTCTGTAAATAGTCCGGAGGCTTCCGATGAAGGCAATCTCGCGAATGGGCCTCATGTGGGCGTGCGTAGCGATGCTGCCCGCCTTTGCGCCCGCCCAAACACCGCCCGCCGACACGCAACCCCAATGGGAATTTGTGACCAAGGACAATGCGATCGTCATCGTAAAATACAATGGCGCAGGTGGTGCAGTGAAGGTTCCCGGCACGATCAATGGCCTGCCGGTCACGACCATCGGGGACAAGGCCTTTTTTCAATGCACCAATATCACCCGCGTCACAATTCCCGCCAGCGTCAAAAAAATCGGCGACGACGCGTTCGCTTTATGCTCGAAACTGAAAGGCGTCTATTTCAAGGATGGCGCCCCTGATTTTGGATCGTCCGTGTTTTATAAAGATGACGATCTGACAGTTTATTACGTGCGGGGAACCTCCGGCTGGCTTCAGGAGTGTTGCGATCGCCCGACAGCACAGTGGGATCCGGCAGATCCAAACGATGCCGCCGGCGGCCTGCCGCCGCCCTAACCGCAGAATCTCCGCAGCACCATTTCCTAGGCGTCAGACGCCAGCGGCCAACCGCTTGACGCCTGACGCTTCCCATTCACATTGCCCACATTCGCGCATGCCCGTGACAAATCTCCCTTGCTTTTGGGCTGTCCGGCAGGCATAATATCTGCCCTTCCGTTCCGGACCCGGGATTGCTTTGTCGCACCCACCACAGCCGCGCGGACATGGATCTTTCATGGTGGCCTGTGTCGGCTCGTTTCCTTACCCGGCAATCCCGCCCCTCATGCGAAGCTCATCCTGTTCTGACAAGCTGCTGGTTACCTGCGACATCGCGCCCAAATCTGAAACGGACTTGCAACCAAGGAGATGACTCATGCCCCGCACCGTGCCCCTGAACCAAGTACGCAACATCGGCATCATGGCCCATATCGATGCCGGCAAAACCACCTGCAGCGAACGCATTCTCTACTATAGCGGCAAGAACTACAAAATCGGCGAAGTTCATGATGGCGCCGCCACCATGGACTACATGATCCAGGAGCAGGAACGCGGCATCACCATCACCTCCGCGGCCACGGTCGTCCAGTGGAAGGACCACCAGATCAGCCTGATCGACACCCCCGGACACGTGGACTTTACGGCCGAGGTGGAACGCAGTCTGCGCGTGCTGGACGGTGCGATCGCGCTGTTTTGCGCTGTGGGCGGCGTGCAGCCCCAGACCGAACAGGTGTGGCGCCAGAGCGAAAAGTACGAAGTTCCCAAACTTTGCTTCATCAACAAAATGGACCGCGTGGGCGCCGATTTCGATGGCGTCATCGAGGAAATCCGCTCCGAACTGCTGGGCAATCCCGTACCCATGGTGCTGCCCATCGGCCAGGGCGAACATTTTGAAGGTCTCGTGGACTTGCTGACCATGAAGGCCCTTCACTTTGACGAAGCCTCCAAGGGCGTCAAAATCATCGAATCGGAAATCCCGGAAGCCATGCGCGCCGAATGCGAAAAGGCGCGGCATTACATGGTTGAAAAAGCCGCCGAACAAGACGATGCCGTGATCGAGAAGTATCTCGCCGGCTCCGAGCTGACGGAAGCAGAAATCATCGCCTGCCTCCGCAAGGGATGCATTTCGCGCGCGCTGGTACCGGTCTATTGCGGCACGGCATTCAAAAACAAGGGCGTGCAACCGCTGCTGGATGGCGTCGTCAAATTCCTTCCCTCCCCGCTGGATGTTGGCGCGGTTCATCAGGCCGATGACCCGTCCATCATGCGCAATCCGGATGACGATGAGCCCTTTTCTGGTCTGGCCTTCAAGATTCTCTCCGACAAGCACATGGGCAAGATCACGTTTGTGCGCGTCTACTCGGGCACGCTGAGCGTTGGTGCCACCGTTCGTAACACCACGCTTGGTGCGGATGCGCGCATCGGCCGCCTGTTCCGCATGCATGCCAGCCGCCAGGAGGCGATCGACATGGCGCACGCCGGCGACATTGTCGCCGTGGTCGGCCTGGCCAAAACCCGCACCGGCGATACGCTCTGCGACCCGGAAAAACCCATCCTGCTGGAGTCGATCGAATTCCCGGCGCCGGTGATCTCGATCTCCATCCGCCCGGCCACCCGCGGCGATAACGAGAAACTCGGCGTGGCGCTGCACGCGCTGGCCATGGAAGATCCGACTTTCTTTGTCGCCTATGACCAGGAAACGGGCGAAACCATCATCTCCGGCATGGGCGAATTGCATCTGGAAATCATCGTGGACCGCCTGCGCCGCGAATTCAACGTCGGATGCGAAGTGGGTCGCCCCGAAGTCGCCTACCGCGAAACCATCACCACCTCGGTCGAAGGCGCCTACAAACACGTCAAGCAGTCTGGCGGCCGTGGTCAGTACGCGCATGTCTGCCTGCGCATCGAACATCAGAAGGCCGGGGAAGGCTTCGTGTTTGAAAACGAAGTCAAGGGCGGTAATATTCCCGGCGAATATATCCCGGCCATTGAGAAGGGCGTCATCAAAGCCATGGAACATGGCCCGTGCGGCGGCTACCCGGTGGTGGACGTCAAGGTTACCGTTTACGACGGCTCCTACCACGAGGTGGACTCGAACGAATTCGCGTTCATCGAAGCGGCGCGCGTCTGCTTTCGCAACCTCTTCCTCAAAGGCAACCCGCTGCTGCTGGAGCCGATCATGGACGTGGAAGTCACGGTGCCCGAAGATTACATGGGCGCGGCCACCGGTTCCATCTGCCAGCGGCGCGGGCGCGTCGAAGGCATGGAGGACAAGGGCGGCGTGAAACTGGTGCGCGGCTTCGTGCCGCTGGGCGAAATGTTCGGTTATTCCAGCGCCATCCGCACGACGACGCAGGGTCGCGGCTCGTTCACCATGCACTTCGAACACTACGAGGCCGTGCCGTACGAACTGGCGGAGACGATCATGGAGAAGCGCCGCAAGGAAAACAAAGTCCGGTAGATTTTTCGTTCCGAAAAATCTTGTTGAGGTGTCAGGTGGGGACGGCTCGCCGAGTCGTCCGCTCCATCCACGCCACAATCTGTTCGGCCACTTCCAGCTTGGAAAGCAAGGGCAGCGCGTTTTCTTCGCCGTCGGCAGTCAGCAATGTGACGCGGTTGGTGTCCACTGCAAATCCCGCATCCGGCTGCGCAACGTCATTGGCCACCAGCAGATCGAGCCCCTTTTCCGCCAGTTTCCGCCGTCCTTCGGGGCGCGGATCGCCGGTTTCCGCGGCAAACCCTACAAAAATACGTCCGTTTTTGCGATCCCGGATCGTCTTCAATATGTCGGGATTGGCCTCAAGTTCCAGCACCGGCGACATGTTGCGCTTCTTGAGTTTGCCGGCGCTGACTTGTCTGGGCCGCCAGTCCGCCACCGCCGCGCACATCACCAGCGCATCGCAGGTGGAAAGATATTTCTCCACCGCCGCCAGCATGTCGCAGGCGCTGACCACATCCACCCGCTGCACGCCCGGCGGCGTGGCCAAGGCCACGGGACCGGCAATCAACGTCACCGCATGTCCGCGCGCCGCCGCATACTGCGCAATGGCAAACCCCATTTTTCCCGTGGAGCGATTGCTGATGAATCGCACCGGGTCAATGTGCTCGCGCGTGGGACCGGCTGTGACAAGCATCCGCATGATGACAGGAAAAACCTCCTCCAGCGGGGTCATGATAGTCCTTGCGCCGTTGACCGGCAACCGGGAAACGGGTGCGGGTTTACTTCGCTGTAGGCTGAAGGTGAGAAGTGTGTGAAGGAACACAAATGGGGAAGAACCCTAAAACTCCATTCTCGAATCCCTCATCTTCGTATCCGTATCCACCTTCAGTTCGAACGGTGCACGCAGGAACAGCATTCTTCCCAGTTGACGCCGGACCGCCTCCCGGGCCTGTTCCTCGGTCCACGGGTTGTGCTCGTACCCGTAAGCATTCCCATTTTGACCTCTGACTTCTGTCTTCTGACTTTTGCTGGCCAGGCCAACAGACCTGCCGCTGCTCAATCGAGGACCAACTCCTGAATCAAATCCACCTTGCTCCCCATCGTCAATTTGAACGGTTCGATGTCCGGCAGCACGCGCCTTAGGTCGTCATAGATCGGGTCCCCGATCCCGGTCGCGTCCATGATCACCCATCCGCCCCACTTCCGCGCAAACCCCACGATCCGCTCCTTCTGGATCGTCCAGTCCAGGTGATTGAACCGGTCCATCGCAAAACAGCGCCCTGTTTCGGCGTCCATGGCGATCAGCACGGTCCAGTCCTTGTGTTTCGCCACATCACACCCGATCACCACATTCCGCGGAGTTCCCTGTGTCGAGTTTCCAGTTTCCAGTATCAAACATGCATCGATGCCTCTGTCCGTCCAGCCGACGAACTGGCGATCGAGGCGCGGACCGCGCTCCTCGATCTGCATCATCCGGGTTGCGTAGGATCAGTGGGAAGAAGTAGACAGAAATAGACAGAATTAGACACAAACCAGGACCCCCTACTGGACATGATTGTTCTCATCTGACTGTGCATCAACGCGTTACATTCGAATGGCGGCGTTGTGACCGGTGTTTCGTGTCTATTTTTCATCGTGTCGTTCCTGGTTGCCGAAGATGGTGTTGAGGCTGTAGGCTGAAGGTTGTTAGGTTTGGTAGCCAACCCCCCTCCTTAAAAAACACCACTGTCCCTATATAAGAAACGAGAGTGACACAAAAACGAAAAACAACGTCAAAACCTAATAAAAATGGATAAACCGAGTGACATCGCGACTTAAAACAGCGTCTTTGCCCAGGCTGAACCACCATAGTGTCCTTCACAACGCGTTCTTCCGTGGGAGACATGCGTAGGGCGGTGCCGAGCGCGCCATATTGGAACTGGACGAGCGGAGGGCGCGGCGGGCGGCGGAGCCGACGCAACTGGCGCGGCGGGGGTGCCGCGAAGCGTAGCAGCCCGCCGTGATCAGGGGCGACGGAACCGCCTTCCTCGCCCAGAGCGGGCGGGCGGCAGGACAAGCGTCTGGGAAAGCGCGAGAACGATGAGCGCGGGCCGCGGCGGGTTTGTTGTGATATTGACGGTTATCCCGGGTTTTGGCATGTTCCTCATCATGAATTCGCCGCTTCAGACGGGTTCTGGCATGCATTCGGTACTATTTGGCCCGGTGCCGGTCGAAAAGCGATCTCTCACCAATATATGATAGTTTCATAAAAGAAAACTCTCCATGACAAAAACTCCTTTGTTTCTCACCTTCCTGCTGCTCCCCACGGCGCTGATCACTACCAGTATATTTGCCACTGTCACCACCAACCTGCCGCCCGTGGTGATCACAGCCGGGCGTATGCAACAGCCCCTGACGTGGTTGGCAACCGGCTGGCCAATCTCACGCCGGTTAAAACCGCCGCCGGGATCTCCTGGCACTCGGACCGGCAGTCGCACGGACTCTCCGGTTGTTACGAGAGTGGCCGTTTCGAGGACGCGCAGAACACCACCAAACTTGGCGGCTACACGCTATTCAACTGGACCAGCCGCTACGCCATCACGCAAAACTTCACCCTTATGCTCAACATTGACAATCTGTTCGACCATTCCTACCACGTATACGATCTCACCGAACCCAATGGCATCCAGGCTGTAGGACGCCGGTTCATGATTGGCGGCGAGGCGCGGTTTTAGGCAATGCCTCAGTTATGGGGGCGGCGGACGGCGGGTCCGGCGGCCCTGCTTTATCTTTGCGCGTCGATGTCCCGGTAGGGCGCGGCCGCCGAGCACGCAACTGCAAATCCCAAAGCGCTGGTTTGTGGTGATATTGACAGTTACCCCGGTTTTTGGCATGTTCATCATCATGAATTCGCGGCTTCAGACTGGTTCTGGCATGCTTTCGGCCTATACTGGCCGGTGCCGATCGAAAGGCGATTTCTTAGCAATATTTGTTACTATTCTGCCATGAAGTTTTTAACGCTTTTTGTTTTCCTGGCAATTGCAGGCACGCTGGTCATTTATTATGGGATGCAACCGCTGCGGCTGGCCATGGGACTGCCGCAGCAGAACGCGTCAACGCCAGCAGACGCAACCGTCTCCCGGCCTGTCGTGCCCAAGGGGCTCCACTATCGTGTTGTCGCGAATGCACAACCGCCTATCCCAACATCAGCTTTCACCCGTTCCCAACAGTCCCCCCAGTCGTCCAACACACCGCTGAATGTCGAAGCGCTCGCTTCCTCAACTGCGGCTACGGCCGCGCCATCGATCACGCCGGAAATCTCCACACCCTCCGAAGAAATCAAACCACGCATCAGGCAGGCGCCATGCAACCAACCGCTCCCGCCGCCCACACCGGGAAGCAAAGCCTGGGGTATCACCATCTCCCGCGCCAATTACTATTCACTTTCTAACAAATGGTGTGGTCATGTGCCGGGAGGATTAATCGTCGACATCGAGGATAGTCGTACCACGCAGGCAGGGGAAATGTCGCTGGGTCGAGTCGAACGCGACAATGTCATGACCGGACCCTACCTCGTGGACAATGTGGCTCTCGTGCGCTTCTCCTCGCCGCGCACTGAAGTTCCGGCAGAAACCATCGCCACGCTGAAGCAATACTACGAACTGAAGGATAAATTGAATCAGCGCATCGAGGCGATCACCAGACAAACCATCCGCGCCAATCCGGAAACCGCTCCCTTTATCGAGGCAAAACAGAAATATGAAGCCTTCGAACGAAAGGTCAACCAACTGGTCGCCCGGCGCGATGTGGCTTCCGGCGAAGAACGCTCACGCCTGATTGATGAACTGCGCGAAATGATTCCAGCCGGACAACGTCTGAAAAATGCAGCCGACAATGCCAAACCCAGGTATGACCAATGGATGTCATCCCATTCGGACGCGGTCAGTGCGGATGTTGAAAAAGATGCGCAAGTGCACGAACTGCGGCAGCAGATCTCCGTCCTCGAACCGAAGGTTCGGAAAATCTTCTAGTATTTTTCCCTTCCGCGAACAACTACTTTGCGCAGTACGCCCCGTATTGGAATCTCGTGCTCCGAAATCCGGTTGCACATCTGCCGAAAGGCGGTATGCTTACAAATCAGAGTTATCCTTGCTTTGTACACGTATCTAACAATGGCAGTAGACGGTCCTGCAAATTGGAGGGAAGCCATGGGAGCGAGTGCAGCAAAAAAACGCTTCTGTCGGGTGAGATTGGCAATCCTGCTTTTTCTGCCGGCAGTCTGTTCGGTACAAGCAGGCGCCGAGGTCGACGGGGTGATCATCAAGACCGATGGCCGACAGTTCAAAGGATTGATTCATTGGGATTTCCAGACCAAGACGTACGTGGTTGAGAGTATGGTCGGCGCCGCAGGCGGCGCGACGCTCCGATTCGAAGTCGCTCCCGGCGACGTCAAAGCCCTGTCGGTGACCGAACCACCCGCGTTGCAACCTGCCGCACAGTTGGTGCGGGACGGCAAATTCCAGCCGGCCATTGTTGCGCTCGAACAGGTGGCGCAGGACTACAGCATGCTCCAGTGGGATGCGTCTGCCCTGCGCTGGCTGGCGGAGGCGTACGTCCGCGACGGCAAACCGGAGCAGGCCGTGCGGGCCTGCGAGCGCGTGACGGATCAACGACCGGACATGGCGATTGCCAGCGAGATGGCCGCCTGGTACTGGCGGGCCCTGCTGGCGGCCGGGCGCAACAACAAACTGGATGATCTGCTGAAGAAGGCCGATGAATCACCGCTGCCTGCAGCGCATGCGCGGGCCAACAACATGCACGGCGAATTGCTCCGCAGGCAGGCCAAGAGCAGGGAAGCGCTGCGGGATGGCTATTTGCGGACGGTGGTGTTGTTCAAGGGGGCGCGTGATCCTGCGCTACGAGACGCCCGGGCCGAGGCCCTGTTCAAAGCGGCACAATGCTTTGACGACCTTGGGCTGATCGCGCCGGCCACCCGGATGCGTTCGGCCTGCAGCAACGAACATGCGGACAGCGACTGGGCGCGACGACTGAAGGCCGGCGAGCAATAACTCCCTTCGGAGAGCAACAGCGTGAACAGGATAAAACGAAAAACGGTTTTCCGGTGGCTCGGCATACTGGCCGTGGCGGTCCTGCTGCCGGCGGGCGCGGTCCGCGCGCAGGAAGGGGACGATGCAGAGCATCCCCGGGAATCGGAGATGGACCGGGAGATCCGCTACGCCACCGGGCTGATGGACCTGGGGCTGCCGGACTTCGCCGCCGCGATCATGAGCGTGGTGGAGAAAAAGTTCCCGGACGCCAAGGCGGCCGCCGCGCGGCTCAAGGTTGACGCCTTTGCCTCGCAGGGCAAGTGGGAGCAGGCCGAGGCTGAAATTTCCAAGATGCCCGCCAGCACCGAGGAATACATGTCGGCCCGGCTGCTGATTTCCGACCGCTATTATCAATTCGGCAAGTTGCCGAAGGCGCGCGAAGGATACGAGGCCGTGCTCGGCGCCTACAGCAAGGACGGCCCGCCGCCGGGGCTGCGCAAATTCTACATCGATTCCGCCTGGAAATATTCCCAGATGCTGGCAGCCCGCGGCGACTACACCGGCGCAGCCAAGGCGATGAACTACATTCTGACGGCCAAGCCCGACGATTATCTGCGGCGCACCGTCAAGGCGGAGACAGCCGATCTGCTGCTCAAGACGGCCGAGCAGCTGCCGCCCGGCAAAGAACGCAGCGCGGCGTTGACCAATGCGGCGGCAAACTGCAACACCGTCATGTGGGGCGGACAGGACATTCTTTTTGGAAAAGCGCTGGTCTTGCTGGCGCACATCAAGAAGCTGAACGAAAATGTGGCGGCAGCGCGCAAGTTGATCGATGAAAACCTGCCGAAGCTCCAGCAGATGGAAGACGCCATCCGGGATGCCATCCGGGAAGGCAACCCGAACACGTCGGTTGCGGATCTGGCCGCGCTGACGCTCGATGCGCTGCGCGAAAGCCCCATGTCGCAATGCAAGTACGTCATGGGCACCTTTGATGAAGATGAGGGCCGCGCGGCGCTGGTTGCCCGGGACGAGCCGGACGCCAAGCAACATTTTGGCCACGCGCTCAGCATGTTCTACACGGTGATTCGAAACTATCCCGCCTGCACGTGGTGCCTGGAAGCCGGGCAGCATGTCGAAAAGATCATGGCGATTGCCAAGGAGCGCGGCTGGAACCTGCCGCCCGTGCCGGAGGGGGTGAGTCTGGATGCCATCCGGGCGGCCCGGTATACGGAGGCGAATTCCCGTTTTACGGAAGGCAACTACGACGAGGCGGCCAGATATTTTGTGCAGGCGCTGAATGTGGCGCCGGAGTATCCGGATGCGCCCCGGGCGCTCGGCTTGCTGGCGCAGTGCTACATCCACGACAACAATGAATTCTCTGCGCACGCCGCCATCGACTATCTGGTGGAGCGCTACAGCCGGGACAACGCGCGCATGGACGCCGCCGGCAAGGCGTTGCTGAATGTGGCGCAGCTGTACCAGGAGGGGGGAAAGGAAGCGCGCGCCCGCGATCTCTGCACGCTGTTTGCGGAACAATTTGTCAACCACGACCAGGCACCGGCTGTCCTGATGCGTCTGGGCGACGATGCGCTGCGCGTGACCAACTACGTGGAAGCTGCGGCCAACTACCAGAAGGTCACGGAGAAATACAACCGTCCGGGAAAAATCTACAACGACGCCCTCAACCGTCTGGCTGTCTGCCAGACCGGGTTGAACGATTATACCAACGCGGTCGCGACGCTCCGGATCTATTTTGGCTTACTGCCCGAGGGCAGCGACAAAATTGCCACGCTGGTGCGCATCGCCGAACTGTATCGCAAAACGGAAGACTGGGAGAATGCCGCCGCCGCGTACGGCACGATCATCGATTTGCTCAACAAACCCGACAACCACTATTCGCCCACGGCGGAGGACGCCACCCGCAACCGCAAGTTCCGCGAGGCGGCCCTGTATTACCGCGGCTATTGCTATTCCCGGATCAAAACGGCGCCGGAGGATGCGGTCAGGTTCCAGAACCTCGCCATCGACAGTTTCAACGCCTTTCTCAAGGAGAATCCGGATTCGGAACAGGCGCCATCCGTGTTGAGCAACATCGGAACCTTGTATTTCCTCCAGAATCGGATCGAAGAGGCCAGCAAAGTCTTTGAAACCCTCGACAAAAAACACCCGGGCAAGATTTCAGGCATCCTGTTCGTGCAATTCATGAGCCTGATGGATCTGGGACGCCTCGAGAAATCCGTCGAGGTGGCGCTCAAAATCATCGAGGATGGCGGCAAAAAATACACGACGAAACAGCTGTTGACCGTCGGCGACCGTCTGCTGCGGGATGCCAAAAAGCCCGCAGTTGCGCAAAAGGCCTATGAACTTGCCCGCAGCGCGGCGGATCCGGTTCAGGACCGCGCCATTTGGGAACCGGCCACGATTGGGCTGGGCAGGGCGCTGGCAGGCGTGGGGCAGATCACCGCGGTCATCGAACCGGTGAATGAACTGCTGAAGAAATACCCGCGCGGCCCCTACACGGCGGAGGCGAATCAGATGCTGGGCCGCGCCTATCTTGCCCAGGCCGAAGCTGCGCCCAACGGCGCCGGCAAGACCAATCTGTTCAAACAGGCAATTGCGGCGCAGGCCACCTATCGCCAATATCTCAAAGAGCCCGGGGCGTTGGCCGAGGCCGACATGGCGATGGCGCAGATCCAGTTGGTCATGGGCGAGAAACGGAAAATGCTGGCCACCTACCAACGCGTATTCGATTTGAAGCCGGTTGATTCGGCAACGGTCGCCTGCATTGAGGATGCGTTTGAAAAAATGGTTCCGCTGCTTCAGGAAAACAAGCGGTTCGATGACGCGATCGAGGCCATCGACTATTATCTGAAAAAATTCCCCAAAGGCAGGCATGTGGTGGACGCGCGCATGTGGCGCGCGCAACTCCCCTCGGATGTCGTGACGCGCGCCGATCAGGCCGCCGCCGCGCCAGCGGCGGTATTCGCGGCGCCGTGAACGCTGGAACCGGAAGTGGAACCATGAAAAGACACGCACGTTGTTCGATCGCGTTCGCCGCACTTCTGGCGCTGCCGGCTTCGGCCGCCAATATCCTGCACATGGCCGATGGCCGGGACATTGCCTTTCGGTCCATTCGCTGGGATGCGACCAACAGCCAATATCTGGTGCAGGCGTCCGGTGGCGGCGACGTCACGCTCACCGTTGCCCGGAAGAATGTGGAGCGCGTGGAAATGGATAAACCCGCCGAAATGGCACAAGCCGAGCAGTTGATGGCCGCGAATCGGAACAGCGAGGCCATCCCCCTGCTCCAGGCGGTGATGGCGAACGACGCGGGGTTGAATTGGGACGACACTGCCCGTGAAGTGCTGACGCGGATCTACGTCAAGGGGAACGAACCGGCCAAGGCCGTCAAACTGGTGGACGAAATGTTTGCCTCCGGCACCCCGGTCTCAACCGCCCTGCGTGTGGCTTACTGGAAAGCGCTGCTGGCGGTGGACGCCAGGAGCGCCAAAGTCATGAAGGATTTCGGCGAGGCCATCGCCACCGGCCCGCGCGAAATCGTGCCCGTGGCGCAGAACATGCGCGGCGACATGCTGTTCGCCGCCGGACGCAAGGAAGAGGCGCTGGAGGACTATCTTCGGACCGTTTTGTTTTTTGAAGATGCGGATGGTGTGTGGACGGAGGCGCTGGCCAAGGCCGGCGATCTGTACGACACGCTGGGCGATGCCGTCAGGGCCAATGAATTGCGCCAGAAGCGGACAAAAAAGTAAACCTTCGAGCGCGAACTTGCCAAGCAGACAATAAGACAGGTACAATCATCGGAAGTGTTAGAAAGTGGTGCGTGACCTTTTCCGGTGCGCGACAGTCCAAGTCTAAGGAGATCGAGCATGACGATCGTAGTAACCAAGCGTAGTTTCAAGAACGTGTTGTTGGCCGGAATGTTTACATTGGCTTTGGCCGGAAGCGCGTGGGCGCAGGAGGCCGCCCCTGCCGCCGCCCCGGCTGTTGCTGCACCGGCGGCCAACATACCTGCTGCGGCCGCTGCGCCGACGGCAGGCAATGCGGCTGAGAAAAACGAAATCACATTCGTTGCGGTTGTCACGCGCGCGGGGTGGTTCGGCGCGTTGGTCTGGGTTGCGCTGTTTGCTTCTTCGATTGTCGGCGTGGCGTTGATCGTGGACTCTTATCTGACGATTCAGGAAAGGAAGATTGCGCCGAAACAATTGGTGGAGGATGTGCGCGACGCCTTGGCGCAGGGCGACCTGCTGAAGGCGCTGCAGTGTTGTGAAAACACCCCGGCGCCGCTCTCGCGCATCCTGAAGGCTGGATTCACCAACGCCGAGGAAGGCTTCGAGGTTGTGCAGGACGCCGTCGGTGTGGCGGCTGACATGGAAGCTGAAATGCTGATGCAGCGCGTGACCTACCTGAGCGTCATCTCGAATACAACCCCCATGCTCGGCCTGATTGGCACGGTGCAGGGCATGATCCTTGCCTTCTTCAAGCTCGGCACCATGGCTGCTGGCGCGGCGCAGACCAACATGCTGGCCGTCAACATCTCGCACGGTCTGTGGGCAACGGCGGTGGGGCTGGGAACTGCGGTTCCGGCCGGTATCTACTACTTCTATTTCAAGATGCGCTGTACACGCATCATTCTGCACCAGGAAGCGCTGACGCTGGACCTGATCAAGACGCTGCGCAATGTCGAAGTGGTGCATGATTGATGAATCGCGTGTCCAACCCCGTCTGGCCGGGTTGGTGGAACCTTGACCCATGCGCAAACAGGAAGAACCCTATCTGACCGGAAATCTCACGGCGATGATCGACGTGGTCTTCCAGATCATCATCTTCTTTGTGTGTGCGGTTTCGTTGCAGAACACCGCGATCGACGATTCCATCACGTTGACGCTGGCGCCGGATGGCAGGGCGGTGCGAACCAAGGATCCGCGGGAGATCCGGATTGACGTGCACAAGGACGGCAGTCTGTCCATCGCCCGGCAGAAGATGTCCCCGGAATTTCTGGGTGTGCTCCTTAAAAAAACCGTTGCCGATTGCGGCAACCCCGACCTGGTGCCGGTCATCGTGCGCGGCGATGAGTCTGTGCTGCACGAAAAAATACAAGGCGCGCTCGATGCCTGTTCCCAGGCCGGGATCGTCAAGGTCAAGTTTGCCGCCTTGCGCGAAAAGGGACGCTAGCTTTTAGGAGTGAACCATGGCACGGAAACGCTACAAAGCCGAGCATCGTCCGGGTGAATTGAACCTGACGGCCATGATCGATGTCGCGTTTCAGCTGCTCTCCTTTTTTCTGATCGCGATCAAGCCGGTGGATGTGCTCGCCAATCTGGAAGCCTTCCGGCCATCGCCCGAAAGGACCAGTTCTTCGGCGCCGTCCGTGCCCATGATCAAGATCATGGTTCTTTCCCCGAACTCCGGCATCTCCGATTATGTGGTCAACGATACGCCCATGACCATGACACAGGTGGAGAACCGGCTCAAGAAATACGCCGATACCGACCCCACCCAGACCGTGTTGATCATGTGCGCCCAGAAATCCACGCACAAACAGTTGGTTGAACTTCTGGACAGATGCGCCAGGTACAAGATGACCAATCTCTCCGTTGTCAGCCTGGCCGGAAACTAGCCGGTTTCCGGACTTGGATCCACGGGGGATGCAGGTTTTGTGCCGTCAAACTGCTGGACCGGTTGCGGATGCTCGAACAAGGGAAACGCCATGGAAAAATTTGAGAAAAACATGGCCGGGCAGGCAGCGGAAAAGATTCCTTCCGGCGCTTCACGGCGACATGCCGCCGAAGGAGGCCTCGCGTCTTGGGAAGAGCCGCACCAGCGATTCCGGGAGCGGTTCCGGAAACACTGGCGGCAGATGCTGGTCCACCTCTGGGGGCCTGTGGGGTCGATTGTTTTTCACATTGTGGCGATCGGCGTACTGGTCACCTATGCGACCAACAGCGGCGTGGAGGAGGAAGTCGTCAGCGAGTCCGTGGTGCTAAACACAGCGTCATAAGTAATTGCGCATCACAGCAGGCTCAGCTACGATACCAGTCCATGAAAGCACTGAGCATTGGCAACACCGAAGAGATGATTTTTGCGTTGCAGG
>Ga0316226_1002221_pt1 | contig 18732 bp, 31 predicted proteins | sample TBH18017metaG_FD_206009 | JGI IMG/M metagenome (GOLD analysis project Ga0316226, IMG submission 206009) | Freshwater microbial communities from Trout Bog Lake, Wisconsin, USA - TBH18017 | ecosystem: Environmental > Aquatic > Freshwater > Lake > Hypolimnion/Profundal zone | place: USA: Wisconsin... | reverse complement strand
TTAAATCCTTCCGGAATAGAGGTTAAGCTGCTTAGATTTAAACCTCCCCCAACGGTTGGATTAAATCCTTCCGGAATAGAGGTTAAGCTGCTTAGATTTAAACTTTCCCCAACGGTTGGATTAAATCCTTCCGGAATAGAGGTTAAGCTGTTTAGATATAAATCTCCCCCAATAATTTCTTTTCCAGTAAACTGTTCCTCTGTTAAGTTGTACTGTTTTTTAAATTGTTCTTTGTTCATATGATTATAACTTTTTTATTTAATTAAATATAAAAAATTTATTTTGACAAATTATAATAATTTTACTTCTTTATTTTTAAAATCTACTTCTAATTCAATTGGTTTATTAGTGGGATTATATGATTCAGTACATGTACTAGCATTAACATAATAAGTATCATTTTTATACTTAGTACCATATCCTTGATGAATATGACCAAAACAATGAATAAGAGGTTTTACTCGCAGTATATGATAATCTAAATCAGCACATCCTACAAAATCATTAGTATAATGAACATAGTCTAAAGTATATTTAGGAGGACCATGAGTAATAACAATGCCAGTATTAATCGGTATCTCATTCCAATATTTACTTATATTATCTCCTCTATGCTCATTAAATGCCCAACTATCACCATAAAACCAAGGAGTGATAGGTGAACCCCAAATATTAATTCCCTGTATATTTATACTAGTATTTTGTAAATAGTATACTCCGTAATCGTATAACTTGAGTTCATTTAAAATATTACTGAGCCATAATGGTTTTTGATAAGATTCTCCAAATTTAGGATCAAAAGATCTGTCATGATTACCTGCTACAAATACTACTCCGTGAGTATACTTTGGTCTAACTATGTTTACTAACCAATCAACAAAATTTTCTACTTGGTATCTTTCTCCTACATTACTTATATCTCCAGAATGAATAAGTAAATCCCCTCCATTTAAAGGATGAGTCATTTTGTCATGTAATCCATGAGTATCTGATATAAAATCAATTTTCATATTATCTAAATAAATTTCCTAATACAGAAATAACAGTAATTAAAAGAACTATAACAAACCCAATCAAAACTGCTACTATTGGTACTACTAAAGGAAACCAGAGAGGAAATAAAACCCAAATCCATCCCCAAGATATCACTTTAAATAACTTTAATAAACAGAAAATTATAGTTATAATAAACAAAGTTTCTGCTGTTTTATTTTCCATTTACTTTTTTTTTCTATTTAATCTTTTTTGTCTGTTAATTTTAAAGTAGTTTTCATCAGGAGTAATACTGTCTACAAATTCATCCCAGTATTTAGGTCCTTCAGGGGATAAAGGCCAAAGAAAAGAATTTCTCAAAGCATAGTGAAGGTCAACGTGTTTTTTATCTAGAGAGTCAGGATGAAAAGCTAGAGAATTTCTTATAGCTTGTGACTTATAAGGTTCCTCTAACTTCTCAAACCATTCTCTTGCTGTTAAGAGCATTCTTCTTATTTTATTTTACTAAAACTTGAAGATGATAAAGATCATTACTCTTTTCAAAGATGATAATATCTCCGTATAGAGACCAACCTTTTTGAAGTAGAAAATTAACTTCATTAACTAATGCTGCTAAATCTACCTGAACGCATACACTGTACTGTGTAACCTTTGACACTTCTGACATAATACTTAAAAAATTAAATTGTTTATACTTATCTAATGCAATATAGCATTATTATCTTAATAAAGCAAATTTATTCTAAAATATCTAAAATATATTTTGCTAATTGTAAAGCTTGATCATTTGTGAAGATGTAATCTTTTTTATTTCCTTGATGAAATACAATAAATTGATCTTCATTAAATTCTATTTCTAAGTAATTCTCACTATGAGGATTTCCTATTTGTAGAGGTTTTTTATAGATGTAAGTGTTATCATAAAATTTTAAACAAGAATAATTATATTCTTTTTTGTTTGGATCATGATTTACTATAGGGATAAGCTTATCATTTTCTTTTTCAAATTCATAATACTTCTTAGCTTCTGTTTTAGGGGAATAAGGATTTTTAGGTCTTACAAATACCTTGTCTTTTTTATTTACTACTTCAAATACTGTACTAGTTTTCATTTTGTTATTTTTTGTTATTAAATTATCTAAATAATTTTTGTATAAAAGATACAACCATATTTACTATATCTACTGATATTAAGTAAATTAATAGGTATAGTACTATATAAAATATAGAAAAGAAAATCCACAGTAGATTGAAACCAGGTCCCTGACATCCATCAAAAATCATGTAGAATATTAATGCAGTAAACCAAGACATAAAAATAAAGCCTACTATAGTAAGTATTGCTATTCCTACTATTAATATTACTTTCCAGAATAATCTTATTATTACTGCAAATACTAGAAGATATCCTAGTAGGATCCAAAAGGTTGAGAGTTCCATTTTTTTCTATAACTTTTATTTATCTTATACAAAGATAAAAACTAATTTTAATATATCAAAGAGATTATTATAAATTAGCTGCAAGTTTTTGATATCCTACTCCATTATCCCTATTGGATTCTGAAATATCTTTTTTAGTAACTAAACATCCTGCTTTCCCTAACTTAAAATCTTTTACTTCAAAATCTTTACCTAAAACACTAGACACATAGTTAACTAGTTCTGAAGGAGTAAAACCTTTTTGATAAGTATTTTTACTAGTAATTATGGACATAGGTTCAGGTCCAAGTTTACCTTTAGCATCTAATACATCCCTTCCTCTAGTAGTTATTATAGCCCTACCTCCAGGTTTAAGAGCTTTTCCTATATTACGTACAATATCATCTCTTACGTCCTTAGGTACTACATTTAATACGTTTAAGTTAACTATTTTAGTATAAGTATTACTAGGAACGTCTTCTGGTTTTAAATAGGTGGGGGTAAATCCTTTTTGAGGATATGGTTCAAAGCTATCTCCTCCTTCGCTTCCGTGACCTAAACCTGCACCATAATCTAATAATTTTCCTTCAGGTGCGTTTTTATTTAAAAACTCTTTTGCTTTTACATAAGTAGAAAGAGTTATAGCTCTTTGAGTATTTTTAGAGTTTCTAGAATCAGGTAATTCATCCTCTTCAAAATAATCATTAATCTTATCCCATTGTCTTAAATAAGTTAAATGATTTCCCGTTTCTGTATTATTTACTATATTTCCTTTACTATCATACTCACTTTCAAAGTTTATAGGATTCCTATCAGGATATAAATAAACAGTAGCATCAGAAGAATTAGTATTACTATATCTAGGCTTAAGATCAGAAGATAAGACCTCTTCTGCTAATTTATGTACTAATTTTCTAAGTAGGATAGGGTTCTTCATTTATAATAAATACTTTATTCCTCTTGGAAATCTAAAGTATAATTTACAGGATTAACTGAATATTCAACTATGGTTTTATAAGATTGTTTATCAGTAGATATTTTTCTTATGAATCCTTTATGTATAACGTTTTCTGATATTTCATTAAAAGATTCTTTATTTGATTTAGGGAATCTATATAAGTATTCTTTATAAGTTAGTACTTCTTTAACTATTCCATTTAGGAATACAGATCCTACTTTGGGCATAGTTTCCTTATGAGTATCATACCAAATGTCAGTACTTAATTTTAGATACAATCTATCCTCATTTAATTTTAAAATTTCATGACCTTCCATATTATTATATATATTTATTTTATTTACTATTGTGGGATTACTGGATGAATAAATCTGATAAGATTTAAACCTGTTACTGAGTGAGGTTTATTTGTAATATGGTTGTGGGTAGCTACTATATATCCTTCTCTTTCATTACCTTTCAATATATCTGTATCTTTTACAGTGTTACCTTCTATAGTTTTAAAGCCTACTCCATCAGGATTTACTGCTATTACTATACCGGTGTGTCCTGAAGTAGTGCTGTCACCTTCTCCCCATACACAAAGGGATCCTACTTGAGGTACATTAATACTAGTAGGCCAAGTTGGGTCAGAATGGAAATTATTAGCCATCTGTTGGGAATTACCAGAAAAGAGTTTTTGTGAGTGTTTTAAAATATCAGGATAAGGAGTATATGCTTCTGTCCATACTAATATTCCTAAGTAAGCACACCAAGATGCTCCAGAATACCAACCTACAGATTGCATTTGTTTTTGAAACTCAGGATCCTTAAATCCTTTATTAGGCTGTATCTCTTCTTTGCCTAAATATTTATTGGCTATTGATACTATACTGTCATTTATCATACGGTACAAATATAACTATTTTTTTTAAATTACCAAATTTCATTTGGTTTTAATATTTCTCCTGTTCTATCTCCACCCAATTTTTTAGATTTTTTAAAGTGGTATTTTTTGTAGGTTGCTTTAGTTTCTTCAGGAACCTTTTCATCTCTATCTTCCCTACTATGTTTTTTTTTGCTTTCTTCTACAGTAGATTTTTTAGTTTTATTTAAAATTTCTTTTATAGCTTTTTTAATTTCTTTTACAGAAGCAATATATTCCTTTAATTGTTTTCTTTTATCAGGAGGTAATGAAGAGAAATCATAATGGACTGTTTCTTCTTCTACAGTTTGTATAGTTTTATCTGTATTTTTAAAATCCATAGGATTTTCAGAAGTAAAATCTAAATTTTCTTTATTTAAATTTTTATTTTCAAAAGGTCCCTTATCATTAGGATACATTTGAGCTACGTTGCCTTGTCCAGGATATTTATCGTCAAAAAAATATTCTTTTATAAGTTTTTTGGAAGGATTACTTTCTCCTTTAAAATTATTAAGGAGATTAGAGTATTCTTCATGAGATAGGTATGCCATATATTTTAGAGTTTTATACTAATAAATAGTTACTATATATGTTTAAGCATAACTGTGTTTTAATAACCTACTTACATCTTTAGCAGTATCTGGATCTTTTATTATGGATATCTCAAAATTATCATCCTCTGTCCCTGATACAATTCCAACATATTTAAATGCTTTAGAATGATTAACGCAGGTATCTACGTATCCTGCTTTTACTCTGCCCTCTGGTATAGGCTTATTACAAACTTTACAATATTTAATAGTACTCATATAATTGTAAAGGTAAGAAAAATAATGTGAAAAAACAAGTAATAATGATAAATAAATCAAAGATTGTATTTTTTAACTAAGATATCTATCTTCTCTTTGTTAGGATTTGCTTTTCCTATTTGAGATAATACAAAACCATAATCCTTTTTAAGATCAGTTAATACTGTTTCATTAGTATCTTTCTTAGATTTCCAAAATAAAATTTCTTTTACCAGTTTTTCTTTTAGTTGATCTAATCTAAAAGGATAATTTTTAACTTTAGTTATTCTCTCTAATTTTTTAAATTTATCTGAGAGTGTTATTAAATCAGTAGCTTTTCTCTCTAGGATTAATCTCTTAGCTCTTTCCTTTGCCATCTGATTTATAGTGTTTTGTAATGGTGATTATAGACACTGATATAGCTAAGCAAAGAGATACTATTTGGACATAAGGTAATACAGAAGATAAAAATCCTGTTATGGTTAATCCCCATACACTAGCCAATGTTCCTACATTTAAAAGTTTCATACTGTTTTAATTTTTAGTAATCAGATGTTGTGTTAATATTAATTGCCAATTCACTGCACACTTTTTTAAAATAGATATTTTAACTGGTATACTTCTATTTTTTATTAGTGTTAACATAACATCTTTCCATAATTTCCTACAGTCTACATGTAATAAAACATGGGTACCCTCAGGAATATATTCTGAGGCAAGCCATTCAAGAATTTCTTTTGTATTACAGCTTACCATACACAGTAATAAATATGCATATATAAGCTATTAAATGAATTAATTTACCATAAATTTTGTTACACTTAGGGTAAAAGCTTCAGCAGGATTAAGTGAAGGATTTTCCTTCATGCATAGAAGAGCTTGGTATATTATATTGGTCTCATAACCGTAAGCTATGGCAACATCTAACATCTTATCTATTGCTTCTAATTGTTCTTTCATATTCTAGATATAAATTCATCTCCAGGTTCATAAACTTCTTTAGGTTCTAATCCTATCTCTTTAAAATGTTTTAAAAAGTCATCATCCATTTCCCAAGATATAGGATTTTTTTTAAGTAGAGGAGCGGTTTCATCTTCCAATCTTACTATTTGTTTTTCATTGAATACATCTCCCACATGTAAAAAGTAACAGTTATAACAAAGCATTCTCAGATTCTCTAGTTGCCAATGGTTTTTGTTACCATCTATAAAATCTAATATCAAAGGCTGTTTATAATCAATTATTCTTTTTTCATGATGTCCACAAATATAACATTCTTGAATAAGTATGCCTTCAAAAATTAATCTATCTTTTAGTTTTTTAAAATCAACAGCTCTAAAACTATCAGAACTCATAATCTCATTTAACTTTTGAATAGGCAATTCCTCTTTCCAGTTTATTTTACTTATCCCTTTTCCCCTTTGATTTTCATGTAGATGATACAAAGACTGACCGGTTTCATTATCAAAATATAAACTAGCATACTTTTTGTAAGTAGGCAGGCTCATATGAAGATATCTTGCTGCTTGGCAATTTGATTTGGTCTTATTCATAGCATCCCTAATAATAGATTCTGTTACTAATCTAGGAGGCCTTCCACTATTTTTTTTTGCCATTTTTAATTGTCATGCTAGTTAATATATCCCAAAGCATACTTGCATCCGTTATTTCAACCTCATTACCATTTGCATCTTCAACGTAAGCTCCATCTCCATCAGGGGCTAATCTTTCCCATAAAAAATATTGAATGAGCTCTGTTTGATCCTTACCAAAAGAAAATACAAGTAAAGCATCTATAATTTCTAAGAAGTTTTCATCATAATCTCCCATATCTAATTTAAAATCAGAATAGAGTATAGACTGTCTATTAATAACCTGTTCTATGGAATTTATTATCCCAATAAATAACTCTTTTTTTTTATCCGCTTCACTCTTTTTTCTTCTGTTTATTTTAGAGTCTATATTAAGAAGCTGATCTATTGCTAACTTTATCTCTGATAATTTTTCCTCTTTTTCTTCCATCTGTAACTTTATTTTTTACTTTATTAATTAAATCTGATAATTTTATACATTCTTCAAACTCTTCCTTTTTTACTTTTTCAGCTACGCAAGTCTCTAGTGCAGATACCCAAGAAGTTTTAGGAACGTTAACATACAAACCAGTAGTATTTATCTCAAATAAAGTAGCTGATTCCTTGTTAGTTTTTAAAGCCTGCTCTATAGCTACAGGAACTTCTCTTAGTAAAAGATTACTAAGTTTTTTATCCTTCTGTATAAAAGAGGAATCTATATTAACAAGAGATTGAAAAAATACTCTAGGTATGTTTCTTTTTTTAGTATTCATATATACGTATTTTTATAATTTAATTCCTGCTCTTTGTTGCATCAATTCTTTTAAATCATCTCCCTCTTCCCCAGGTTGTTCTTTTGCAGGTAAGGAATCTTCTGTATCTCCACCTACATCTCCAACTGCATCTCCTTCACCTTTTAAAACTTTATTTACTATTAAATTAGCTATAGAAGGAAGAGGTATTAAAAAACCTATTACATTTTTATAAGGATTTTCAGTATCATACATTATTTGAAGATTTGCTGCTCCAAATTTTTCTTGAAGTTCAACACTAATCTCATTTGCAATCTTCTGCATTTCCCTTATATCTGTAGGAACTCCTTCTCCTAAAATAAATTGACATTTAAGTCCTTTTTTGGTCTTGTTTATATTAACATCAAATCTCAAAGTTAATTTATGTCCAGCTATCTCAATAGGGAATTGAGGAATCATAGCAGGAAGGCTTTCATTTATTTTCTCTTTCATATAATAATAAATAGTTTTAATACTTTTTTAATTTCTCCTGATACCAAGGATTATCAATAGAAACCAAATCATATAAATGATCAGTAAGTTTATTTACTGTAATTTTAAATATATCAAATTCAAATACTCCAGTATCATTATTACTGTTTATTATCATAGGAAGTACAGATAGTATATTCATAGCCTCATTACTGAAATTATTAGCATCAAACTCTACTACTATATCATTATCATAAGTATCATGGCCTATTAGTTTGAATTTTTTCTTTAGGTCAAATAACGTGTTTTTAGCCTCTACCTCGTAATAAGCTGCTTCGTTAATACCTAATACGTCTGAAGTATAGATAGTGTCACACAGAGGCTCTAATAGCTCTATAAGGTAATATGGACAATTATGTATTACATAACCCGTATCAAACCTAGGATGTAGTATAGGATGTTGGTATTCATCATTCTCAATCCAAGTTCCCCATTTACGTAAATAGTTTTTAGAAGCTTTATTAGAAACATTTTTATAGTAGTCATCATCTTTACCAACTTGTTCAGTCCATCTATGTCCTCTGCAGGTAAGATGATAAACAAAAGCATCTCTAGATTGTACCAGATTATATCCTTTCAATATCCATCTTTGAAAAATATCAGAGTCTTCATAAGGAAATGGAGCAAATAGAGGATCGTGTCCTCCTATACTTTGAAAATCTTCTTTATATATCATCCAAGGAGCAAACATTCCTTTAGTAGTTTTATCTTTAAGGCTTTTCTGTTGCTCTAAACAATACTCTTCAAAAGCATTTATATTTAAACTATCAAAATCTAATCCAAAATCTTTGATTATCTTTTCTTTTCCTTCAGGATGTAAAGGAGGTTCAATCCTGGTACCACATACCACTGTTAAAGGTTTTAAATGCTTCAACATGTTTTGTATATAATTAGGTCCTATAATCATATCAGCATGTATAATTCCCACAATATCATTACTTGCTAATTCTATGCCTTTATCATATAGTATAGTGTGACCTACTCTAGTATTACTTCTGTATTTAACACAACCTTCTTGTTGCTGAATCCAATTGAAAGTTCCATCTGTTGAACCATCATCTAACAATATTATTTCTGCTTCTGGAACATGTTTCTTAAGTGAAGCGTATACATTTTTTAAGTGTCTTAGATTGTTGTAGCTTGGTATTATTAAAGAGACTTTATTACTCATTTAAATTTATTTTTGGGTTATGTATTTTTTTATCTTTTACTATTAATAGACAAGGATCTAAATTATAAGCTGAATTACTTTCAGCATTTTCTAATATATCCTCTAGATTATTTACAATATAATAAAAAGAATTGATAGTATCAAGAGATAAATCATATTTTAGTATTATATCTGTTGTTAATTCTTCTACAAACTTATCATTTAAGTTGTAAGATGTATTATTCTTCTCAGAATCAATATAGTTATTATAATCGCAATCAACTTTCAATTGATTAAAAAAAGGTTCTACATTTAAGATATTACTATTACAACTGGTTACTTCCAATCCTATGTTATACTTAGTATTTGGTTTAGGCTCACATGGACCGTATTCTTTGAATAATCCTCCCCACTTTCTTATGTATTCTTTTAAAGATATTTCATTATTGTGTTGCCACTCAGGTGATTTTTTATTGAAATCTTCCATCTTATTAGCATCAGCAAACTGGCCTCCCCTACAAGTTAAATGGTATACATAACTTCCCCAACTTTGTTTAATATTATATCCTGCTAAAGCAAATCTTCTGAATAAATCTGCATCTTCATATACTGATTTAAATATAGGATCATGTCCTAAATGATCCCTTTTATCAATCATCCAAGGAGCAAACAATCCCTTAGTAAAGTCTTCCCTATGTTGATCCCATTGAGAAGTTACAAATTTATCAAATTCATGCCATTTTATATCTTCAGGCCACATACCAAAGTCTTTTACTATTTTCTCAGGTCCAGGAGGATGTAAAGGAGGCTCTATCCTAGTAGCACACACTATTGACTTTCTACCATCATAGTGTTCAAGAAGTCCTAAATCTCCATATGTACCTAAAACCATATCAGCATGAAAAGCAACTACTAAATCAGTAGTAGCCTCTTTAAACATGGCATCATAAGCATATCCTATTCCTTTAGGAGAATTAGAACTATTTACAATTATCTTATCCCCTTCATACATTAAATCACTATTTATAAGCCATTCTTCAGTACCATCATTATCTTGATCAACGTAGACAATTATTCTGTTACTAATACTGTAATAAGATCTTTCTCTTATTGATTTTATACAGGTTTTTAAATATCTTAAATTATTTTTAGAGGGGATACAAAACGTAATCATATATTATTTAAATAAGTGTTTATATTTATCTTTATTTTCTATTAGGTATTTTGGGAGTTGAGATTCATCTATCCAAAAATTAAAATGAGTTCTTCCTAAGACATCCAATCCTTTATCTAACCTGTCTTTAACACTCTCTTTTACTGAATCGTTATTATATTCTTGATGACCGTAAGATTCTATTTTATTTTTTACTCTATCAGGTCCCCCCATAAAAGTGAAATGCCATCCTGCGTTATCTACAAAAGTGTATTTAGTTCTGGAAGGAGTTCTCAAATGGTTTAAACAAGAACTCTTTATATTTTTATACCTTGTTAATAAAGTTCCAGCCCAATCCTCACTAGATCTTACATTAAGGTATCCAGAGTATACTAATTGTTTTAATTTATATATGGAATCTTTATCTATGTCATATATTATTTCAGGATTCCATATCTCGTCTAAATCTCCTATAAAACAAACATCATCATCATTTAAATTTACTAAAGGAACTTTAATACATTCTTTTTGATAAAATTCTTTTAACCAGTGAAGCTCTCCAAGGGGCACATTAGGACTCGTTAAAGCATTTTGCATGATATTATTAGTTAACTTCACATCTCCTAAAATATATTTACCTTCAAAATTCTTATTTAATCTATCTTGTAAATCTTCCCAACTTTGAGCAGGATAATAATTAATATAATGTATTATTTTAGACTCATACTTCTTAAATTTTTCTTTATTTTCCTCAAAGTACAAAGGCTTTTGTTTACCACTAAAGGTCTCAGTACATTCCACTATAACAAAATAATCTACGTGAGCATAAAGCATCTCTAATCTTATTTCAAGCAAATCAAGTTCGTTATAAAAAGTAAAAATGTCGTATATCATTTTTTAAATATTTGTGGGTTAAGATTCATAAATTCTTTTAATTCCCGTTTGCATTCATCGTAGCTAAATAAAATTCCTCCTCTATCCATATAAAACCAATCTCTGTATAGATTATAAGAGCAGGACCAGTATCCATCTGATACGTTATGTCTGGCCCAATACTTAGGAGCTATTACCATTCTAGCAGTATCACTTGTCCATGCCGGAAATACAGCAAAACTAGAGTTAGAGAGTATTAAGTACTTTGCATTCTTTATAATGGAGTAATCTTTACCTACGTCAAAGTGATAGATGTTGTCATAAAGCTCAGGTAACATTTCTCTGGCTGCTTGTGGACTTTCTGTTATAACCAAAAACTGAATATTTGGATTTATCCTTAGCATATGCATAATAGCATTGTACCAATAATACTTAGTAAGATAAAGCTCGTTATTCCCCCTGTAATCCCTAAAATTTATTACACAAATATCGTCACTGCAGAAGTCATAACAATCATATTCTTTTTTAACTTTTAACCACTGTTTTATTTCGTCTTTTCTGTGATAAAAATAGTCTTCGGATTGCATTATTCCGTCTATCTTACAATTATCAGGTACATTAACTAATCCAGGATCAAATGTTCTTATATCACATCCAATAGTAGAATCGTGATGACTGCTATTTGTGATCAATCGTAGCTCTTTTTCTTTGTAGTAGTTAACTATCTTGCTTTCATCTATATCTTCCCCTAGATAAAGATCCATAAAATATAGTCCTTTATCATTATACCTTCTATCCCCTAAATTTTCAAGTCCTTTTAACCCGAACTCTACTCCTTTATCTGCAGCTATACATCTGGTAGTTACATAACAAAAAAGCTGATTGCCAAGGCCCTGCCCATGGTACATTTCTGTTAATATCATAGTCTATTTCCAAAAAGAATAAATTCCTTTATCTAATTCGTAAGAAGGCCAGACAAATCTATCTCTTTTAGGTTGCTGTTGTGCCCATTCCCACATATCTACCAATCCGGTATAAAGATCTACTTTGTGTTTAAAATCAAGTAATTCAACTGATTTTTCATAAGTAGGAATACTACGTTTAACTTCGTGCCTGGCTTCCTTATAAACTACTTTGGCTCCCCCTACTACATTTCTAAGTATGCTATTTGCTTCGTTTATGGTAAACTCTTCAATACCTCCAAGGTTTATGATCTGTTTAGAAGTTTCTGGTAAGATAGCAGCATTCCAAAGAGGGGCTACGATGTCATCTATGCAGCTAAAAGCCCGGCTTTGTTCACCATCCCCAAATATAGTCATTGGTTCATTATTTAAATGCTGGTACATCCATATACCAAGTACATTTCTGTATTTATCCCAAATATTTTGTTTCCTTCCGTATACATTATGGGGCCTTATGATACACCAGTCTAAGCCATGCTGTTCTCCGGCTATTTGAATATCCATCTCACAGGCATACTTTGCAACTCCGTAAGGGTCAATAGGCTTTGGAATCTGATCTTCACTGAATATTTCCCCATTACCATGACCATAAACTGCTAAAGTAGAAGTAAATATTAATCGTTTAACATCATACTTAATACAGTTGTTAACTATGTTAGTAGTAGCTATAAGATTATTAGTATAATTAAACCTTCTTATAAAGGGAGAAAGGCCTTCTGCAGCATAAGCTGCAAAATGATACACATAATCTATTTTATAATGTTCAAATATCTCTTCTAAAATTCTTTCATGATAGGGAATATTACAATATTCAAATATTACTTTTTCATTTATATTTTCTTCGTACCCGCCTGATAAATCATCTACACCGATAATAGTATGTTCAGGATAATTCTCCACTAAATAATCAGCTAGCCTACTTCCAAGTAACCCAGCTACTCCGGTTATTAAAATATTGCTCATCTTACTCTATTACTACGGACCAAGAACTATCAGGATAGGTTTCTAAGCCGTTGATTAAGTTTTCGTTTAAAAGAATAGTTTGGATATAAGGAAGTGTATAATCATGACCACACAATATCCCACCAATCTTTATTTTATCTTTCCAGACCCTGATATCAGATAATACGCTGTTGTAATCGTGCTCAGCATCTATGTAAACCGCATCCAAAGACCTCTCTTCAAAATCAACAAAAGCTTCTAAGCTGGTTTTTCTTATTTTAATTATGTTAGGTATATCAGAAGTTCTTTCTAAAAATATTCTTTCAGCATCTACAAAAAGCTGATCGTGGGAAGGTATCCTACCAGTAGGAGGTACCGGATAATCATAACAATCTATACTGTATACTATATCAACATAAAGGGAAAATAGCATGGTAGAAACTCCCATAAAGGATCCTATTTCTGCTATCTTGAACTCTGGTTTAAAATGCTTTTCTACAAGCTGATACAACCCTTTTACACTGTTATTATCATCTAGGGGAACGTGCCCCATCCTAGGAGTATTAAATAGTTGATCTCTTTTTTCTTCTTTTGTCATGTTATTTGTTTAAAGTTTTTCCATCTATCTTCATAAGGAGTATTTTACTCTTGTTTATAACTTATATTTTTTATACTTTTATAATAATACGAATCTTTTCCGTGAAATCCAAATGGAATTGTAAATAATTCTTTCGGAACTTCCGTTTCCTGGGAGAATTCTACCGCTACTTCAATTGGTGAAAATACACAGCCATTGCTTTCGTATATTTTTCTGTTGTGTACGCAGATAAACCCATCTTCATTGAAATATCCATAGTATGATTTCCATTCTAGGTTGAGATCAGTAGCTAATTTACAAAGTTTTTTGCTCCTTAGGGTAAAGCCTCCATTGCCCACTCTGTATAGTTCCCCGGCGGGGTCCCTAAAAGAGAAATCGTCACTTGGAAGAGGCCATAAAGCTCCTATGTAATCATAATCTAAAAATTCATCATTCCATTTTTCAGGATTTACAACAAATCCATCATCCTGGACTAAAAGAACATGATCAGTATCGAAATGTTTCCAAAGTTCAAATACTATAAATTTATTGTATCCTTCATAATTAAGAGGAGGGCAACTTATAATTTCTACAGTATCTGACTTTAAGGTTGTATCAGGAGTTATTAGCTTAGCAGCTTTAAATTTTAATTCTCTCATGGAGTATTCTATAGCAAATAAAGCTTCATCAGCTCTTACACCAGCTACAGCTGCTATAGTTACATTATTTAATTCCTTCATACCTATCCATCATCTTAAAATACTCTTTTACTTTTTCATCTTCAGTCAGTATGTTAGTTGTCCTTACTTTTGAATTTCTATTTACTGCACACACTTCTTCTACAATAAGCGGTTCCCCAAATTTATCGTAAAGCTTTTTATAATAATCTACATCTACTAACCAATTTAAAGATTCATCAAAAAATAAAGGATTTTCGTTTCTGATAGTAAGTACGGTAGGACAGCTTATGGTATTGTTTCCAAGATATATTCTATCGTGATATTTTGGAATCATCTTATCGTACATTACAATGCCTTCTTCATCAGTATGAACGCTACCATTTAATATCCAATTAGCATCTTGATTCTTTTCTATAGCGTTATAGATATGCTCCAAAGAGTTTTCATCATACAGAAAATCATCTTGAAATAATACTTTAATAAACAGTCCACTACTTCTCAATAAAGCATTATTTAGATTAGGTGCTATCTTACCCCGGCCCCGATCATTTTTAAAATATTTAATATCAAGTAAAGCCATTGCTTCGGTCCAAAGATCACATACATGTTTTATATCTTCGTTTAAACTATGATCAGAGATGATCACCTCAAAGTCTGTAAAAGTCTGTTGAGCTAAAATATTAAAAGAATCCTGTAAATATTGAACACCTAGTCCATTTATTTCCCAAGTTGGAATAGCAACAGTAAAGAAGGGACGTTCTTTATTTATCATTTAAAAAGGTATTTAATTTATCTAAATTCATAGTTATATTTAAAGGGGATCCTTTAGTTGCTAATGTAGGTATTGTATTAAACTCTTTACTAGTTAAATCATACCAAGTTTTAGTTTCTGTTCCTACATTATATACTCCTACAGCTCCTTGTATTATCAACTTTATAATTATATCAGCTATAATAGTTACATAGTCTCCATTTGTAAATTGATTGTCCCAAGCCTTAGAATAAGGAAAAGGATAGGGTTTATGAGATTCTCTTATAACTAAATAATCATTACATTCTAATTGTACGTAAGCATCTCCTAGTAATTTAGTATATCCATACCAAGTATCAAGATGTACAGGAACTTCTTCTTCACTGCAGTTTGGTTTAGAATGAGCGTAAATATAATCAGTAGATATTTGAACTAGTTTTTGTTTGTTGTTATTACAGATTTTAACTATATCAGATACTGCTTTGTAGTTTATATCCCAATTAGGCTGTTTACTTGTATCATAAGTATTAGTATAAGCTATGCAGTTTACTATTGCATCATATCCTTTTAACTTATGTTTCCAAGTAGTACTATTTGCTATATCTATACTATCTTTTTTCCTAGAAATGTAGTCCCAATTAGTTTTATTAATTATAGTGGAACCTAATAATCCATCCCCTAAAACTAATATTTTCATTTAAAATTTTTTATAACTTCTTCTATGTAATTAAATACATTTTCATTGTAGTGAGGAGCAGCTCCTATAAAGAATACTTTATCTAATACTTTATTTGCTTCTGGATAATTGTTATAATCATCTAAGAAACTATATCCTGGGTGTAGTAGAATGTTTCCTGCAAAGTAGTTTCTAGTTTGTATTTTATTAGCCTCTAAATAAGCTACTAATCTATGTTTCAATCCTTCTTCCTCACAAATAAAAGGAGTGCCAAACCAACAAGGATTGGCTTTATCTAATACTTTTGGAACTCTTACGTTAGGAATATTATCAGTGAATATTTTACTTATAGTGGAATTAGAAGTTCTTCTATTATTTTCTATAACATCTAATTTATCTAGCTGTTTAAGACCTATAGCTCCTTGTAAGTCTAAAGGTTTTAAATTATATCCCATGTGGGAGAATACGTATTTATGATCTATTATTCCATCATAATTTTCTAACCAAGTATCAAATCTATTTCCACAAGTACCACAAGCTAGTAAATTAGCAGATCCTATACAGTAGCAATCTCTTCCCCACCAAGATAGACTTACAAATAGTTTCTTTAAGTCATCTATATTGGTACAAACCATGCCACCCTCTCCTGTTGATATGTGGTGAGCAGGATAAAAAGAATTTGAATAAGCTACGTAATATTCATTTAAGTATTTGCCATCCCATTTACTGCCTAAACTATCACAATTATCTCCTATTAATAAAATATTATACTTTTCTGCTATTTGTATTAACTTATCCATGTCAGGAGGATTTCCTAGGACAGGAGATATGAAAATACCTTTAGTTTTAGAAGTTATTTTATTTTCTATTTTATTTACATCAAAATTTAAAGTATCCCATTCTATGTCTACAAATACTGGTTTCAATCTGCTTTGATGTAAAACAGATATAGTAGTAGCAAATCCTACAGGTGACACTATTATTTCATCATTATCTTCCCATTTATAATATTCCTTCAAAGCTGTTATTAAGATTAAATTAGCAGAAGATCCAGAATTTACCATATGAGAATGTTTAGTATTAAATCTTTTACTAAAAGCATTTTCAAACTTATAAACTTTTTCTCCTGCAGTAACCCACTTACCGTTTAAAAAAGCATCTATGGCTGCTTCTGTTTCTTCATTATCCCAGTAAGGACCTGAATAATATATAGGAGTTTTACCAGGGGTAAATTCTTTAGAATTGTAAATGTAAGGAGCTACGTGATTTCCTAATAAACTTGTTATGTTATCTTTATTTATCATTTTTTACCTTTATTGATGGATGAAATATGTATGGTTCAAATCTTTCTATTGCCCAAGGGGTATCAGGGTTTTCTTCTAATAAATTAACTATTTTTTTATAAAAATTTAAACTTCTTAAATGTACTTGTTCTTTTGATATACTAAAATGTGCTCCAGGAGTAAACTCTAATACGTATGGCATATCTGTTTCAAAAATGTAATCCCAAAAAGGTCTTAAATTTAAACCATGATGTTGAGGATTTCCAAACTCATCACACACTAAAACTCTACCTCCAAATTGTCCAGATACACTTAGATTCCACATTGTACCAAAATTATTCCAATGATATCCCCAATATCCTGCAAAATGTTGAGTAGAATAATGATTCCAAGTGTTTTCATCTCCATTTATAATTTCAACATAATTTCCTATGTGGTCAAATGGAAAATCTTGGGAAAAAAAAGTATAATCAGATAGGCTGTTGTAATTATTAACTATATGGGAAAAAAAAGTATGTACATCTCTACCTACATTATTTTCTATAAAAATTTCATTAGGATGAGAAGACAGATTACCTTTTCTATATATTGTAATCTTAACATTTTCATTTATGTTATTTATCCAATCTATATTTTTATCATATAGAGAAATTACCAGTTCTTTATTCATTAGTAACTTAAACTATTATCCAATTTTCACAATATAAATCTTTTGTATCATTAATTCCATCATAAGCAGGTCCAAACCATTTTCTAGGAGCTATTACTTTTTTATTTCTATTTTTATTTAACCAGGCTCCCCACCAACTGAAAGAACTATTAGCTATTATATTGTGATCACACATTGACATCAAACACAAGTCTACAAAATCATTATTAGTGTAAATATACGTTAAATTTTCAGCTTCTCCAAATAATTGTTTACAATATTCTATATCATCTGAAAAAACTAAAAAATTATAGTCCTCATCTTGAAAATAGCTAAAAGCACTCATGTAATATTCAGGAGAACATATAGGATGATATTGCTGTAAATTAACATAATCTCCTCTCCTTAAATGAATAGAAACAGTTTGTGTATTTACTTTAGGAAAAATATCGTTGGATTGATACTGTACGTCTTTGTTAAATGTTAAAATATCTTGAATCTCTTCTTCAACATGTTTGAAATATTTTTCAGATTGAAAATAACCAAATATATTAGTGTGATTCGGTATTCTAAACATAGTAGGATCAAAATGAAAACTATTTTCCTTTACATTATGAAAAATTATGTGACTTCTAAATTCATGTCCTAATAAATTATTAGGAATATCAAATGCTTTTGGTATGTCAAAAGTTATATTTCTTGTTATACCATCTTTAAAATGTTCTGTAACTGCTTGATAGATGTTGTAAGAAGGAAATGATACCTCATATCCTAATTTCCTAGCTATGCCAATAGTAGATGCAAATTGAAATAATTGATTTCCTAATCTGCCGTAATGTCCTATCTTATTGTAAGTAATCATTTTTACAAATTAGAATAAAATAAGTTTTGTCTTTCTTGTCTTTCTATGGTTTTGTGATGAAGTAAATCATACCCTTCTGGTAGTTCTATTTCAGTTCTAGCTCCTACTAATCTTTCATGAACTTTATTAACCCATTTTATAGGAGGTATGTTTTTAACTATTCTACTTTGAGAATCAGGGTAATTTACTCTTCCGTTCTCATCTACTCTCCATCCCCACTTAATTACATGTTCTTCAGTCAATCCTTCCACTGTATTG
>Ga0316226_1002220_pt1 | contig 18751 bp, 13 predicted proteins | sample TBH18017metaG_FD_206009 | JGI IMG/M metagenome (GOLD analysis project Ga0316226, IMG submission 206009) | Freshwater microbial communities from Trout Bog Lake, Wisconsin, USA - TBH18017 | ecosystem: Environmental > Aquatic > Freshwater > Lake > Hypolimnion/Profundal zone | place: USA: Wisconsin... | reverse complement strand
GGACAGAGGACAGAGGACAGAGGACAGAGGACAGAGGACAGAGGACAGAGGACAGAGGACAGAGGACAGAGGACAGAGGACAGAGGACAGAGGACAGAGGACAGAAATTTTTTTACCACGAAGGACACGAGGCGCACGAATTTTTTTGTGCTGACTGCGGATGAGAAAGATGAAAAATAACCAATATCCCCTTCGTGATCTTCGTGGTAAATCCTCCAACCGCCGTGGCGTGGCGTTGCTGCTGGTGGTCGGCCTGATTGCCCTGCTGATGATCTCCACCATGGCCTTCACGGTCATGATGACCATCGAGCGCAGCGCCTCCACCAACTACCGCAACTCGACCCAGGCGCGCCAACTGATCTACGCCGGACTCGCGCAGGCCATCTCCGACATTGACTCCAATGTCGCGGATCGGGTTTACCCGTCGTGGACCAATAATTACGCCGTAGTCGTTGGCGCATCTGGCGGTCGCGTGGTCACGAACATTCCGGCGGATGTGTTTCCTTCCATTGATTATACAAAGCAACAAGTCTCGGACATACCTTCCTCCGCGCGCGTGCTGTCATTGAACGCGCTGAAATACATCCCCCTGTCGTTGTGGGACAACGTGGAAAACACGCCGGCGGAATATCAGACGCTTTCCGTCACTAATTCCGGCATCCCCAATATCGTGGGCCGGTATGCCTACGTGGCCGTCAACGTCTCCGGGTTGCTGGATGCCAATTACGTGGGTGGCAGCAGTCGCTGGCTCGGCGCCACGCCCGGCGAAATCCAGGTCGAGGCCGCTCCGGATATCAGCAGCGCCACCACCTTTACGAACAGCCGCGCCAACACCTACCAACGCTACGAATCCGTGGCGGAACTCGCCCAACTTGCCAACGCCGGTCTTCAAGCCAACCCCAGCCCTCCTCCCGCCAACACCGTCGACAACTTTGAGACCTTCTCCTACGCGCCGCCTGAACTCCAACCCGATGGAAAAACTCCCAAGGTTTACATCGGCGGCACCGCCGCCCAACTGATCGCCAAGCATAACGATATTACCAACGCCTTTGCAAAGTGCTTCGCCTCCTCAGTCCCTCTGGCTGATCCTGTCTCAGGCCAGGGTAATGCTGCCGAATGGGCCTATGACTCGCTGGTTGATTATGTGAGTCCTTCCTCGGCCGCGCCAACTGGCACGGGCGATGCGCCATGGGGCCGCCCGGCGTCGAAGGATGCCGCCCAGATCGCATCGGTGGCCTTGACCATGAAATACACGTGGACTTCCAACGTCGTGGCCGGCGTCACGAATATTACTCATACGGTGACATACTATGTTACGGTAGGACTGGTACGCCCATTTGTAAATGCCAGCCCCATTGGTATTCAATACAACGTATCGGTGTCCGAGTTTTTAGTGAACAATAACTCTCCAGCGACTCCGGCCGTGTTCACCCCGCTGTTCCCGTTCACCCCATCTACAACGCTAACGTCCATCGGCCCAGCGCAGCAAAGTCCGCCGATCACACCGCAGGGAAAAGGCGTCGTTACGTTTGCGCTCTCCCCGGCAAAAACGATCACTATTTCTTCCCCGCCTTCTAGTCTGATTACCTCTGCCACAAATAATTGCTATATCGGGTTTGCGGTGCAGGTAACCGATCCATCCGGGAACATTGTGGATCAGGTCCCGGCGGAGGGAAGCGGTTATGCGGACACGGCGCATTGCATCTTGATTGGTTACAACAAAGTGTTCGGTTCCCCTGACAAGCCCCTACCCAGCAACGATGGCAGCCTAAGCGAACAGCACACCGTCTGGGCGGAGGCCATAGACCCCGCCATCAACTGGGATGGTTATTCCACAGACGGACAATGGCTCCCAAGCGAAAGCAATCCAAGCCAAATTGTGAACGCGAATTGCCTTTCGAATTTGACGACCGCCGTGGCCCTCCCATTCGGCGCGAATTTTTTCGCTCCCAAAGCTTCGATCAATAGTGGAAAGATGTACTCAACTTCCGCGGATCAGACGTATGTAAACAAGGTAAAGAGCAGTATCAGCGGCGGACTTCTGTCTTCCTACCTGTTGACGAACAGGGACGCACTTGTGTGGTGGAACCAGAATGTGGGAACAGCCACCCTCCTCTCGTCGAAAAAAGTTCCGATCATTCCCGATGGCGTCAGACTCGGCGAACCCGACAATTCCCACTGGGATCCGCTGGACATGCAAATTCGCCACTACGTCAAGGGCGCGCCATTGGAATCCGTGGGTGAATTGGGATATCTGAACATCGGCCGCTGGATGACCATCAACCTCTATCCGCATGGACATGACGGCACCGTGCTGAATAATATGCTCCCTTCTTGGCAGTTTCACCGGGTACTGGACTACTTCACCTTGCGCGACCCGAATGCGGCCACAAATGGTCTGGTCAACCTGAATTCCACGGTTACAAATGTGCATGCGTGCGTGTTCGACCAGATGCCGTTGAACGAGGGTGGAGGGGGTGCCGCAAGATTGGGGAAATCCGATGCGGTCAAATTTGCGCAGTATCTCATAACCAAATGCGGCAACACCAACCAATATCTCTCGGCGCTGGGCAACTTCTGGACAAATGCAACGCCACTCGGTTGCATGGCCGGCACCGCAATCTCAGCACCCCTTGGTCTCTCGGATCCTGCTTATCCAGCCTCTTTAATATCCGCCGTAGCCAACCCATTCGGCGAATTCGAGCGCGAGGCCGTCATCCGGAATATCGCGAACCTCTACACCACGCGCCAGCAGATCTACACCATCATCATCCGCGCCGATGCCCTGTCGGCCTCGTTCGGCGGCATGAATCCAACGTCCGTGGGTTCATCGTATGGCGTTTTTCAGATCTGGCGCGATCCGGAGGCGGATGCAAACGGCAACCACCCCTGTTTTGTGCGGCTGTGCAAGATTCTGACCCAGTAGGGAGATACGCCCAATATGTCCTTGGTCCTTCGTATCTGGTTCTTGATAATAAGGCCTCAGTTACGGGGCGGCGATCCCCGCGGCCTTGCGCCGCGGGTGAAGAAGTTCTACAATAGTTACGGAATTCAGAATTCAGGAGTCCGAATACGGAAAACCCGTTGCTCGTGAAAGGGGTTCCCATTCTGAATTCTGACTACGGGATTCTTGTATGAGCGACGAGGCAACCAAGAACGACAAGATGAAAAATAGACACGAAATACCGGGCACAACGTTGCAATTCGTGTTTAACTAGTTTATGCACAGCAGGATGCGAACAATCATGTCCGGAAGGGTGGCCTGTTTCGTGTCCAATTCTGTCTATTTCTGTCTATTTCTTACCCCACTGATTGCAAAACCCTCTGGGGGATTTGCAAGAGCGAAGTCAGAACACAGAATTCATGAGCAATGATATTCCTAACACGTTGCACACGAAATGGTTCTGACTTCTGAATACCTCACTGAGGCCGCCCATGACAACACAGAAAACCCGACACAACGCCTTCACGCTGATGGAGTTGCTGATCGTCATCACGATCATTGCGATCCTGGCGTCGGTCATGGTGAGCAAGTTCAGTCAGGCCCAGGAAAATGGCTGGGCCACGCAATGCAAAGGAAATCTGCGCGCGCTCTTTCTGGCGGCGCAAGGGTACCAGACGGATCATAACGGCAACTACCCCCATGCCGGACCGTGGGAAGCCATGGGTTCAGGATGGAGTTTAGAGGCTGAAGCATGGGTGAATTGGACCACCGCTGACGGAAGGGCTTCGTCGAATGTGTGGACACAACTGCAATGGCCTTGTACTGATCCGCACGCGCGCCAGCAACTTGGAGGCCCCTATGCTCCTGCTTGTTGCGTCTGGTGGTGGGGCGATTTTGGCCGGGTATCGATCCAAACCGGAACACTTTGGGATTATGCCGACAATTCTTTAAAAATCTATTGCTGCCCCAAGTTTAAGAACCTGGCCCAGGGGATTCACGCAGATGTCGTGCGCAGTTATGCCATGAATTCTGTTTTCGGGTGTGAAACAAAAAATATTACTGCTTCCCTTAGCTATGCCGACCAAATTACGCATGGACTTCATCAAACCATCTCTTTTCGCGATCCCAACAATACCAATCCCGAACCGAGCCGCACGTTGATGTTTGCGGATATGCAACCGCAAGCGACTGCCCTTGGTTCCGGCACACCGGTTTGCACTACATTCGCAGGGAATGGGAATGATCCAGACGGCAATGATGGTGTTCTGGATGCAACCACACCGCCAAACGAGACGCAAACACCTTACGAATCTGTCGGTTTCATCCACCGCATGGGCGGTATGAACATCGGCCATGCCGTTTTTATGGATGGTCATATCGAGTCGCTTTCGCTGCCGCAACCAGATGGCACGACAAAGAACCGTACGCAAGCCGCATGTTTCGGACAATACTGATTGTCGGATAACCAGGAACGAGGACGGAGGACAGAGGGCGGAGATCAGCGGTCAGCGATCAGCAAAAAAATCCCCTTCGTGACCTTCGTGTTTTGCAGGGTGAAAAATCTCTTTTCCTCCACCCAACCCCATGCTCTTAACGCTCCGTTATTTAATCGAATATGCCTTTGTGCGCGGTCTCTGGGCGGTGTTGCGCATTGTGCCGGCGCAGCGCTCCTATGACATGGGCGCCGCCATCGGCAGCCTGTGGTTTCTGGTTTCCCGCCGCCGCCGAAACACCGCCATCGACAATCTGCTGAAAACCGGCGTGGCGACCTCGCCGCAGGAGGCGCGACGCATGGCCCGGGGCTCGTTCCGTCATTTCACCGGCCATCTGCTGGAGACCATCAAGGCGCCGGATGTGATCACGCGCGCCAACTGGCGCGAGCACGTGGAAATCGAGGCCTCGGACGAGGTGCTGGCCCTGCTCCTGACGCCCGACCGTCCGGTGCTGGTGGCCACCGCGCACCTCGGCTGCTGGGAAATCGCGGGGTTCTGGGCCTCCCTCTTCCGCCCGGTCTTCGGCCTGGCGCGCCCCATGAACAACCCGTATGTGCAGCGCTTCATGACCCAGGATCATTTCCGCACCGATTTGACCGTGCTGCCCAAGTCGCAGGGTTTTTCACCGGAAATGCTGCGCTCCTGGGAAGAACGCAAGGCGGCGCTGGCCATTGTCATGGACCAGCATGCCGGACGCAACGGCTACTGGATGGATTTTCTCGGCCGGCCGGCCTCGGTCCATTCCTCGCCCGCGCGGCTGCACCTGATCACCGGGTTTCCGCTGCTCTTCGGGTGCTTTGTCCGGACCGGCCCGCTGCGCTACCGCATGATCGTCACGCAGCCGATCTTCCGCGCGTCCGCCGCCGGCGACCGGGAGGACGACGCGCAGGTGATTGTCGAAGATCTCACGCGCCGCCTGGAAGTGCTCATCCGCCGCTATCCGGAACAATACCTCTGGATGCATCGCCGCTGGCGCACGCCGCCGGTAGCGGACGGCTCGGCGAGCCGTCCCTACCTGCCGAAGCATGCGTAGAACGCAACGGTAGGGTGCGCTCGCCGAGCGCGCCGCCGGTAAAGGAAATCAGCAATCGCTAAATCAACGACACGAAAAACATCCACCACGAAGTCGCGAAGACGCCAGAGCCTGTCCGAAACCCTCTTCTCGCACTTGCGGACGGCTCGGCGAGCCGTCCCTACCTTCCGAAGCATGCGTAGAACGCAACGGTAGGGTGCGCTCGCCGAGCGCGCCGCCGGTAAAGGAAATCAGCAATCGCTAAATCAACGACACGAAACATCCACCACGAAGTCGCGAAGACGCTTGAGCCTGTCCGAAACCCTCTTCTCGCACTTGCGGACGGCTCGGCGAGCCGTCCCTACCGTCCCGAAGCATGCGTAGAACGCAACGGTAGGGTGCGCTCGCCGAGCGCGCCGCGGCGTGAGGATAGGTTTTCGGAAGCCCTTCGCGTCTTTGCGACTTCGTGGTGGAGACTGTTACGGGTTTTGCCCTCCACAACCAGGGATCACCCGACCGAAACCTTCCGAAAACCTTCCTCTGTTTTCGCTTTACTCCACGGGCCAGAACCATCTATATTGCCCGCTACGAAACAAAAGGAAAAGCAAAACGGAACAAGGACCAGTTAGAGACATGAGCCAGATGGACAAGGTAGCGATCCGGAAGCCGTTTCAACGCCACGAGCGTGATACCGGCTCCAGTGAAGTTCAGGTTGCAGTGCTGACGAAGAAGATCGAAGCGCTGACTGAACATCTGAAGGGTCATAAGAAGGATTTCAGCTCGCGTTACGGGCTGATCCGCATGGTCAACTCGCGCCGTAGTCTTCTCGACTACTTGCGGAGCGAGGATGAGAGCCGCTACCAGAAGCTCATCAAGGACCTCAACATCCGCCGTTAGGTCCGTCAGGCCCATTTGCGGCCGTACCTTCCGCGGACACGTCTCAACTTCCGGCATCATCCACCTGCCTTTCCTGCCCATTTCCGGACACTTCCGGTAATTGGCGCAGGCGCAGAATGATCCACCGGGTGGTTTGTCTCTCTTTCCAATCCTTGTCACCAGAAAGGTCAAGATGAAGGATACCCTATCAATCGCCGTCGAAGTTGGCGGCAAGACGCTCACCATCGAAACCGGCCTGCTCGCCTGCCAGGCGGCCGGAGCCACCACCGTCACCCTCGGCGAAACCATCATGTTTTCCGCCGTGACGAACACCGACAAGCCGCGCGAAGGCATCGATTTCTTCCCGTTGCAGGTCGAGTACCGCGAAAAGTACTACGCTGCCGGCCGTTTTCCCGGCGGATTCTTCAAGCGCGAGGCGCGCCCCAGCGAGAAGGAAATCCTCACCGCGCGCATCATCGACCGTCCCATCCGCCCGCTCTTCCCGGACGGCTACCGAAATGACGTCCAGGTCAACAGCATGGTGCTGTCCGCCGACGGCGAAAACGATCCGGACGTGCTTGGTGTGAATGCGGCCAGCGCCGCGCTGCACATTTCCGAGATTCCGTTCATGGGCCCGATCGGCGCCGTGCGCATCGGACGCGTGGACGGCCGGCTGGTCGTCAACCCCACCCATGCCCAGCGCGCCACGAGCGATCTGGACCTGATCTATGCCGGCACGCGCGAGCGCTTCCTCATGATGGAGGGCGGCGCGAATGAGATTTCCGAGGCCGACTTCCTGGCCGCCATGAAGTGCGCACATGCCGAAGTGGTGAAGATCATCGACGCCCAGATTCGCCTGCGCCGCATGCTCAACAAGCCGGACAAGGTGGTTGTGGATGCCGAACCGGACAAGGACCAGATGGCCTTCCTGCGCGCCACGTCGGGCGCGGAACTCAGCCAGGTGCTGCTGATTGCCGGCAAACAGACGCGCGAAGTTGCCATCAAGACCATCAAGGAAGATCTCAAGGCCAAAACCCTGGCGAAGTTCCCGGTCCTGACGGAAAACCACTTCAAGACGCTGTTCGACAATCTCGAGATTGAAATCGTCCGCGGCAACGTCCTCGATCACGGCAAGCGCATTGACGGTCGCGGCACGGATGACATCCGCAAGCTGGTTGCGCAACTGGCGCTCATTCCCCGCGCCCACGGCTCGGCCCTGTTCAACCGCGGCGAGACCCAGGCGCTGGGCACGGTCACGCTCGGCACCAAGCAGGACACGCAGGAGCTGGACGCCATCACCGGCGGCGACAAGGAAAAGAAGTTCATGCTGCATTACAACTTCCCGCCCTACTCGGTCGGCGAAGTTGGTCGTCTCGGCAGCACCGGCCGTCGCGAAATCGGGCACGGCGCGCTCGCCGAGCGGTCGCTGCGTCCGATCATTCCGGCGGATTATCCCTACACCGTCCGCCTGGTTTCGGACATCATGGGCTCGAACGGCTCCTCTTCCATGGCCAGCGTCTGCGTGGGCTCCCTGGCCCTGATGGATGCCGGCATTCCGATCACCGGCCCGGTGGCTGGTGTTTCGATCGGCCTCTTCACCAACAAGGACGAATCCCGCAAGGTCATGGTCACCGACATCCTCGGCTCCGAGGATCATTGCGGCGACATGGACTTCAAGGTCGCCGGAACGGAAAAGGGCATCACCGGCTTCCAGGTGGACCTGAAGCTCCGCGGTCTGACATGGGACGTGGTCGAACAGGCGCTGACCCGCGCCCGTGAAGGCCGCATGAAGATCCTGGCGTTCATGCACGGCATCATTGCCGCGCCGCGTCCGGAACTGTCGCCCTACGCCCCGCGCATCTTCACGCTCCAGATTCCGGTGGACAAAATCGGCGGCCTCATCGGCCCCGGCGGCAAGAACATCCGCCGCATCACCGAACTCTCGGGCGCGCAGATCGACATTGCCGACGACGGCACGATCAGCATCTTCGCGACCAGCGGCGAATCCATGGAAGTCGCCAAGCGCGAAGTCCAGATGGTGGTGGCCGAGGCCGAAGTCGGCCATCTGTACGAGGGCGTGGTCACGGGCATCAAGGAATTCGGCTGCTTCGTCGAAATTCTCCCCGGCAAGGACGGCCTCTGCCACATCAGCGAACTCGCCGATCAACGCATCCGCAGCGTCGAGGACGTATGCAAGGTGGGCGACAAGATGTGGGTCAAGTGCGTCGGCGTCGACGATCGCGGCCGCGTCAAGCTCAGCCGCCGCGAAGCCATGCGCGACCTGGATCAGAAGAACCAGCAGGAAGCGCCGAAAGCCTAATCGGAAGCCTCCGTGTCCCCTGTACAGCGCGCCGCGATTGCGGCGCGCTGTTTTCTTTTCCGGCGCACAGGTAGGGCGGAGCCGCCGGACCCGCCGCAAAGTTGCCATGCTGCGGCGAGTTTGCTCGCCGCAGCAGAAGACGTCGCGTCCGGCGGCCGCGCCCTACCTGTGCGGCTACAGCATTTCTGAAACCGCTCTATTTGCTGACCTTGTGGAACACAAACGGGTGCTGCCAGTAGAACAGCACATCGTTTGTCGGCGAGGTCAGGCGCGCGAATTCGTTGCTGCCCAAGTGCCCGAGGGACACGCCGTTGGTGGCGCAGCCGGGGAGTTGGCCGCTGTTCACCAGCCCGGAAATCTTATGGCCGTCGGGCGCCCAGACCAAAACCGCTTTGTCGCACACGCCAATCTGCGCCCACAGGCAGCGGTTGGTCTCCTCGCCGGTCCGCAAGGTTGCAAACGTGCAATCTCCGGCCTGGCGCAGCCAGACATCCGCCTTCTTGTACTCCAGCGAGCCCCGCTGCACCCAGGCCAGCTGGAGCAGGCCATTGGTGCTGTCCACCACCCGGACGCAGAGCGTGTCGAAGGTGACGATTTGCACAGGGCTGCCGGGAGGTCCCTCGCCATCGCACGCCCAGGCGCCTTCCCACCAATCCTTGTGGCGTGTGATATCCAGCGGTTGTTCGCCAACCGGCTCCGTCGTGTACACGGCCGTACAGCCGCACGCGGCGAGCAGCAACAAACAGGCGCAGAGCTTTGACATGGGGCATCCTCCGTGGAAAGTGTGAGTCTGGCAGCGCGTCGGAGCAACGTCAACGGCGGATTTGCATGTGGACTTTCCCCGGTTTTGAATCTCGTTTCTCGCAACTGCCGGTTTCTCAAGCTGTTGCACAACTAAAATGGCGTTACGGTTGTAATCGTAAATTTGCGGCAGCAGTAGACCGCGCGACGCCGCTTTGGAACGTGGCAGGCAGACGAAATAACAGGGATCGTCCGCCGGATTTGAACGGGTCGCCAATCTCACCTATCCGGAAGGTGAGACAAGCAGGGCATCGTCTTCCGCTTTTCATTTTCCCGCTGGAAACCAGTCTATAAACACAGGATACTACTCACCGTTCGCTTTTTGATTACGCAGCGATCCTGGATTCGCCACACATGCCACTTCTGTTCCGCCAAATTCGCGCGCTGGCTTATGCCACGCTGCTTGAAGGGATGCAGCAACCGGCAGCCCTGCTGCTGCTGCTGGCCTGCGTGATCCTGACCGGACTGACGCCCGTTTTCCAGTTCCACTCGCTCGGCGAAGAGGGCCGGCTGGCGCGTGACAGTGGACTGGCCTGCATGCTGGTCTTTGGCCTGATTCTGGCCGCCACCACCGCCAGCAGCAGTCTGTCATCCGAAATCGAGCGCGGCACCGCCGCTGCCACGCTCAGCAAACCTGTGCCGCGCGCCCTTTTTCTTGTGGCAAAATACTGTGGTGTGCTGGCGCTCGTGTTCATCCTCTGGTCGGCATCCCTGGCGGCCACGCTGCTGGCGGAACGCGCCTCGGAGCATTTCGTGGCCATGGGCGGCAATGAAATAGGCAACCGGGCAGATCGTCTCACCACCGTGCTCGCCCTGTTTGGTCCGGTCGCCGCCCTGGCCATTGCCGGCATCCTGAACTACCGCCGGCAGGCACGCTTTGGCGTGGCGGCCTTTCTGGGCATTCCGCTGGCTCTGTTTGCCGTGCTCCTGGCCTGTGGCTGCTACAACCGCTTCGGCCGCCTGGTGTGGTATCATCCGGAACTGAACCTGCGCGTGCCTGCCGCGGCGGTGTTGATTCTGCTGGCGCTGGCCATGCTCGCCGCGCTCGCGGCCGCGCTGGCCACCCGCCTGCGGAGCGGCCCCACGCTGGCCCTCTGCGGGCTGATCCTGGCCTTCGGCCTGACCGGCGATCTCTGGGCCGGACATGCCCCGGTCTGGTCGTGGCGCGGCCTGCTGGGCGGATTGGCGCCCAATCTCCAGCATTTCTGGTTGTGCGATGCGTTGGCGGACGAAGGCTGGATTCCGTGGCACTATGTCGGAGGCGCGGCGCTCTACGCATGCGCGTGGTCGGCTCTGGCGCTTGGCGCCGGGGTTTTGGCGCTGCGGAACCGGGATATGGGATGATGATCCGTCCCATCGGACGGATCTGTCGGATCAGACGGATCGAAACAATGAATACCATCATCGAGACCCATGGCCTTCGCAAAACCTTCCGCGATTTCTGGCATCACCCCAAGGTTGAGGCTGTCTGCGGCCTCGACTTGCAGGTGCGGCGCGGCGAAGTTTTTGGTCTGCTCGGCCCCAACGGGTCCGGCAAGAGCACCACGATCAAAATGCTGCTCGGCCTGCTGCACCCTTCCGGCGGCACCATCTCCGTGCTGGGCCGCCCGCCCGCCGATGTGGCGGTCAAGGCGCGCATCGGTTATCTGCCGGAAGTGTCCCACCTGCACGCTTTTCTGACGCCGCGCGAGACCCTGCACTACTATGGCCGGTTGTTCGGCTTCGATGCCAAAACCTGCCAACACCGCACGGAAGCGTTGCTCGACATGGTGGATCTCCGGCACGCGGCCAACCGGTCCGTGGGCGAATTTTCCAAGGGCATGGCGCGGCGCGTGGGACTGGCCCAGGCGCTGGTCAACAATCCCGATCTGCTGATTCTCGACGAACCCACCTCCGGCCTCGACCCCATCGCCTGCCGCGAAGTCAAGGATCTCGTGCGCCTGCTGGCGCAATCCGGCAAGACCATCCTGATGACCTCGCATCTGCTGGCCGATGTCGAAGATGTTTCCGACCGTGTGGCCATTCTGCATGCCGGACGAATGCAGGCCGAGGGACGAGTGGCCGATCTGCTGCGACGTCCGGATGCGGTGCGTTTCCTGGTCGAAGGTCTCGATGCCGCGGCCGCCGATGCGATCCGCCGGGAATTGGAACAGCGCACGCACCGCTCCGTTTCGCTCGAATATCCGGCCATGGACCTGGAAACCTACTTCCTGCAGGTGGTCGCCCGCGCCGCCAACCGCGAAACTGTCACCACGCATTTTCGGCCGGCGGATTTTCTGCTGGGAGAGGCATCAGGCATCAGGCGTCAGGCGTCAGGCGAGACAACCACCCCAACCACCTAAATCTCCTCCCATGCCCGACTTTTTTCAAACCTCACGCACCTTCCTTTCACAATCCCGCGCCATGTGCGCAGTCGCGGGATTGTCGATCCGCGCCGCCGTCCGCTCGCGCGTGGTGGCAATCCTGCTCGTGCTGCTGGCTGTCGGCGTCATCGGCATTCCCCAACTGGTCACCGGCGACGGGACACCCGCCAGCGAGATGCAGGTGCGTCTGCGCTACACGCTCATTTTTGGCGTCGGCATCCTGGGGCTGGCCACGCTCTGGGCTGCCTGCGCCGCGTTCGGCGCCGAGATTGACAGCCGACGCATGGACCTGACCGTGGTCAAGCCCGTTCAGCCGCTGACGCTCTGGCTTGGCCGCTGGATCGGCATTCTGCTGCTCGACGGACTGCTGCTGCTGGGGGTCGCGATCGGCGTGCGGATTCAACTCGGCCAGCGCCTGGAAGCCCTTGTCGGCGCGCCTGCCGCCGCGTCCCTGCTGGTCAGCCGCAGCACAACCCGTCCGCTGCTGCCGACGGCTGAAGATGAGGCCCGCCGGCAATTTGACGAACTTCGGAGCGCGCATTCCCTGCCAAAGGACATCGCGCCGGCAGTTTTTTTCCGTCAGCTGGTGCTGAAATGCCAGAACAGCTATACCGAACTGAACCCGGGAGGCCACGCGTCCTGGACCTTCCATCTGTCGCAACCCATGGCCGCAGAGGGCAAGTTCTGGGTCCGGATGCGCTTCGATACGGATGTGATGTCCCTGGCCGATGTGCGCGGCATCTGCAAGGTGCGCCGCGCGGACGAAACCGCATGGGCGGCGGAAATTCCCGTCAACGATCTGGTTCACAACGAACTGGAATTCGCGGTAGCCGCCCCGCAACTGGCAGGCGCCACGCAGCTGGAAGCGGAATTCACGTATCAGGCAGCGCCAGGCGCCGCGGCACTGCTGATCCAGCCGCGCCGCAACCTGGAAATCCTGACGCCGCACGGAACGTTCACCGGCACTCTGGGACGCGTGCTGCTGGCACAACTCGCAATCCTGGCCGCGCTGGCCGCGGTGGGACTGACGCTGGGGGCTTGTTTTTCCTTCCCGGTGGCCGCGTTTGTGGCCACCACGTTGTTGCTGACCGTGCTGCTGGCCTCGGGCAACGCACCCGAAACGCTGCAGGACGCGTTCACAACCGAACCGCATCCCAACCTGATGGAGCGCGCGTCCTTCACCATCACACGCAGCGTGGACAACCTGACCAAACCGTTGCTGGCGCCGGAGCCGCTGGCGCAAGCCGCAGCGGGTGAGCACGTTTCCGGAACTGAACTCTGGCATGTTCTTTTCTGGGGCTTTCTGGCCTATCCGCTGGTGCTGGCCGGTCTGGCCGATCGCGTGCTGCGACGGCGGGAAGTGGCAAAGCAGGGCGCGGGAGGATGATGCAAATTAAACCGCAGAACCACGAACCTAAAACCGTTGGAAGAAAGCACCGCAGATGAACACGGATGAACGCAGATCGAGAGAAAGGTGTTTTGCAGAACGGGAATGCACTTTCCAGCCAACATTCATCCGCGGCTAACTGCTTTTTCTAGAATGAAGAAAACTCCAAACCATTCTTGTTTCATCCGCTTCGCCATACCGCTGCTGTTTGCGGCGCTGGTGCTGTTTGCGGCATGGCAGAATCGCCGCCTGGGCGAGGAACGGCGCGCCGGCCTGCCGGAAGCGCCGGCCTATGCCACGCAAACGCCGCCCTTTCTGAATTTCATCACCGTCGGGCTGGGCGGGTTTCGCGGCATTGCAGCGGAAGTGCTCTGGGCGCGCGCCGAACACTTGCAGGAGGAAGGCCGCTATTTCGAACTGGTGCAGCTGTACGAATGGATCACCGATCTGGATCCGCATGCGACCGAAACCTGGACTTACAGCGCCATGACCATGGCCTACGACATCAGCGTCATGATGCACCGTCCGGAAGACCGCCTGCGCTGGGTGTGGAATGGCATCCGCCTGTTGCGGGATCGCGGGTTGCCCGCAAATCCGAATTCCGCCAAGCTGCATCGCATGCTGGCCTGGCTCTATCAGGAAAAGATCGGCGGCAGCAGCGACAGCGCCAATGTCGCGTACAAGCTCTCCCTGGCTGCGACCATGGCGCCGTTTGTAAACCCAGACGGGACGGTTTCCAACACGCCGTCAAACCGGGAAACGCTGCAAACCGAGCAGCGCCTCGACATCGATCACATGCAGCAATTGGAACGACAGTTCGGGCCGTTGGACTGGCGCATCGCCGCGAGTCACGCCGTCTACTGGGCCTCGCTGGGATTGGAACATGCGCGCGGGCCGGAGCGTCTGGCCTGCCGTCGCGCCATTTATCTGCCGTTGATCCAGTGTGTGCAGGCCGGCCGCTTTGACGGCGAACTGGCCAGGGGCGTGTATCACACCGCATCCAATCCAACCATTGTCCAACCTGCCCTGCGTTTTCTGGAAGAAACCTTCCGCGAAACACCGACCCGCGGCGTGCGCATCGCCACGGCGTTTTTCCTGCTGCAGGCCATTCATCAGGCGGATGCGCGCGGCGACAACGAGCAGGCCGAGGCCTTGCTGCGCGAATTGAACCGCGTCGGCGCAGGCGAGTTCCGACGCATGACGCTCGATGCGGTCCGGCATGGGGAAACGCCGGAACTGAGACGGTAGGGCAGAAAGAAGGCTATAGGCTGAAGGCTGATGGCAAGCGCGCTGCCACGCTTGGCCAATCGCTCCACAGCTTACAGCCTTAACCCTTCAGCCTACTTGAGCGCCGCTTCGATGGCTTGCAGCAGCACATCGCCGCGCTGCAGGCCGACGAACGTCTTCATCATCTGGCCATCCTTGAAGACCATCAACGCGGGAATGTTGCGAATGCTGTACTTCACGGCAACATCCTGCGCTTCGTCGACGTTCACCTTGGCGATGGTGGCGCGTCCGGCCACGGTGCCCAGGATCTGTTCCAGAATCGGTCCCTGCATGCGGCACGGACCGCACCAGGGCGCCCAGAAATCCACCAGCGTTACGCCGCTCGCGATGGTTGCATCGAATTCCGCCGCTGTCAGTTCTTTCACGCCTGCTGCCATGGGTTGTCCTCCGTGCCGCCGGACGCTGCGCGCCGGCCGATCCTGCCAGCCCGAAACGGGCCGGCAGCCTGTTTTATCTGCCGGGGATTGTACCAGCCCTGGCCCTGCCTGTGGAAGAGGCGACACCATCGGGCAAAACGATTCGTAAAATGGGGTACCCGGCCTGTCGCCGGCAAAATCTCGTGCGAACAACCGGCGGGGTTGCCCACACAGTCCGGGGGGCCTTCCATGCGCCTCCGCTTGCCTGTCGCCCCGGTCTCTGACATGCTGGGGACATGAAGTCGTATCTTGCGGATCTGCACATTCATTCGCGCTATTCACGCGCCACCAGCCCTGCCTGCACGCTGGAAGGGCTGCATCACTGGGCGCAACTCAAGGGCGTGTCCGTGGTCGGCACCGGCGACTTCACGCATCCGGGCTGGTTTCAGGAATTGAAAACCAAGCTCGTGTCGGCCGCGCCCGGCCTGTATCGCTTGCGCCCTCCGGCCGCCGCCGTGGCCGACCGGGATGTTCCCGCAACCTGCCGTGCGCCGGTGCGTTTTCTGCTCTCCGGCGAAATCAGCAGCATTTACAAGCGCGACGGCCGCGTGCGCAAGATTCACAGCCTGGTTCTGGCGCCGGATCTGCAAACGGTTGCGAAGATCAATGCCCGACTCCACGCCATCGGCAACATTCACTCCGACGGCCGGCCCATTCTGGGACTGGACCCGCGCAATCTGCTGGAAATCCTGCTGGAAGCAAACCCCGCCTGCGCGCTGATTCCGGCGCACATCTGGACACCGTGGTTTGCCATGCTCGGGTCGCGCTCCGGGTTCGATTCCCTGACCGAATGTTTCGGCGACCTGGCGCCCCACATCTTTGCCGTGGAAACCGGCCTTTCCTCCGATCCGCTCATGAACTGGCGCGTGCGGTCGCTCGATCACGTGGCGCTGGTCTCCAACTCCGACCTGCATTCGCCCGGCAATCTTGGCCGGAATGCCAACGTCTTCTTCGGCACGCCGGACTACTTCACCCTGCTGGACGGTTTGCGGTGCAAGGATCCGGCCGTCTGCGGCGGCACGCTCGATCTGTTTCCGGAAGAGGGCAAATACCATCTCGACGGTCACCGGGCATGCCGCTTTGCCTGCACCCCGGACGAGAGCCGGCGGCTCGGCAACCGGTGTCCAACATGCGGCGGACCGCTGACGCTGGGCGTGCTGCACCGCGTGCTGGCGCTGGCAGACCGTCCGGATGGCGTGCGGCCGCGCGGCGCCCTGCCCTGCCGTCACATCATCCCGCTGTGCGAGTTGCTGGGGGAGTTGCTGGACGTCGGCGCCGGCAGCCGGAAAGTCCAGACGGCCTACCAGAAGCTGCTGGCCGCCTGCGGTCCGGAATTGGGGATGCTGCTGCATGCGCCACCCGAACTGCTCGACGCGCACGGACCGGCGCGCATCGGCGAAGCCATCCGGCGTCTGCGGGCCGAAAAGGTTTTCCGCCGCGGCGGGTACGATGGCGAATACGGGGCGGTGACGGTGTTTGAGAAGGCCGAGGCCCAGGGTTCATGACTTGCACGAAGCAGGCGCTGGACACGGCGCCGACGGCGGCGCGCCGTCGCCGCATCTTTTTCGCAGGTTCGATTCCTGCGCCCGGCTTGCAGTGCGGCCCGCGAAGAGAGTATGCTTCGCTCCGTTCGCGTTCCGCCGATGCACGCCGTGAAAGGGCGCCGTATGTTTCCGATCAAACTAGACCGTCCGCTGGCCATTCTCGATATCGAAGCCACGGGCATCAGTCCGCGCGCGGACCGGATCGTCGAACTTGCCATCCTGCGCATTGCGCCGGACGACACGGAGCAATTCCGCACCTGGCTGATCAATCCGACCATTCCGATCCCGGTTGAAACCACGGCCATTCACGGCATCACGGATGACGTGGTGCGCAATTGTCCGACCTTTGCGCAAGTGGCCGCGGAGATCAAGACCTTCATCGGCGACAGCGATCTGGGCGGCTTTAATATCGGGCGCTTCGACATTCCGATGTTGTGCGAGGAGTTTTTGCGGGCCCACGTGCCATTTGAAGCCGACAGTCGCCGCATCCTGGATGCACAGCGTATTTTTCACATGCGCGAACCGCGCGACCTCTCGGCGGCGTTGGCCTTTTATTGCGGGCAGGCGCATGTGGACGCACATGGCGCGGAAGGCGACGTGCGCGCCACGCGCGAGGTGCTGCTGGGGCAGTACCGGAAATATTCCGACCTGCCGACCGACATGGACGAGATCGACCGTCTGTTCAATGCGCGCGATCCGTTCCACGTGGACCGCTCCGGCCGGTTCCGCTGGGTCGATGGCGAGATCGTCGTTAATTTTGGCAAGAAAAAGGGCGCAAAATTGCGCGCTCTGGTGAAGGATGATCCCGGATTCCTGAAGTGGATCGTCAAGAATGACTTCCCGCTCGACACGCGGCGGATTGCCGAAGACGCCCTGGCAGGAAAATTTCCGGAACCGCCGCGCCTGAAATCCGCCGCTGTTGTGACGGATGCCGCCGGCGAGCAGTCCGTGGTCGGTTAGCAGACGCGGTCAGACCGACTTCGTCTGCTGCCGCGCCTTGAACAGCCGCTCCATCTTCTGGCTGATGTCCTGGTAGGAAATATCCGCGCTGTAGACTTCGCGGTAGCAACTGAAGGCTTTTTCGTTGTCGCCGTTGGACTCGTAAATTTCGCCGAGGTCGAAGAGCACCTTCTTGCGGTTGTCGTCCATGATCGGAAGCAGTTCGAGGGCGGTTTCGAGCTGCATGAGGGCAATGTCGCCCTGGCCTTTGGCGCGGAACGAACGGGAAAGAAAATAGAGCGCGTCGGTGCGCTCCTTGGGACTGCGCTGGGCGAGCTGGAGTTGCTGGACAGCCTCGTCGTAAAGGCCGCGCTGATAAAAGATGACGCCGAGTTCGTACCGCAACCGCAGGTCGTTCGGATAATTCTTTACGCGCTGCACCAGGTCGTCGAACACAAACTGGTTCTTTTCCTGTTCGAGCTTGTCCGCCGCTTCCGTGTCGTTGCCGGCGCGCAGCGCATCGATGCGCGAGGTGAATTCACGGACGCGGGCGTCGGTGAGCGAGCGGTCGAGTTCCGGATCGGCGCCGGCAAATTTGCGGGCCGTTTCCAGCGTCTCGATGGCTTCGGGGTAACGCTTGAGCTGCAGGAAGACACGGGCGAGCGCGCGGTAGTAGTTCAGGTTCTTGGGCTCGACTGCAATCCGCGCGCGCCATTCGTCGATCATGATTTCGGCATCGGCCCCGACCACCTGCGCCTTGGCCGCAATGTCGAGCTTCTTGGACTGTTCCTTGTTCTCGACCAGATCGAGGAAATTGCCCTTCTTCTCCGACGATTCATCCCATCCGCCGCTCTTCATGGAGAAGTGGGCTTCGGCATCCTTCAGCAATTTCAGCACTTCAGCCGCCAGGGGCCGTTCGGCCAGAACCTTGCCGTAGGAATTACGCGCCTTGCCATAATCCTCGGACTTCATGTAGGAATCGCCGAGACGCTTCTCGAGATCCATGTCCTGCGGATCATATTCGGAAACGGCCTCCAGGGTCATGATGGCGGCTTCCAACTGCCCGGCCGCCTCGGCAATATCCGCGAACAGATACAGGGATTTACGCAGGATCGGATTCAACTTCAGCAGTTTCTCGGCTTCAAATAAAGCGCGCTCCGTCTTTCCCGCCTTGAACAGCGCCGTGGTTTTGAGAAAGGCCGGCAGGCAAGCCAGTTCGCCGAGTTTGCCCATCAGTCCCGACGGGGGCGTCGTTTTCTTGATCTTTTGCATCTCAGCCGCCCGCAAAAAACGGCGGGCCCGGGTGAATCCGGGGGCCAGTTCCACCGAGCGCAGCAGGAGATCGATGGCAATGTCCAGGTTGCCGCGT
>Ga0316226_1002217_pt1 | contig 18771 bp, 16 predicted proteins | sample TBH18017metaG_FD_206009 | JGI IMG/M metagenome (GOLD analysis project Ga0316226, IMG submission 206009) | Freshwater microbial communities from Trout Bog Lake, Wisconsin, USA - TBH18017 | ecosystem: Environmental > Aquatic > Freshwater > Lake > Hypolimnion/Profundal zone | place: USA: Wisconsin... | reverse complement strand
GTGGCTGGCCCAGAGCGGGATTCCCGTGGGCTTCATCTCGGCCCTTGACGACGCCAGCACTCGAAGGCGGGGCGAGGAGCTCGGCGTCCAGGAACTCCACCTGGGACCCCAGGATAAGCTGGCCACACTCCAATCCATTCTCGAAAGGCTCCGACTAGACCCTGGAGAAGTCGCCTATTTGGGAGATGACTTGGTGGATCTGCCAGTCATCCTGACCGTTGGCTTTTCGGCCTGCCCCTCAGATGCGGCGCAGGAGGTGAAGGTGGCCAGTACTATGGTATTGAGGCAAAAGGGGGGCGAAGGCTGCTTCCGCGCCACTGCCGAATATATCCTGAAAGCCCAGGGGAACTGGGAGCCCATTGTCGCCCGATACCGGATTCCCACAGATAGCCAATAAGGATGACACTATCTACTGGGGCCAGTTCCCTCACACGAATGCCCATGGAGCAACCATGTCCCCGCACCCCAGGCTGTCGCTGTGCATTCCCACCTGGAATCGGGCTCGGTTCCTCAAGGATGCGTTGGAGAGCGGGCTGAGGGAGGCGGCCGGTCAGCCCCCTGGAACCGTGGAAGTCCTCGTTTGTGACAATGGTTCCAATGACGAGACACCAGAGGTCATCTCCAGAATCCAGTCCATGCATCCGGAATTACGCGCCTTCAGAAATGATGAGAACGTCGGCTTCGACCGGAACTACCTGCGCTGCCTGGACGAGGCTTGTGGCGAGTTCGTCTGGGTCATGGGGGACGATGATGTGTGGTTGCCCGGCAGTGTCGCCCGGGTGCTCAAAGAGTTGAATCTGGGTGCGGATGCTTGTCTTTGCAGTACCGAAATCTGCGACCTTGATCTGAAACCCATCGTTGCCCTTAACTGGTTCCGCGACCCGTCCCCACCAGCAATCTGGCACCTGGAGTCCCGCGAGGATCTAATACGCTACTTCGATTCCTGCTCCTACACTGCCGGAGTTTTTGCCTTTATCAGCGCAACCATCTACCGTAGGGACCGCTTTCTGGAGAGTACGAACTTACTCCAGAAGGCCCTCGGCTCGCAATACATTCATCTTTGGGGGATGGTCGCTTCCCTTGGTCGCCCCCTCGAATTACATTTCGTTTCGGAAATTCTTGTTCGAACTCGAGTCAGTGACTCGTACGCAGACTCCTACGCGGCCACTAATCTCTACGGCAGATGGATGAGTGATTTTCATGCTTGGGCTCATGTTTCAGATGCCGTTTTTGGTGGAGACGCAGATCTGCACGGGGCCTTCTCCCGAATCTTGTGGCGCAACCATGGTGGTGATTCCTTCCTTCCCCGATTTCGGGTGTGCGTACCTACCCAGGAGGATTGGCTCCATGCCGTGCCCTATCTGGTTCGCGCAGGGTTCTCACCCCTCCTGGTTGCTGCGGTGGATTTCGGATTCCGGCACAGGAACGCCGACCGACTCCCCACACCGACTCAAAAGCCAGAGACCCATGGTTTCGCCATCCTGCCCTTCTTGGCCCGGGAGGGGAAACCCCTTGCCATCCTAGCCCTGGGGGGCTTACAGAACATCGTCGATGGGGCTGCCCTACTGGCCTCATTACGGACCCCGGGGAGGGCGGCCCAAATTCGTGTTTTCTGTACCACCAACTGCCAGGAAATCATGGAAGGTTTTGAATTCCAGTGCGTGGATGCCGGACTATACATCAGGGACGAAAACTACCGAGCGTCCATCGTCAAATCACTGCTAGATTTTGCACCCGAGCTGGCCATCAACCTGGACCCGGTTCGGGGCATCGAGGCTGATGACCTCATGGCAGCCGTCCACCCGCTAGGTGCCCTTGCCTATGAACTTCCAGACCGAGGCCAGGACACCTCACTGCGTAGGGCCGCCAATGCTGGCTATACTTGTCTGGCTCCAGAGAGTTCGGAACCAGGGGTTTTGCTTGAAGCCCTTGGACTCGAGTCGCTTCCTGCCACCCTCTGGCCTACATCAGCGGCACGGGAGGAGTCCCGAGCGATGCTGGCGAAACTCGGTTGGGATCCGGCAAGGACCCTGGTGATCCTGGTGGACCATCCCTGCATTTTGGATGACGCTAGCTTCCGGACCGCCTTGGCGGAAGCGGCAAGTGGGTCATGGACTTTTGTGGGGCTAGGCGGCAAAGGGGTCAGCTACCAAAGCATGGAGACTTTGCTGGGTCCTTTGAATCACCGGGCCGTGAACTTGACGGGGGTTATAGGGCTGGGTACAACGGCGGCCCTGTTGCAACGCTGTGGAGGCTACCTCGGGGGAACGCCACTCCTCCAAACCCTGGCTGCAGCCTTGGGTTGTGCCCAGGCTCATTAAGGATCCATCACAGATTTATGTGAGTAACAGTTCGCCGGGCCGGCGGGGCTGGATGGCTGTGGGATGGGTAACAATACACAGTTCACGATGCCAGCGAATTTTTAGGTTCACTTACCCAGGATGTCTTTGACCTGCTTAATGATGGTGTCCATCTCGAGCTCAGGAAGCCTGTTTTCCTGGAGCAGATGGAAGTGCAGGGTCGTTTCATCCGGGTCGCATTTGGGTCGGGTATCGACACGGGCGCCCCAGTACTTCCCCGGCGCCGTGAAGGCTGGAATCAAATCGCTGAAACAGAATTCCTCCGCCACGGCCGTTTCGAAATTTGGGCCGTAATTGGCGCCGTACAGAGCAAAAAGATGGTGGATCCGTCCGGCCGCGGCAAGGTGGGTAAATCCAGTGTCTCCCCCAAGGAAGACCTTGGACCTTCCAACAAGGAACGCTAGATCGTAGAGGTTATCCGTGGTGATGGTGCGGATCTTGGAGTTAATTTTTTGGGGTTGGTCAGTGATGACGATGGCCCTATCACCTAGGGCAGCGTATAGCTTCTCGCAGAATTCATTGACGAAGGACTCTTCCATACCTCTGGGTTTGTTATAGGAAGGGTCAAAAAGAGGCGAGAAGACAGCGTAGGTGCCCCACGCCATTTCTGGGCCCGTGTAATGGGCAGGGTCAAGGCTTAACCTGGGCAAGACCAGACCGCCGTGCCGTTGATGATAATAACTCGAAGCCATCCATAGATTTCCAGGATCGTAGGGTTCGATGCCCTCGGAACCTTCAAACCCGAAATTTGAGCCTTCAAAAGTGACGATCTGATCGATGGTGCTCTGAAAGAGAACATCCGCTTTCAAGTTTTTATGGGTTTTATCTATTAATTGAAAAACAATCCGACAGCCCTCGAATCGCTTCATGTACTCGGCACAAATCATCAGTCCGACGAGGTCCCCTATCCTGACCACGGCTTCCATCACCTTCACAGCCCCCTCAGGCGTTTTCTGGAAAAACACCTGAGTGTGTCGAACTAGGCAACTCTTCCTTGCAGGAGCCTGGGACTGGGTTGCACTGAGAACCAAGTCGGCTTGCTCCCACTTTTGGGCTTTTATTAGAAGTCTCACATAGGTCAATCGGTGGTCCATTCCTTGTGGATCCACCGCGATGGCCCTTTCGAACATCTTACAGGCTTGATCATGCTCGTTCGCTTCAAACAACAACCCACCAAGGTCGAGTAAAGCTTCCAAATGGGTCGGTTCAAGCCCTATGTACCGTCGATAGACTGAGAGAGCCAATTCGTTCTGACCCGCGCGGCGCAGGTTCTGCGCCATGGTAAGCAATAATTTGTTGGCACTAGAGTTCATCGGTGCACCTACTTGGTGGGAACTTCCAGTTTGCGTGCAACATATGAATCCAGGTGATTCGGTAATCATGCATATTGAATGTTTATGGAGGGCGTGATTTATTGCAAATTACGGCTCCGGAATGACTTCTTGATAGGCGGCTGAGCGACCCAAGGCCAAGGCAACCTCTAGCGGCGAGATGCCAAAAATCGCACAATTCCTGGAAAGAATGCTTGAAGGCTGTGCTTCCAAAATGGCCCTGGCGAGTTTGCCCAGGATCCTATGACCTCCCTGATTGAGCAGAGCCAGAAACCATTGTACCGCGGAGGCTCCGGCATAAACCGACGGGTTCATCAGCAACATCACATCGTCCAACTCCTTGTCCTGATAGGCCTGGTGCAAATGGAAAAGGCCGTGAAAGCCGAAGCTTGTAAGCGGCCTACCCGCATGTTCCATGGAAAATCTGTCAGCTTCTTCAGGTGGAGCAAAGCGAACACCAAATTCCGATTCAAGATAGTCCCGCTCAGTACGACAAATCAATTCATCTTCCGGAATACCAGGACGATTAAATCGTGGATTGGCAGTGGCTTTCAGCAATCGCAATGACCGCAGACAGAATCCTCCATTGCCCACTTGCTTATCCGGGTGCCAGGGCCAGCGCGCACCAATGTAGTCATATTGCAGGAATTTTTGATCCCAGGCCTTTGGGTGGATCACAAAACCATCGAAGTGAATGATGAGTGCAAACTCAGAACGAATATGTTCTCCAAGCCCAAAGAGTATGAACCGGCTGTAGTCCTCGACACTGGAGAAGGCTTGAATTTCAACATGTTCGATGGATTCACTGGCCGGTCTGACCGGCGAGAACATGACAACCCGGCCAAAAGGCAACGCCTGGGCACTACGCAGCAAGGCGACTTCCGTCAGGGAGGCATCTCTGGAGGTGATGGCACACAGAGTGACCCGATCGAGCCCAGCAATTGCATTCCCCGATTCATCCACCTGTCACCTCAACTTGGTCTTGCGATACACAAAAATCGAGCATGGTCGACCGGTGAAATGCGTAGATTCAAGTATTAGCTATTCCCAGCCACCACAAATAGCTTTCTTTATCCTGAATTGTATTCAGTTCGCCCAACTTGCGTTTCAGATAAACGTAGTCTAGCCACGCTAGAGAATTCCGTTGCAGATTTAGCATGAGGGCTCGGGCCTTCAAGCCAACATTTAACTTGTGGTTTCAACTCGGGAAAATCGGGTGATGGCATTGATGTCGTTCCCCTACCCTCGGCCGTCCGCTTTCACTTGATGCAGAAAACGGCGCTTCTCATGCCCATCATCCTCCAGAACTCAGATCGGATATAACCCTCTCTATGACGGAGGCCCAATTCCCGGCCTCCGACTGTCGATAGAGCCGCATGGTGGGGTACCAGGGACTGTCGGTCCGATCCAATAACCAGCGCCAATCAGGGAAGGCCGTGATTAGCAGGAACGTCGGGAGCCCTAGAGCTCCCGCCAAGTGGGCGATGGCGGTGTCTACCGTGATGACCAGGTCCATGGCGGAAAGGGCGTAGGATGTATCGGCAAAACTACCTCCTATCACTGGACCCATGGGAACGACAGCTGGAAAGGGCGGTTCCATGCTCTGACCCACCTGGAAACCGTGCCAAGCCACGGGCAGTGCCTCGAAGGGTTTCAGCAGGGCAGATGGTATGGACCGCTCCACGTCATTGATGTGTTTGGGATTCCCGGCCCACACTAATCCCACGCGCGTGTGGCCCCTTGTGGCAGCCAGAATCCGATCGATGCCCTCCCGATGGGGCACCCGGTCTGGAATGGACAGATACGGAATATTCGCGGGAATGGATGCTAGGTCCGTCCGGAAGATCCGTGGCAGGGAAAGCAGCGGCAACTGGAGCTCAAAGGGTGGGAGGGGATCCCCATGCTTGATGACCTCATCAACGCCGGCGCAAGTCGCCATCAGGTCCACCAGAGGCTCGACAACCTCCAGGAGGACCCTCCCCCCACGGGCTTGGACCAGGGGGGCGTAGCGGCCGAACATGATGACATCCCCCAGGCCCTGCTCCCAGCGGAGCAGCAGGTTTTTCCCCACGAACGATTCGCCATCCCACTGGGGTCGGGCAAGCATCAGCTCCTTGGGCCGTCGGTCAGTACCCGGAACATCCCAACGGGATTCATACTGTTCCCAGCCCAGCTGCATGTGGCCCAGCAGGAGGTTGCGACAGGCTAAGTTCCAAAGCTTTTCCCCCGAAGGGTCGACACCAAAATGGCTCTTGAATTCTTTTTGGGGGTCCAGCGAGTTCCCCGGGGCTAATAGAACGGCCTCCAGTGCAGCGCGAACAGAAAGATGGTCTGGATCCAGCCTCAATGCTTCAGCCAAGACCACCGTGGCCCGTTCCAGGTTCTTCGTCTTCACCAAAGCCTCAGCCAGGACCAACCGGGCCTGCCTTTCTCCCGGTTCCAGGGCGAGGGCCCGGTCACAAGCTTCACAGGCCTCATCCAGCCTGGCCATGAGCAGAAAAAGTTCCCCAAGGTCGGCCCATGCCCCCGCATGTTGCGGCCGAAGGTTCAGATATTGGCGGTAAGCGCCAAGAGCCTCCTCATGCTGACGGGAATGATGGAGCTCTCGCGCTTTTTCCAGCACCTTTGCGGGGTTTGGATTCACTGCGGCATCCAAAGGTTAGCTTCCCTTTCTTTAGGAAATTAATTATGTCAGGGGGGGTCAGTAGCAAAACTCATTGAAGGTCCGCAACCACGTGTCTGATGACGGGAGCCCAATCGTCAGGTGCTGGTTGGCGATAGATGCGCATGCTGGGATACCAGGGACTGTCATCCCGTCCCATCAGCCAACGCCAATCGGCAAAAGTGTGGGCAAGCAGGAAGGTAGGTATACCCAAGGCTCCCGCCAGATGGGCCAAGGCAGTATCAACGGTGATCACCAAATGCATGCCGCTGAGGGCATGTGCCGTTTCAGCAAAACTGCCTTTGATGACGGGCCCCATGGGGATGATTCCCGGAAACGGCTGCTCGCCGACCTCCTCTACCTGGAAACTGTGCCAGGCCACCCCTGACAGGGCCTGCAGTGGCTTCAAGAAGGCGGGGGGAATGGATCGTACGGGGAAAACGGGGGACCGGGGTCGGCCAGCCCAGGCCAACCCCACTCGGGTATGACCTTTCGTGGCGTCTAGGATTCTGTCAACCGCTTCGCGGCGAGACAATTTTAAGGGTACCGACAGGTAGGGAATATCTGCGGGAATCGAATTCAAGGTTGTCTGGAAAATGCGCGGCAGAGATAGAAGTGACACCTGAAGATCAAAGTGGGGGAGGGGATCCCCATCCTTGATGACCTCGTCGATGCCAGGGCAGGTGGCCATTAAGTCCGCAAGGGGCTCGAGCACTTCGAGAAGGACTCGACCGCCCCGCGCTTTGACCATTGGTGCGTACCGGACAAACATGATGACGTCGCCGAATCCCTGTTCCCAGCGGAGTAATAAGATTTTCTCCTCAAATGGCTCACCGTTCCACCGGGGTTGTGGCAAAACGTCCTTTGTTGAACGGTGCTCAATCCCCGGCGTCTGCCAGCGGGACTCAAACTGGTCCCAACCTTGTGGCATGAACCCAAACTGGAGGTTGAGGCAGGCCATTTCAAAGTTGGCCCGGTCCGAGTGCTGGGCAGCGATGTACCGGGCGAATTCAGAATACAGCCCTGGCCAATCACCCCGGCAGAAATGCACCAGCCGCAGCAATTCGTGTCCCCTGAAGTGAGTCGGGTCCTGCTGGACCACTTGGGATAAGAGCCCAGATGCTTGGTCCAGCTCATTCCCCCGCACCAAGATTTCCGCGAGGCTCAGTTGCGCCCTGAGTCTCTTACGCGCCTTTCCCGATATTTTAGGAGAATTGGGCTTCACCATGTGACCCTAGCGGTTGTCATCTGTATGCATATCCGGATAGGCCTTGTCCTTCCAATCAGAAACCAGAGCCCAATTCATCCTACTGAGCTTAGATCTGCGAGCACTCGCTCAATTACAGGGCCCCAATCTCCCGGGTCGGCTTGCCTATAGATTCGCATGGTGGGATACCAGGGACTGTCAACCCTCCCCATCATCCAGCGCCAGTCGGGAAGGTAGGAGACCAGGAGCAGGGTGGGGATGCCTAGGGCGCCAGCCAGGTGAGCCATGGCCGAATCCACGGTGATCACCAAGTCCATTCCCCTCAGCGCAAAGGCTGTGTCTGAGAAATTGCTAAGGAAGGGCGCCAGGGAAACGAGACCCGGAAGGGGGGGCAGTTCTAAAATGCCAGGCTGAAGGGCATGCCAAGAAACATTGGGCAAGGCTTGAAGGGGACGAAAAGTCTCAGGCGGGACGGACCGCTCGGAATCCCTGGGATGAATCGGGCTACCGGCCCAGGCAATTCCAATCCGGACATGGTCCTGACCTTTCGCTAGGCACTCAGAAATTCCACCGCGGTTCGGCACGCAGGCCGGTACATCTAAGTAGGGCGTCTGCGAAGGGATGGAATCCAGGTCGGTTTGAAATCTGTGGGGGAGACTGAGCAGTGGCAGGTGTAGATCGAAGGGAGGAAGCGGGCCCCCTTCGGCCACGACCTCGTCCACTCCAGGGCAGGTGGCCACCAGACCCGCCAGCTCTGGCTGGGCCAATAAGAGCACCCTAGCTCCAAGGCGCTTAACCATGGGCGCATAGCGAACAAACATGAGGGTATCTCCGAACCCCTGCTCCCAATGCAGTAAGAGGGTTCGGTTCTCAAGCGGCTCACCGCGCCACAGCGGCTCGGGGAAGGACCGCATGGGCGTCCTTATGGCGGGATGGCCAAAGCGGGCTTCGTGCTGGGCCCAGCCTTCGGACATGGCTCCGAAAAGCATGTTCACAACGAAGTGCTCCCACTCCCATTCAGCGCCTGAATATTCCCTATCCACCCGCCGAAGCATTTCCCTGTGCACGGCTGGCCAGTTTTCCTGTCGGATGTAGATGGCGATGAGGTAATCCGGCAAGTCAGGATGATCCGGTTCCTGGGCCAGGACCGGCGCAAGAACACCCAGAGCCTGATCCAGGTTGCCTTGTTTCCATCCGCACCGGGCCAGATCTAGGCGGACCTCGGTCAGCTGAGGGTCCACGGACAGCGCCTGTTCAAGCCGAAATTTCGCCTCCTCTAACTGGCCCGATCTCAGAAGCGCCCTCCCCACACCGATCAAGGCGGGAAGGGAACCGGGATCAAGCGCCAGACACTTAGAGAATGCGGTCAGGGCGCCTTCCACCTCGTTAATAGAAAGCAGAAGACCCCCGTACTCGGCCCATGCCTCAGCCACCTCGGGGTAGAGAAACAATAGATGGCAATAGGCCATGAGGGTTTCTCTTTTCTGGTCTGAGCGGCCCAGGTTTCGGGCCTCTTCGAGCAGTTTCCAATGGGTTTCAGCCACCATGATTTCCTTTCCCTCATCCAGCCATAATCTGGGAAGAATGTAAGTAAAACATACCCAAGCACCGACAAACGCCGTCTACTAGGATGCTAGAAAGCCTCTGATCCTGGATCGGCCCAGCCTCCAAGCTGGCCTCATGCGTGGCTAGCTCCCAGAAAGCGATCACCGACTCGGGGCAGACAAGGGAAAAGGGTCCACGACATCCTCTCCCTCATCGATCACCGGATTCCAATGACAAAATCCAAGAGCAACAAACCGAAGACACCAGGGCACGACCCGCAGGCCCTTGATACGCTCATAGAATATGCCGCAACTCTGGTCGATGAAGGCAGCACAGCCGAGGCGCGACAGTTGGTGTATCGCGTCCTGCGGAGCGCCCCTGGCCACCGAGCGGCCCACATGCTGCTCAACCACGCTGCCCTCGTGGATGGGGACCTCGATAAACTGCGCCAGGCTCTGGAACTGCAGCGGAGCCTCCCGATCCCACCCGAAATTGTGGCCTGGAATCTCAGCCACTTAAATCTTCGCCTCGGTGACATGCCCCTTGGCTGGGATCAATACGAAATCCGGTTTCGGATTCCTGGCTTGACCGTACCGGAACGGCAGTTCGCCCAGCCCCGCTGGGGCGGGGAACCCTTTACCGGGAAGGTCCTGCTGCTCCACTACGAGCAGGGTCTGGGAGACACTCTGATGTTTGTCAGGTACGCATCGCGCGTGAAGGCCCTCGGGGGCAAAGTCTTGCTTGAGGCCCAGGTTCCCCTGGCGGACTTGGTGGCAACTTGCCCAGGGGTGGACGAAGTCATTCCCCATGGCTCACCCTTTCCACCCTTTGATCTCCAACTCTCTCTGCTTTCGCTTCCCCAAGTTTTCCAGACGGACCTGGCATCCATCCCGGCTGAGATCCCCTACTTGAAAATCCCTGAACGCGTTCCAAACCGGGGCTGGATCTTCAGGACACTTGCCCAGTCCGTGGGACAGACACGCATCGGCCTAGCCTGGGCAGGCCGCCCCACTCACAAAGATGATCGACAGAGGTCCCTCCCTCCCGCCGCCCTGGGAGCCTTGGGTGCCATCCCTGGGGTCGCCTGGCACAGTTTCCAGATCGATAGCGCTGAACAACCCCCGCTCCCGGGGCTCGTGATCCTGGACCCCATGCTTCGGAACCTGTCTGACACTGCCTTCGCGCTCAGCGGCATGGACTTGGTAATCACGGTGGACACGGCCATCGCCCATCTGGCCGGCGCCCTGGGGGTCCCCACACTGCTGATGCTGCCCTTCTACCCGGATTGGCGCTGGCTGCTGGGGCGGGAGAACAGCCCCTGGTATCCCACCGTGCGCCTTTATCGCCAAACCTCTCCCGGCAACTGGGAAAGCGTGCTCCGGCGAATCGTCACTGATTTGAGTTGAGTGGCCCAAGCAGGTGTCCAAACCTTAGGTTAGGAGAACGCCGGTCACAGGATTGGACGGCCTGCTTACTGTTTGAAGGCCAAGAAGGCGACCAAGGGGATGGTGCCCGAGGAGGTGGTTCACCGAATCGTCTTCCCACCTCGGCTGCATTGTCTCGGCTGTCTATCCACAGGACGCTGCGCTCAAATCGCAAACCACCTGCTCCATCACCGTCCGCCAATCACCATGAATGATCTGACGGTAGATGCGCAGCGTTGGATACCAGGGACTGTCCTGCCGTCCCATCAGCCACCGCCAGTCGGGCAGGCTCGCTACCAGTAGCAGGGTGGGTATCCCTAGAGCCCCTGCAAGATGGGCTACTGCTGTGTCCACGGTAATGACAAGGTCCATCGCACTGAGCGCGTAGGCAGTATCAGAAAAGTTGCTCAGAAGGGGCCCCAAGGGGACAATGTTTGGGAAAGGGGGCTCTCCTTTCAATCCGGGTTGGAAACTGTGCCAGACCACGCCTGGGACTTTGGCCAGGGCTTTGAAGGACGTGGCCGGAATGGACCGGTGCTCGTCATAGAAATTTGTAGCGCTCCCGGCCCACACGAGTCCAATGCGCACCATACCTTTGGTGGGGGCCAAGACTCTCGCAATCGCGTCCTGGTTGGGGACATGGCTTGGAACATCCAAATAAGGAATCTCAGCCGGTATGGAATTCAGATCGGTCTCAAAAATCGCCGGGAGAGAAAGTAGGTGGACCTGAAGGTCGAAGAACGGCAGCGGTCTCCCATAAGGGATCACCTCATCGATTCCAGTACACGTTGCGATCACTCCTGCGACGGATTCCTGTGTCTCCACTATCACCCGCCCCCCAAGGGCTTTAACCAGGGGTGCAAAACGGATGAACATCATTGTGTCACCCTGGCCTTGCTCAAAATGAAGCAGAAGCGTTTTGCCCGCGAAGGATTCACCTCCCCAGCGAGGTTGGGAGAATTGCCGCAGGGGGCCTACCAATCCGGGGATTTGCAAACGCGCTTCATATTGACGCCACCCTAGGGGTAGATCACCAAACATCAGGGACACATTGCTCAGTTCCCACTGGGACTCTGCTCCCTTGAAGTGGGCCAACCGGCGCTCCATCTCGACCCGAAGCCCTGGCCAGTCCTCTTCCTGAATGAGGATCTGGCCTAGCGTGTTCGCTGCTGCGACGTGATCGCTATCGATTTGGAGGGCCCTTCGACAGGATTCCCTCGCCGCGGCGAGCCTACCGGCCCCTCTCAGGATCTCAGCGTACTCCACCAAGCCATCAAGGGATTCCGGTTGGCTGGCCAAGAATGCTTGATAGGCTGAAGCGGCCTTCAATGACTGACCTGCCTGTGCCAGGACACGGGCTTTGATCAGGGTTGCGTGAAGTTCTGATGCCACGATTTAATTACCTTCCATTCCTAAGCCATGTCGCCTTCCCTGATAATGCCTGAACCAGGAGCTGGGCATCAGTACCCATCAGTAACTTGAGCAATAGTTATGACGATATTATCGGCACACTTACCAACCACGAGCGAATGGATTGAGTGTGAACAGGGAATCATGGGCGGCTACCCACTTTGTTGAAGATCAGACACCACTTGTTCAATCACGGAATGCCAATCCCCGGGCAGAGGTTGGCGGTAGATTCGAAGCGTGGGGTACCAGGGACTGTCGGCTCGGTCCATCAGCCAGCGCCAATCGGGAATGTTAGTCACCATCAGCAGGGTGGGTATGCCCATGGCCCCTGCAAGATGAGCCACGGCCGTATCCACGGTGATGAGAAGGTCCATCGCATCGAGGGCAAAGGCGGTGTCCGAAAAGGTGCTCAGCAGGTGGCTAAGGGAGTGAATGCCCGGGAAAGGGTCGGCCAGATCGCACTCCCTCTGGAAGCTGTACCAGGCCACTCCAGTCAATCCCGCAAGGGGGGACAAGCAGCCCGCAGGTATGGATCTTTGCTCGTCCCGAGGGTGGTTGCTGCTGCCTTTCCAGGCCAAGCCCACCCGGAGGCGGCTTCCACCAAGGGCCAGCCTATCTGTGAGCGCCTGGTGGTTGGGCACGTAGGAGGGTACACGCAAGTAGGGGATCTCTGCCGGAATGGAGTCCAGCTCAGTCCTGAAGAGCCAGGGCAGGGACGGCAAGGGGAGGTGGACATCGAATGGCGGGACCGGACCCCCTGTTGGGATGACCTCATCGACCCCAGGGCACGTGGCCACCAAATCCGCAAGGGGCCATTGGGCGGCCAAAATGACCCTCCCCCCCAAGGCTTTCACCCGCGGTGCGTACCTGACGAACATCAGCGTGTCCCCCAGCCCCTGCTCGTAATGGAGCAGGAGGGTCTTGCCCCGAAAGGGCCCCCCGTCCCAGCGGGGATGGGTGAAGTGCCGCTGGGGCATGGTCAAACCCGGAGCCGCGAGGCGGGCCTCGTACAGATCCCATCCCTGGGGCATCTCCCCATACAGCAGCGCCGCATGAGCCCAGACGCAATCGGCTGCTGGGCCCGACCGCCCGTCTAGGAATAGTGCCCGCCGGGTCTGTTCCTTGTGGGCCAAGGCGAGATTGCCTGCTCTAAGGTGGACTTGAACAAGGAGTTCATGGGCGGCAAGGTGACCGGGATCCCATCCCAGAGCCTTTTCCAGTGCCGACCTTGCCTCCCTGAGGCCACCTCCTTCAAGCAGGCGACCCGCGAGGGCCAGTTGATGCTCCACCCCAAGAGTGCCCTGTGAGCGTTCGAACCTTCTCGACTTTTTTGGATCCACCACCCGCCCCTGGGATTCACTTGTCTGCTCGGACCCACAACCTATCACACAGGCTGCGGATCACAGGCGAGGGAGGAGTTGGTTCCCTGAATCAACGGATGCTGGCCCTGTATCCCATTAGAGCCCGGTTCCCCCGCTCCTGCGCGTCCAGTTCTGCTTTCACCTGATCCCGTAGCTGGGCGAACTTCAATGTGCGGCCCTCCAACTGCCGCCCTGCGGCGTGGGCCCTGGCCATCAAGTCCTGCCAGTCCGGGCCTCTCTCCGCTCGGGCCAGAGCCACCTGGAAATCGGTATCCCATCGGGCGAGGAGCTTAGGGTCAGGCTCCCATGACGGGTCGGCCACCCAGACCTCCATCTGTTCGAGGGACGCGCGGAGCCCTCCATCGTTCATACGACCTGGGCCCTCAGGGCGAATTGAGCAGCCGGGGTAGCCTTGAGGTTCTTTTCGTGGAGTTGTTCCCAGGCCTGCCGGATCTGGCCCATGTGGTGGGATAGAACCCTGAGGCGGGCCACATCCTTGCTGCTGCCGGCCTCGAAGAGCTCTGAGGTCCACCAGCTGTAGATCTTCAGGAGGTTTTGGACCAGCTCGCCCCCATCTTCCATGTTCAGGCGGATGACGGATTCGTTGATGATCTTGGCCACTTGGCCAAGGTAGCGGGCTACTTCGAAATGCTCCTTCTGCTCCATGGCCCGGAGGGCCTTCCCCAGGAAAAACTGCCCGGCTTCCATTAGCAGGGCGGCCTGCTGCTCTGGGCTGGCTCCCAGCACCCGCTGGGCAAGGTAGTGATCGGCAGATTGAGCGTAGCTGTTCATGATGAACCCCGTTCTATTCGTTTCGGCCTGAAGGTGATCCTGCTTAAAGGCTGCTTAGGCGCCAAGTAGGGTTGACGCATTGGCCTTCATCTGGCCGACCGTCACTTCCATTTGCGAAAACTGGTTCTGCAGGGCCGTCTTCCGCTGGGCGAGCATGCTCTGACCCGCGGCGATCTGAGCGTCCAGATAGTTGTTCTGGGTGGTCATGTTCGTTAGGGCTGCGGCCAGGGCTCCACTGCCGAACGCCACATCTTGGGTAATCAGGTCACTGGTGGTCTGACCGGCCCCCCTGCCAAGGGTCAGGGTGCCGGAGCCCAGCCCAGTGACGCTGAGGCTGAGGCCAGCCAGATCCCCAGTGCCGGATAGGGTTCCGTTAGTACCATTCAGGGTGATGGGACCGTTGGGAGTGCCCGTGAAGACTCCGGACACCGACCCTCCTGGCGTGTAACTGGTGATGGTGAAGCCCACCGCACCCGTGGCTGTCTGTGGTCCCCCACCCGTGACGGTCAGGGCCCCACTGGTGGATCGCCCCGAAAAAGTGAAGAGTCGCAGGGCGGCCAGGGGATCCTTATTGAGGGCATTCTGGAAGGTCACGGTGCTGAGGCTCAGGGTTCCATCGGCGTTCGTGGTGACCCCGAGGCTGGAGAGGTTCGTGTAGGCGGAATTGCCCGACAATCCGGCCGATGCGCCCGTGAGGGCCGACTGGAGCTGAGTGATGATGCCTCCGGCGGTCTGGTTCCCGGCCAGGGGCCCTTGATTGACGCTCCCGTCCGAATTCTTGGTGCTGGCAGAGGCGGTCTTATATGTCGTCATGATGGCGTTGTAATTGGTGATCACGGTTTGCATGCCGGCAGTGGCGGCGCCATCGTCCTGAGCCACGGTAAGGGTGGTTGTACCCGTTTCTCCCCCATGCAAGAGGTTGAAAGTGATCCCGTCTACCGCATCCGACACAGTGTTGGACTGCCGGGTAAGCTGAATGCCGTTGAGGGTGAAGACCGCATTCACGCCTGAGGTCCCCGAGGCGGTAGAGGTGAGGCCACCGCTGAGCGCGGTGGGCGCAGTGAAGGCGCCGGTGAGGGTTCCGGTGGTGATCCCTAGGGCTGAGTTCACCACGGTGGACGTTCCATCCGCATTTTTGACGGCCGCCAACGTGACCACACCATTGGTGCTACCCAATCCGGTGTCGTTGGCCGAGACGACCAATTGGTAAGGGTTGACCCCCGCCCCTGTGTTGACGATGGCGGCGGTCACCCCCGCACCAGAGGCGTTGATGGCATCCCGCAGGCCATTGAGGCTGTTGCTATTACTGGGCAACTGGAACGTCTTGATGACGCCGTCAGTCCCCTGGACCGCAAAGCTGGCCTCGGCGCTCGTGAAGATGGCGGCGGTCGGATCGACCACCGCCAGATTCTGGGGCACAAGTGTTTTCCCATCCGAGCCGAGTACTGTGGTGGCAGAGATGCGCCCCTTGGTGGCCACGTTGCTGACGCTAAGGTCATAACTACCCGCGACTGCCCCAGTAGCGGTCGCGGTGACGTAAGTATTATTGGTATCGGTACTGGTGACGGTCCTGGCGTTGAAGGTGTCCTGGAGGGCCGCCAGACTGACCATGAGGCTGTTCAATTGCGTCTTCATGGAACTCAGGGCTGTAGATGTCGCATTGTTCTGCGCCTCCTGCGCCTGCATTTTGACGACGCCGACCCCGTCCTGGGCAAGAATGGCACTGACTAGGGCATCGGTTTGAATTCCAGTCGAAAGCCCCTGAAAGCTGAGAACTGAATTGACCGTAGACACCACGCGCCTCCGCTTGCCGAGAGCCTATCCCTTCTGGTCCACTAGGACGCCAGAGGCGCCCTTCTTACTGTCCATGGACTGCAAGGCGTGGGCCATCGCCAGCACACCTTCTGAGGGCACCTGGAGCACCACTTGCCCGGTCGACGGGTCTACGACCTTGTAGATGGTCTTGCCGGTATCCGAGTCCACCTGTACCTGCAGTTGAGTGCTGGACTGCCTGAGATGACTGTTGATCTGCTCGACTGCCTGGTCCGGCGATCCAGCCACATCGGGAATGGGGTGGTCCTGCCCCAGGGTTGACGGATCGGCATTCTTGGCCGATCCGTCCCGTCCGGGTAGAGCCCCTGCCGCGGTTGCCGTCAGTGAAACCACAGGAAGTCCAGACGCCACGCCAATAGTGGAGCTTATTTGATCCGTCATGACGAGCCTCCTCTCCAAACCTCGACTTTTCAGAGGAGGCGGACACTGTCCACCCCCTCCGGCAGTCTAGGAAAGCCTAATTACCTGAAGAGGGCGAGAACGCTCTGACTGGACTGGTTCGCCTGGCTCAAGGCGCTGGTGCCCGCCTGCATGAGGATCTGGAACTTGGTGAGGTTCACTGTCTCAGCACCGATATCGGCACCCATGATGGCATCCGACTGGGACAGATCGTTTTCTGAGGCAATCTTTGCCAGGTTGGTCTGGCTCATGGCCGAAGCCATGCTGGCGGCCAGGGTGCTACGGGCGGTGGCGAGGGCCGCGAGGATTGCGGAGGAGCCGTTAGTAACGCTCGAGAGGGTCGTTCCACCGGCAACGGCGGCCGCACTGACCAGTCCCTCCACCGCCGTGTACTCGGCCGAAGCAGTGCCGCCATTCGTGCCCTCCAGCTCAGCCAGCCGAGTGGCCTGATTGGTGGCCTCCTGTAGGTTGGAGTCGTTGGCCTGAGCGATGAAGTAATTCTGTTGGAGGCCGATCACCTTTGCGTTCTGGGTCAGCGAATCAGCGTTCAGCTGAGTGCCGTTCTGCAGATCGAGAGCGCCGTCAGCGGCGCTGTTGATACGCTTACCAGTGGTGAGCCTCTGGATGGCCTGCTGGAGGCCTGCGTTGGTGACGTTGAGCTGGCGGCTCGCCTGCAACGCCGTGACGTTATTGAGAATTTGGGGCATGACATCCTCCGTGATGTGCCTTGACAGCATCCGTGCTGTCGGCTGGTTAGATTGTGGGGGGAACCCCCGACCCTCTCCCTTTCGGACCCGGGTCGAATTCCCTTTAATTTTTTTTTCGAGCACGAAAACTCATCCTCGGCACCTTGTTAGTCCTACAGGGCTCCTCGCCTCCGCCGCACCCTGCCCGCGAGCCCGCCCACTGCGACAAGTCCTTGTGGTATCGGGACCGGGTTCGATTAGGATCTTGAGGGTGTCAGCCGGACACCCGGAGCCGCGGCTGAAAGCGCCGTTGCATTTATGCTGAGGAAAACACGAGGCCGCCGTGCAATCCCAACCCATCCAGCCCTTCCCCCCCTTTGTCGAGCTGACCGAGAGCCGCTACGGGCCCATGCTCTACCCACCCAGGGACCAGTATGTGGGGCGGTCCTTCAAGGAATACGGGGAGTTCAGCCAGGGTGAGTTGGATATCTTCATGCAGATCCTCAGCCCCGGGGCCATCGTCCTCGACATCGGGGCCAACATCGGCGCCCACACGGTTCCCCTCGCGCAGCTGGTGGGCTCCGGGGGAGTGGTGGTCGCCTTCGAGCCCCAGCCGGTCCTTCACAAGATTCTTAGTGCGAACCTGGTGCTCAACAGCATTCCCAATGTCCTCACCTACGCCATGGCCCTCGGGGATTGCGAAGGCGAGTGCAAGATCCCCCTGTTTGATTATTCCCAACCACTCAATTTCGGGGGCGTGAGCATGGACATGGTCGAGGAGGGCGAGTCGGTTCCCCTGAGCCAGCTGGACAGCTTCCAGCTGGAGCGTGTGGATTTCATCAAGCTGGATGTAGAGGGGTTCGAGTCCAAGGTCCTGGAGGGGGCCGCCAATACCATCGAACGCTGCCGCCCCATCATGTACATCGAAAACGATCGCGCGGAAAAATCCGCTGAGTTGATTCAGCGGCTGTTCGACATGGGCTACCGCCTCTGGTGGCACACCCCCCCGCTTTACAGCCCGGACAACTTCAAGGCCAACAAGGAAAATGTCTTCGGCAGAATCGTCTCGGTCAACATGGTGGCCATCCACCGCGATTCTGAAAGAAAGGTCGAGGGGCTCAGGCCGATCCTCACGGCCGAGGACACCTGGACGTAGAAGGCCCCTCCCCTGAGGCCCCGGCCTCAACTTGGCGCGCCCGCTCGGATTGGCCCTACTCTCGCCCGAAGATCCCCCGCAGCTTGACCATGAGGCTGGGCTGTCCCTCCTTGGGCGGCGGGGGCGCGGGCGGCGGGACGTCCTGGGCCCAGCCGGCGGGGACGGCCACCGAGGGATCCAGCTCCAGGGCCCGGCGGAAGCAGCCCTGGGCGTTCGCCTTGAAGCCCTTGCGGTGGTAGAGCTCACCCATGAGGGCCCAGGGCTCGGCCGCCCGCGTATTGAGCCTGGAGGCCGTCTGCAGGGCTTCGATGGCGCGGGTGGACCAGGCGGGATTGCCGACCCGAAGGCGCCCCAGCAGCAGCCAGGCCTCGTAGGCTCCGGCCGAATCGCCATCCAGCTTGATGGCCTGCTCGAGGGCGCGGATCGCTTCGCTAGTGCGGTCCTGCACCAGGTAGGACTTGGCCTTGACGAGCAGGTAGCGTGCCCGCTCCAAGGCGGAGGGCTCCCCATCCTCCCGGGGGATGGGCGGCAGGGCCGTGGGTGTGGGCGCCGGGTAGCTCAGTTCCAGGGCATCGTCCGGAAAGGGGGTGGCCAGCGGAGGGATC
>Ga0316226_1002215_pt1 | contig 18785 bp, 9 predicted proteins | sample TBH18017metaG_FD_206009 | JGI IMG/M metagenome (GOLD analysis project Ga0316226, IMG submission 206009) | Freshwater microbial communities from Trout Bog Lake, Wisconsin, USA - TBH18017 | ecosystem: Environmental > Aquatic > Freshwater > Lake > Hypolimnion/Profundal zone | place: USA: Wisconsin... | reverse complement strand
CTGTGGCTGCAACACTGCAGCGGCATGATCGAATTCGCGCAGTCCGACGAGGTGCATGGCATAGCGAGCTTGCCACGAGCGGATGTTTTCTTCGGCATACTGACGGGATATGCCTACAGTGTTTCGCAGTTTGTCCTGCAGGTGAGTGAGGATTTGATCGTAGATGGGATTGCGCATCTTCGCCGGAATCCAACTGACGTCCACGAGCGACTCCAAAACAGAATTCGGCTCGGGAGCAATCGAGGCAAGCTCAATTAGAAATGCGACGCCGGCCTGAGGATTGCCAATGGCGACGTAGGCAGAGCGGAGGAGTTCATCTACCTGGTAGGTTCCATTCTGCCGGACGTAGTCGCGCAGAACGGCATCCGACTGCGGGCGAAGTTCGGCGGCCACGTGACGGTTGCCGATGTGATTCATGACATAACCAAAAGTGGGCCAGAAGCCAGGCGGCACGACGCGTTGATGTACCTGCGCGTCGAGCAACTCCAGCGCTTTCTTCCACTCCTCCACGGCCTCGCTACGTTTCTGCTGGCGCCAATAGAGGACGGCAATACGGTCGTGAATGTCGGCCCGGGTTGGCGCGAGTTCGAGCGTGCGACTGTAGTCGTCGATGGCGCGGTCGATTTTGCCCGCGTCAGCGTAGTACTCGGCCAGGGCAATGTATCCCGAGGCAGAGGCCGGAGATTGCTCCAGCTGCGCGGGCAGGAAGTCCTCGGGATCGCCAGTGTGCGCCGTTCCGAGCCACTCACCATAGCGCGAGCCGTAGTAGAACCATGTGTTGCCAGCCAATTGCTGAGAGCGGTCTATGGGCTTGCCGAGACGCTCGCCGATAGTGCCATTGCCGAGGGCGTTGAGAAACGCCGCGTTCACACTCGAACCGCGATCCGCAAAATACAAACCGGTGAGAGCTGAATATGCCTTCGTCCATACGGGCTCGAAGGCTCGACCGCGCGCCGTGACAGTTTGCTGCGCCAGTTCCGCCGAACCGTGAGCAAGAACGTATTGGCAAGCGGCATCGCTGATTTCCTTTCTTGAGCTGCCAGCCAATTGCACCAATTCCTGCGGCGTGCGCTGCAGGAGAAGTTCGAAGTAACGCTGCCGCACCTGCACGTTACCTTGCAATCCGATGCCTCTGAGGACCGCGAACTCTGCATCGTACAGGGCTCCGGAGTGGTAGGTATTGGAGGCTTCAATTAAAACGCCGGTTCGACCCTGCTGAGGCGTCAAGCGTTGCGCATAGGTTTCCAGTGCCGCTCCGAGTTCCCCAAATTTCAAACGGCTGGTTTGCAACTCAGCTAAGCGCGACTTATAGCCGCCCCTGGAGTCGCCGCTGAGCATCAACTGTCTCAGCCAACGTGCCTGTAAGTCGGGCAGTACGGCGGCTTCGGCTGCGGGCAGGAAGACAGTGGCCAGTCCTTCATTGCCAGCCTTGGATGCCCGCTCATCGAGCCAGAATGAGAATTGCAGCTTCTCTTCCGGCGTAAAGTAGCGCCCGGCAGACTTACCCATCGCCTGCATCGCAGTCTGCATGCCGGTGTTGGCGGCGGCGCGTCGCAGTTCAATGGCATGGTTGCGCCATTGCTGATCGGTCACAGAGGCGATGCCGTTCTTCTCCACTTGCTTGACGACGATTGCAACTTCTGCACCTAGCGAAGTCGCGTCGCTCACCGCAAGTTGCAAGCGTGAATACGCCGCATCCTGCTGACGAAGGCGGGTCATGATCTCAACATAGATCCTCGCGCCGTCATGATTGTCCGTGACCGCGAGCAGGTCGCGGCCCGCAGAATCAACACCCTTCTGTGCGAAGTCACGCGCCTGCTGGATCAATCCCCATCCCGCAAGCCGCGTAGCCACGGTGAAGAAGTTCGCAGGCTTCTCCGCACGATTCTCAATGAACGCGGTGCTGAGCGCATTGATCGCCGCCGTTGAATTGCCCTGGCGGGCACGAATTTCGGCCACCTTCTCCATCCAGCGCGTATCGTGATAGTTCAGATCAAAGAGTTGCTGATACTCGGCTGCGGACTCGTCAAAGCGCATGAGGCGCTCGAGTAGTTCGGCGCGGGCACTGCGCAGGTCGATGCGGTCTGGGCGGATACGGATTGCAGTTCCATAGGTTCCAACCGCCGCCGGATAGTCCTCGACCTGGGTCTGAATTTTTGCCAGCACCATGGGCCAGCGATAGTCGCGCGGCGACTGCTGAACCGTGTTGGCATAGTAGCCTAACAACTGCTGCTGCCGGTTGTTGCGTTGCGCATAGAACGCAGCTTCGGAGACCAGCGCATCGTCTTCGGGATAGCGATTGATGGTTTCGATGTACTGATCAACTGCTCCCGCAAAGTCTTTGAGACGCGTGAGTGCTGGGATCATGCCGCGGCGCAGAGCTGCGATCTGACGGTTCCGTGCATCCTGCGGAAGCTGCGACTTTCTGATTTCCTCGATCTTCTCCAGGCTGAACTGCTTGAGACCCTTGTCGTCGCCAGCTCGAGAAAAGGCGTCCGCCATGGCTGCAAGATATTCCTCGTTGTAGGGCGCGGCAGCGAGAAGTTGCGTAAGCATGCGCCGGGACTGTTCATACTGTCCGGACTCGGAGGCCTTGCGCGCGGCTTCCAAACGGAACTGCGTGCTGAGCGCGGGATAGGAATCATCGGCGGCCCGCACCAGGACTTCAATGGCGCCCTGCCGGTCTTTGTTCTGCCAGTAGAAATCTACCGTGGACCGAACCACTCCAAGGATTTTCGGGTTTTCGCGATAGAGGGTTTCGATATTACTCTGCGCCCGTTGCAAGTCCTTTTTTGCTTCGTAGAAACGGACAAGCGAATAGCGCAGTTCTAATTTACGAACCGGGTCCGTGGTGACGGTGGCTTGCTTCTCCAGAACTTTTTCCTGCACCGTCTCCAGAGACTTCTGGCGCGCGGTCTGCTCCAGCCACTCCAAGGTTTCCAGCGACGTAGTGCGCTCGCCGATTGAGGCCAACAGTTGTTCCACGTCCTTTGGCCGATTCTGAGTTTCAAGCACGGCAACGCGCAGTTTGATGGCGTCAATGGAGGGTGAGGCACCTTCGGTAAGAGGCGCAGTGGCACGGTCAGTTTCCTCGCGCAGGCTCTTGCGGCGTGCGAGATCGAGTAAGCGATTGTATGGACGGGAGCCTTCGCGCTGTTTCAGCGCTCCCTTAATATATTCATCGATCGCCTGCGCAAATTCGCGTTTGTTCTCGTAGATGGCACCCGCCTCGTAGGCGTAGAGCGAGGGATCGCCCAGTTTGGCTCGGCCTTCCTCCAGCAATTTGAGCGCAGAATCGAAGTCATAGTAGTCCCAGTAGATGGTCGCGGCCTCCAGGTAAGCTTGGGGCTCCCCGGGGCGTATCTGCGCGATGCGCTGCCAGTAAGGTGAAGCGCGATCGAATAACTCGCGGTCGGCGAGAACATCGCCAATGCGCGCCAGCGTGTCCCGGTTACCAGGGTCGGCTAGGTAGAGATTCTCCTCGATCTTGACAGCGACCTCCGAGTTGCGCGGATCGAAGGCGGCGAGCGAACGGTAGACGGCGGAGGCGCGGCGGCCGATTTCAACGTCCGCTGGATATTGCTGCGCCAGCGCGTTCATCACAGGTGCGGCATCTTCAAAGTGAGAACGCCAGAATCCGGCCTCGCCGATGAAGCGCGCCGCGACCGGGTTGCTGCCAGCTAAATCGTTCCAATGCCCAGCCTGAGCGGCGGCTTCTGACTTTTGAAGATTGGCGAGTTCTTGCTCGAGACGTCCTGTACGAGATAGATATTCGAAATATCGATCTCTGAGGTCTTCGGCCTCCCACCAGTGCTCGCGTAGCAAGCTTCCCCATTTATCAGTCTGTGTTTTCTGATACGAGTTCATCAGGTTCCGCACAAAGAGGAGGTCGTGCGGAAAGCGTGCATGGGCAAATTCATTGAGGCGCGTGTAGTATTGGGCTCCGTTCACCACGTCGGAGAAATACGCCTCAAGTTCGGTCCCCGAGAAGATTTTTATTACCTGCTCGCTAAGGCGAGAAAAGTCGGCATCGCGTTTTTGCCTGAGATAAAAGCGCGCGAGTTTGTGATACCACGAGCGGTCCGGAAACTGCTGGATGGCCCGCTCGTAAACCTGTTCCTGCTGCTGGCCGAGCCGGTTCTGATCGAGGAACTGTGCGAGCCGCTCATAGAGTCCGGGATCGTTCGGGTTGCGATCTATCTCCTTACGCAGAACCGCGAGTGCCTGGGGAAGTTCATGCAACGAAGCCAGCCGCGAGAGATAGCGTTCGAGATAGTCCGAGTACCAGGCCTGTGCGCTCTTGGGCGCATGAACGGCGGCTGCGGCCTGGGTCGAAAAGGCGCGGGGGCTCCGGGATGGAGCATCGCTCTGCGAGGATTCAGCTTCGCCTTCCGGGGGTGTAGATTCCAGTTCGGCATCGGGTGGCTCGACTTCACGCGCTGGCGCCCTCACACCGTTTGACCTGATTCCGAGTGGGACGTTGTCAGCGCGCCGGGCCAGGTCCGCGAGTTCTTCATCGTAAAGCGCGAACTCTTCCTGAGTACGGTTTTCACGGGCGTAGGCATCGGCCAGCAGAAGGCCCACTTGCTCGCGCTCAGGATTACCGGGAAACGCCGTGAGAAATTGCCGGCCATCGCGGATTACGGCCCCGCTTTCGCCATAGATCGCGTAGGTCTGGATCAGACGCGCGCGCAGGCCTGCCCGCAACGGCGAATTCGGGAAACGATCATCAAAGAGGTGCACGAGCTGTGCGGCCTCTGCCCGATGGAAGTACGGAACCGCGCGCTGCTCTTCCTGTGAGTAGGCGTAGGCAGGCGAGGTCGAGTTCATTACAAGCGAAAGAACACCGTTGAGAAATCCCGGGCCGTTGTCCATGCCGCCGATGTCGCGATACATCGAGAGATCGCCGCTGCCCACGCGAATCTCCCGCTCGGGCGCGTCCAGCAATACGTTGACCAGACCAGCGAGAGCCATTTGCGGCGCGTCCGCTTTGTCGTTGGTGTTGAAGAGCGCGTAGTAGTAGCGAGCGGCCTCGGGATAATTCCGGATGCCCTCGCTCAACTTCGCCAAGGTGTAGAGTTCCTGCGAATTCCACTTTGTATTGCGCTGCTCCTTGCGAACGCGGAACCGGGTGAGCGCCTGCTGTGCGGCGTCTGCTCTTCCCTGCCGCTGATAGTAATAAAAGATGCGGGCAGTGGCGTTCAGGTCCTCGGGGTTTCGCTCGGAGGCAGCCTGTGCCTGATCGAGGTATCTGCGCAGCGAGCGGGTCTCGGTCATTAGCGCAAAGTAGCCATCCATCAATTCCTGCGGCCACAGCGGTTGGAAATGGGTATCGTAAATTGCCAGGCCCTGCTCGATGGAGCCCCGCTTATATTCGAGCAGTGCGCGCAGTTTGACGGGAAGCACTTCATCGGCAGGCACCGAAGCGTGATATTGCGCGATGAGTTTCTCAGCTTCCGCAAATGATTTGTGATCGAGAAGGAACTGGAAGTACCGGCCGTACACCGAAGCCTGCGCGGGATAGCGGTCAAGCCAGGCGCGGTAGCTCTGAGCGGAAGTATCGGCGGCCAGGGCGTTCTCGGCGATGACATGGAAGATGCGCTCGAATGCCAGCCAGGAGCGCTGGTTCACGACAGAAACAAGTTTTTCCGAAGGCGGCGCAGGGGCGCGGCCAATGCGGGTAAGCGCCGCGATCTCATCTAAGGGGCGGAGACGGCGCTTATAGAAATCTGCCAGGGACCACTCGGCTTGAATACGATCCGGCACAGCCTCGGTGTATTTCTTCCAGTCGGCCTCAGCGGCAACAACGTCCAGCGCAGCCTCTTCGTTAAGAGCGCGTAGGGAGTACAACTCCGCGCTGGGCTGCCGCACAATGAGTTCGCTCAACAGCGGCGTGGCCTCGCGCGGTGGACGCAGGCCGAGAACTTTGCCGACGGGCATGGGCATCCAGCGATAGAGCGCTGATTCAATTGCTGAGCCGGACTCGGCGTTTCTCCACGGCGAGTTGGCGCGCGCCCCAATTACGATGGCCGGAACCAGCAAAAGTCCAGCACAGCAGGGCCAGAGAATGCGGCCACTTTTCGCAAACAATGCATCACGGAAGCACTTCAATTTGCACCTCCTGCGTGCCGATGTTGTGAGCAACATCTTCGGCAATAACGGTAAGCGCGTAGGTTCCCGCGGCCAGGTCGGAGGGAATCTGCAAGTCGCCGGTGCTGGCAGCGGCCTTTGAATTCCAGTGCAAGGTGACCGGAGCAACTCCCTCCAGTCGCGCGGTGAGGGTGCGCGTGCTGGCCGTGGCGCTCACCTTCAGCGGAATAATGCCGCCACGATGATACCGGCTGTTATCAAGCCGGATTTTCACCACAGGCGGCTTGCTGGCGATGACGAAGGTCTTCGCTTCTCGATAGGTGTGGCCTGCGTTGTCGCGAAGCACGAGGCCCACGCTGTAGGTCCCGTCCTGCAGATCCTCAGGCGCGAGGAAACGAGTCTGCCATACATCCTCGCCTTCAAGATGACGCAGGCGCTTGGTGAGTCCGAAGGGGAAGATGGCCACCACGGATCGGATCGACTCGTCGGTGTGCACGCGCAGCACCGGATCGCCCGGACGAATGACGCGCGGACGCAGCAGCGCCCGAGGCACCGCAAGAAATGATGTATAGGGCGTGACAAATTTGTACTTGCGCGAGAGCCGGATGATCTCTTCGATGGTCTTTGCGTCTTCACCATCGCGCTCGATTTTTTCGAGCAGGGCGTCCACGCGGGCGCGAGCCCAGAGCCGCGGCAACTGCGGGTGATCCAGGGATTGCGCCGGGAGCACAGCTGTCGCGTTCATCTCAAAGGCAAGGCCGTCGCGCAATCCGCGCACTGCCATCTGAACATGACCTGTTGGCTTGCTGTACTGGCCGACCCACGAAGCAATAGAGCCACCAAACGCGCTGTCCTGAAGGGGGTATACCATCTGCACGGAATCTTCCGGAGAAACCCGGAGGCCGAGCTGAGCCACCGGGCTGCGGCCGATCTTTGATACGAAGGCGTTCAACTTGAAATCCACCGGCTCGGTGGATAGCACGTTTTCCATTGCTCCCTCATTGCGCGCCAACATTCGCAACAGGGGAAGGTTGGCGTCATCTCCAACTGCGAACACATAGGTACGCGGGCGTCCAGATTCGGGCACATGTTTCCATTGGCCGGCATACCAGGTAGCCAGGCTTCCAGTCCGAATGATGCCGCGCGTCGCTCCACCATCACTCAGCAACAGGAGGTAGGCATTGCCATGAACTTTGGTGAACTGCGCAAGCCCCGCGCTGAGAGCCTGCTGCAAGTCCGTGCCGCCGCGCAGACGGCTGGCACGTACAAAATCAAGAGCCTTCTGGATATTTTCGCGACCGGCGGGAACGAGGTCGGGTTGAAATGCTGCGACCTTGTTATTGAAGAGCAGGAGGTTGAAATGATCCTCCGGATGCAGCGAGCGCAGGACGGTTTCCATTGCGGCATAACTGCGTTCGAGTTTCTCCCACTGCATGGAGAGCGAGTTGTCAAAGAGAATGACGAGGTTCTTAGTCGCGCCGCTATTGCCCGCCGCAGTTGTGCCAGAAGCGATCAGGGCCTGTGCCTCGAAGAAACCCGGCTCTTCGTGACCGCGTGCGGAAGATCGTTCGGCGGCATCCGGGTGGCCTGAGTCGGGATTGCGATAGGTGAGAACGTCGAGCGTATCCGCCTGCTTCGGATCAAGTTGATATTGCAGCGAAAAGTCCTCGGCGAGATTAACCTTCCGCCCCTCAAAGCTCGCCTTGACCAGGTGGCCATCTTTAGCCGTCACCTTCATCGGATAGGTGGAACCGACGAACTGGAAATCCGATAGGGCGTGAGCCGAGTGCAGTTCAAATTCAATGCTAAGGCGTCCGGCGACTTGCGACTGGTAGGCGTCAGGATGAATCGGAATGGCAAAGAACGACTTCAGGTTCTCCACCGGGATGTTTTCGTGGTACTCGAACTCAAGGCGCTTGGTGCCATAGGGCGCAATTGGCACAATGCGGGCACTGAATGCGGCACTGCGCCGCGCCTCCTCCACTCCGCGCTCGCCCATCTGCAGCAGGCCGGGATCAATCGCCTGCTGCTTGGCCTGGTTGTAGATTTCGCTGGCGCGCTTGCGTTCCAGGATCACCGCGGGGATGCGCGTGGGACCGTCCCAGACGGCGAAATCGCTGACCGTTGCGCGGCTGGGCAACGCGAAGATGTAGTTTCCCTCTTCGATGAGGGCGGTATGATTACCAAATATCTGGCGGACATACACGCGCGCCACTCCGTTGTCGATGGTGATGCGAATCTCCATCTCATCGAGCGAGAGCATCGCGGAGTCAGGCTGGCTTTTGTCGCGCGGAATCAGAACACCGGCGTCCGCCAAGGCCGCGCCCACCAAGCAAAGAATCACGAGCAGGAATTGCAAGAAGCGTTTCATCGTTCCAGCCTTTGTTCGGGAATCCGCAACAATCCGTTGTCGGTTCCCACGTATACAAAACCATTGGCCACAGCCAGCGCCGTAACGTTCAACGAAGGCAACCCTTCGGAGATGGCAAACCAGCGGCCTGAATTTCTATTCATCGCATAGAGTCCGCGCCCCATGGTACCCGCCAAAAGCAGGCGGCTTGTGGCAACCATGGCGTTGGGATTAATCACCAAATCGCCTCCGGCGCCATCGCTGGCCTCGAACTTGCCGGATGCATCCATGCGGACGATTCCCGCGCCATAGGTGCCGAGCCACCACTGGCCGTCGAGCGCTATCGCAGCGGTAATCCAGTTGTGCTTGAGCGCAGACGTAGCCGTGGTATAGCTGACGCGAACCCGGTCGCCCTCCAGCAGACTGGCTCCGCCAAGGGTGCCTGCCAGCACTTGCGTTCCGTTGGTTGCCAAGGTGTAGACGTGATTGTTGACCAATCCGTGGAAGGCATAAAGACTGCGTATTCCCTCGGAGTCAATGAAGGTGAGCCCAGCTGGGGTTGCGACCACGATTCCATCCCGGAATACGGCAACGTCTGTCACATGATCGGCGATCAGGCCCTCCGCCTTGGCGAGCACCTGTTTGCGATTTCCATTGGCGTCAAACAGCACCAACCCGTTCGCCGTGGCCACGGCGGTTGCTCCGCGAAACAGGTTGGGACGGATGCGGTTGACGCAGAATATGTGGTCATCCTCAACATGGCGTGCGCGCTGGCCCGCACCCTCAACAATGTCTAGTCCCCGGTCGAAGTAACCCACCCAAAGCCGTCCATTGGCGTCCACCCCGAGTGCGGAGACATTCCGGTCCGTCAGCAATCCCCCGGCTGGCTCGAGCACTCGATTCCAACCGCCCGTAGGCTGGCGCGTATAGACCCCAGACTCGGCAACGGCATAGAGCGACGTATCGCTGCGAAACAACTGCACGACACCGGAAAGCTCGCCAAGCGGAGCAAGTTCGCGGGAATCCCGCGACTGGTGTTCGATGGGAATCTCCAGAATGCCGTCGTCCATTGTTCCGGCGAGCAAGGCCTTACCCTCGATCAGCATGGAGCGGACGAACACGCCGGAGGCCAGCGCGCGCACAAAGCGACCTGAGTCGAACTCGGCCACACCGGCCGGACCACCCACGTACGCGTGAGTTCCGGCCACCGCGAGCGAGTAGACGCGCGCGTCAGGCAATCCGTTCGCCTCGTTGAACCATTCAGCACTGCCGCCGTGCCAGTGGGCGACGCCCCGGCCAAGAGTGCCAATCCATAAATCGGATTCGCTGCCAGCCAGTTCCGTGACGTAGAGCGTGCTTAAGGCTGGATGAAATGGGGTGAGCTGCCGTCCGTCGAAAAGCAGAAGGCCGCGTTTTGCGGTTCCGATCAGCAGGTGGCCGGAGGCAGTGGCAAGAATGGCGGTGACATGCCTCAAGTCGCGGTCGTCGGGCAATATTTGCCGGAAGCTTGTTCCATTGAAGGCGAGAACGCCGGCGCCATCGGTTGTGATCACCAGTTCCGGTTGGCGGGAGCCGGTGAGTACGGCGGTCGCTAGCCGTGTCAGCGGCGCTGGCGGAAGCTCACGGCCAACCCGAAAGTCGCGAATCGGCCTTCCTGAGCCGTCATATTCGAACAAACCGGCGGGGCCAGCCACATACAAATGACCGTCAAACTCAGCCGCCTGGGCGAAAACTGTCGGGGTACTCACCCACTCGAAGCCGCCATCTGCAGCCGGTAACAGTGGGCCCACCGCAAATTTCAGATTCGATTCTGAGCTCTCGGCCTGTTTCGCCCACCGAAGAACCACCCCAGCCCGCCAGCAAACTGCCACACCAATCGCGAAGACTGCCCCGAGAAGAGCGACTACCACCAGCAACCACTTCTTCCGTGAGTTGATCGAGCCCGTCATTGAATTGTGCTCCCAACTATAACTGAAGGGAAACATTCTGCAGAATATTTCCTCGCTGGGCGACTTCCGCAACGCAAATGGCTGGCGCCAAGTCGCAAATTGCAATTGACGCGGATTTCATAGCAATGACTTGGGATGCCGTGTGTCTCGGTTGAAACGGGATATGTGAGTATGCAATCAGAGTAGGTTTCGGTCACTGGTAGGCGAAGGCCAATTGGTGCCAGAGACATACCTACAATTTGAGGGGCATGCGAGGATCCAATCGACGCAAATTTCCGGAAGGCGTCGACACTTATGACCCAGAAACAACAGCTCGCGACTCAGTCCTCGGCTGATCAGTCGTTTTCTTCCGACTGACTTTGTAAAGATGCTCACGAAGAAAGTTTGCGGCGGACTCCTGTTCGTGCGCCTCAATCAAGTCCAGTAATTTCAAATGTTCGCGGCATTGATCAGCAAAGAGAACGCGGTCTCTCTTGGAACGGTATTCCAAGAGCCGCCGGAGCTGATTCTGGCGCTGAATCGCATCCAGGAAATGACGATTTCCCGAGCAGCGAACCAGCATTTCATGAAACTCCGCACCTACTTGAAAGAGCTTTGAACGTGAGAGTTTGAGGGCCCCGCCGTTGATCATCTGCGTTTGTATCTTTCGAGCACGTTGAAACGCCGGTTTGTCTATCTGATAAGTCGGTTCCAGCAGAGCAGCCGGTTCGATAGCCATCCGGAAGCGGTAGCTTTGGCTGTGTGCATCCGCATCGTTAAGAAACGGGTTGACCCTCCACCCCTGAGCAGTCTTCCTTACGATGAGACCTTCACTCACCATCCGGCCAAGCATCTTAAGCAACTGGCCGCGGCTAATGCCATACTCGCGAATCAGGGACGCCTCGAAGAACTCCTCGGGAATCTTTCGGCTGAGCAGATCGTCTGCCAGCTTCAAGTAAAGATCTTCCATGGGGTCGGCACTGGAGGGCAAGCGGTTGACATCTATCCTGCGCGCATCGAGGTTGAGAAAGTAACCGCGATTGGGCTCCTTCGTCACGATCTTATATTCATCCAACAACGCGAATGCCTTGCGAACCGGTGAGCGCGATAGCCCCAGTTCGGCGGCAAAGGATTCCTCGGTCAAGTGCTCGCCCTGCTGCAATGAACGGTTGCGAACAATCTCAACGATTTTCAGGGCGGTCTGCTCAATTAAGATGTTGGTTGATTCCGCTTTCATAGATAAACCTCTGAGCTTGCCCGCCTCGGCCTGAATTGTAAATCACACATACCCACAGGCTTCTTCACAACTTTCCGGCACGTTGTATTATATGTCGACACAATGCATTTTCTCCAGAGAGGCGGGCAGCTACCGCATGAGCAACACTGGAACCTATTTTGATCCAGCACGTCTGACCACGTTCACAAGAGAGATATTTGCAAAGGCGGGCTTGCCGGACAGTGATGCCGCAATTGTTGCCGAAGGATTGGTCAAGGCCGACCTGCGCGGCCTTGCCTCTCATGGAGTATCACGCATTCCCATGTATCTTGAAAGATTGCGTCGAGGGGTCGTCAACCCAAAGCCTGAGATTAAAGTTGCCCGTGTGGCAGGCGCCGTCGCGCTTGTTGACGGTGATGATGGAATGGGCTTCATCGCCGGAAGGCGCGGGATGAACGAAGCCATAAGCCTTGCCGCTGAATCCGGCATTGGCATGGTGGGCGTTCATCGCAGTACCCATTATGGAATGGCCGCTCTTTACGTTTTGCAAGCAATCGATGCCGGATACATCGCGCTTGCAATGACGAATTCCTCCCCGGCAATCCCTGTCTGGGGCGGGCGAACCACGTTTCTCGGGGCTGCTCCTTTTGCGGCAGGCGTGCCCTGTGGCTCGCATGAACCGTACGTCCTCGACATGGCGATGACCGTAATCGCGCGCGGTAAGATTCGCCTGGCGGCAATGGACGGGAAGACCATTGCGGAAGGCCTGGCACTTGATTCCGAAGGGCGTCCGACTACGGATGCGAAGAAGGCTTTTGAGGGTGTGTGTCTCCCTTTCGGCGGTGTGAAGGGTGCCGCGTTATCGATGCTGATGGACTTACTGGCAGGCTTATATACGGGCGCGAACTACGGAGGAGAGGTAAAGAGTCTTTACTTCGATCACTCGGCACCACAAAACGTAGGGCACCTGTTTATCGCGATGCGTCCCGACCTGTTTATTTCACGCCAGGAATTCGAGCAGCGCGCCGATACCTTTGTAGATCGAGTGAAGGATCTGCCACGCGCCGCTGGCGTCGACGAGATTCTGATGCCGGGCGAACCGGAGGACAGGGCTGAGCGCATGCGACGCCGTACAGGCATACCCATCACGGATAAAGTGCTTGCGGATTTGCAGGCAGAGTCGGTTCGCGCTGGCGTTCCCTTTCCACAATGGTCCTCAGAACCGCTCCAGTTATCGTGATCTGATTCGGGCCGGGGTTCTCACTTGCCCAAGAATTCACTTGACTGTGTTCTCTGCGAGTGTATTTTGTTATTACAGAATGCAATTTCGTTTAGTTCGACCATTCCTCGGTCCTTCTTGGGCGTCGCCTTCGAATCGAAGGATTGTCTTTACAACCTTTGTTCCATTTCAGTAAGAAGGGGAAAACATGCAGCGATACAAACTTGGAGTTCTGGATGGTGACGGCATCGGGCCTGAGATCGTCAAGTCCACGGTAGATGTAATGACTGCGGCCGCCGCGCGCGTCGGAGGGTCCACGTTGGAGTACATCTCCCTGCCAATGGGCTGGGAAGGCATTGCCAAGTACGATGCTCCAGTTCCTGATTTCACTAAGGCTGAGTTGAAGAAGTGTGATGGCTGGTTGATGGGCCCACACGATTCCGCAGCCTATCCGCCGGTTCATCTAGCCAAGCTCAACCCCAGTGGTGAATTGAGACATTCCTTTGACCTCTTTTCGAATGTGAGACCGGCCCGCTACATCCCCGGATGCAAGAGTCTGGTTGGTGAAGATGTTGACTTGGTGATCTTCCGTGAGAACACCGAAGGGTTCTACCCTGATCGCAACATGTACAAGGGACTTGGGGAATTCATGCCTACCCCTGACACGTGCATCGTTTCCGGCGTGTTCACCCGGCGCGCAGCGGAACGCATCGCGCTGGAAGGATTCACCTTGGCCATGAAACGCCGTAAGAAGGTGACCATCGTTCACAAAGCCAATGTGATCAAGATGGCATATGGCCTCTTCAGGGAAGCCTGCAGGGAAATCGGAAAACAATTCCCCGAGGTGCAGGTGGATGAGTATCACATCGATGCCATGGCCGCCCATCTGGTGCGGCGTGCCAAAGACTTCGATGTCATCGTCACGACCAACATGTTCGGAGACATCCTCTCGGACCTGACGGGCGAACTCACCGGGAGCCTCGGGTTATCGCCTTCCATCAACACCAATAACAATCAGGCGATGGCCCAGGCCGCGCACGGTTCGGCACCGGACATCGCCGGCAAAAATATCTCCAACCCGGTGGGTATGCTGCTTTCCGGCGTCATGCTGCTGGAGTGGATGAGCAGCAAGCATAACGACGAATCCCTTGGAAAGATGGCCAAGGTCGCTGAACATGCCATCTTGAAGACGCTTGCAGATGGCATCCGAACCCGCGACCTGGGAGGTACGGCCTCCACCACCGACTTCACCAAGGCGATTGTGGAAAGAATAGGCTAGATTCGTTCCACACGACTCGTTGAAGGCTTTGAATGGTGGCGGACACTCGCACCGATTTGATCCATGCGAACCCATTGAATAACGGAGAAAGAACTCATGAAAAACAAGTGGGTGAGGTTAGCGATATGCATCTTGGTCGGGGCGATCATTTGGATGCTGCCGGTCCCGCAGGGAGTGAAGGTGCAGGCTTGGCATCTTCTAGCGATATTCGTCGCGACGATCCTCGGGTTCATCCTGCAGCCCTTTTCCATTGGCGTTCTGACCTTCATGGGCCTTACCGTTTCGATGCTGAGCGGCGTACTTAAACCGTCGGAAGCACTGGGCGGGTTCAGCAGCGGGGTTGTGTGGCTGATTGTTTCTGCCTTCATGTTTTCCCGCGGCTTCGTAAAGTCGGGCCTTGGCCAGCGCATCGCTTATCTTTTGATGAAAAGATTTGGCGACAGTTCGCTCAAATTGGGTTACACCCTGGTTTTCACCAACCTGATGGTAAGCCCCGCCATCCCATCGAACACCGCCAGGGCAGGCGGGATCTTCTTTCCCATCGTGCGCAGCCTGGCGGAGGTGTTTGATTCCCGCCCCGGACCAACCGCGAGGAAAATTGGGGCTTTCCTGATTCAGGTCGCCTATCACGGCGACAACATCGCCTGCCCCATCACCCTTACAGCGATGGCAGGCAACGTATTGGTGGTGACGTTCGCAGCAAAGGTAGTGGGCGTCACGCTCACATGGGGACTTTGGGCCATGGCGGCGATTGTGCCGGGCATCGTCGCCTCGATTGTCGTTCCCTATTTCATCTATAAGTACTATCCCCCTGAGATGAAGAAGACTCCAGAGGCTAAACCCGCCGCTATTGCAGCCCTGGCGAAAATGGGACCGATGAAGATCCAGGAGAAGGTCCTGACCGGGGTATTCATCACTGCGATCCTGGGTTGGGCCACATCTCAGTTCACTGGTCTGGACGCTACCGTCGTGGCTATGGCGGCCGTGTGCATCATGCTCCTCACTGGCGTGCTCACCTGGGACGATATCATCTCCGAAAAACCCGCATGGGATGCCTTCGTCTGGATGGGCGGCATATACGGTCTCGCCGATTGTCTGGCAAGATTAGGCTTGTTCAGCGCATTGGCCCAAAAGGTTACGGTAATTCTGCACGGTGTCCACTGGATGGTGGCCCTGGCAGTCGTCACCTTGATCTATGTCTACTCGACGTACGCCTTTGCCAGCGGAGTAGCACACATAACGGCAATGTATCCTGTGTTCCTGACAGTGGCGGTCACGGCTGGGGCGCCTCCGGTCCTGGCGGCTCTGTGGCTGGCCTACTGCTCCGGACTTTACCAGGGGCTCACTCACTATGCTTCGGGACCTTCGGCCATCTTCTTCGCTGGCGGCTATGTGGACCAGGGCACGTGGTGGCGCATCGGCTTTCTTGTCATGCTTTTGAACCTGCTTATCTGGGGCACAATCGGTTCACTTTGGTGGAAAGTGCTTGGCTTGTACTAGGTAATGCGGAATTCCCAAAGCGTCATTATCGGAGAATACTTTGATTTCTCGCAGAGGCTTCATTAAAGGAGGGGCGTTGACCATGACCGCACTGACTTCGAAATCCATTCTTAACAGTGATCTCTTCGCTGCTACAGCGCCAGCGGGCATCCAGGTCCCCTATTCAACCGGCAGGAACCGGCCGTTGCTTCATGTTCCTGCCAACGCTTGCGATTGCCATCACCACATCTATGATCCCGTCCGCTTCTCATACACCCCGGATGACACTCGGAACCAACCTCCGGCCACAGTTGACGTCTACAAGATGCTTCAGAAGCGTCTGGGCACGAGCCGGGACATTATGATCCAACCCTCCGCCTATGGAACGGACAACAGCTGTCTGCTGGATGCGCTTAAGCAGATGGGTTCGAGCGCGCGCGGAGTCGCCGTCGTAGATCGGACTGTCACCGACGCCGAGTTGGCCAAAATGCATGAGGCCGGCGTTCGCGGCATTCGCTTCAACATCGCGACCGGCGCAACCAACGACGAGGCGATGATTCTAGAACTTTCGAGGCGAGTCACCACCTTGGGTTGGCACACAGCGTTCTGGATGACCGCCGACGATACCGTTCGGATGGCGGACTTGCTGAACAAACTGCCCTCAACCATCGTGTTTGACCACCGCGGACACATTCCACAACCGGACGGGATCAGCCATCCGGCCTTCAAGGTCATCTGCAATCTGTTAGACAAGGGCAGGACTTGGGTCAAATTGTCAGGTCTCTATCAGGACTCCAAGGCCGGGGAACCAGGCTATGCGGATACGGTCCGGGTTGGTCAGGCTTACGTGAAACATGCACCGGAGCGCATGGTCTGGGGCACCGATTGGCCGCATCCAAGCGAGTTCTCCAGTCGGAAGCCGATGCCGAATGATGCCGGCATGCTCGACCTGCTTGCTGAGCAGGCACCGGAAGAGAGCATTCGCACCAAGATACTAGTGACCAACCCAGCCATCTTGTTTGGTTTCCCGCGATCCTAGTCAGTGAGATGAAGACACATCGTCAAAGCCACTCAGTTTCGACGGACTGAGTGGCTCAACAATGAACTACGCGGCTTTACGGTGCGTCCGTTTGTGACGAATTTCTTCTTCAGCACGGAGCCAGTCTTCAGTATCGTGACCGTGTACACACCCTCGTTGTGAATACAGCTCATGCGCTCGGGCACTGATCATTTCGTTTTCTCCCGAAGCTGCCTTCTCGGAAGGACGCTTTACTTCTTTAGGCTGCGACATTGATTACTCCCCAATTGTGATCATCGTCGCACCATCAGTACACCCGAACCCTTGCTGACTCAATGCCCGAATTCGGTGCATAGAGCTCCGTTCGCGTCACTGATGCTTTTCGGCTGCCATCTTTTCTGGAACGACAAATGTGACCGTGCCTTTATCGAGGGTGTTGTGGTTCGCGTCCTCTAGTTCAATGAGCACTTTGTGCGGCCCCGGGAGGAGACCCATCAGGATGATTGGGTTACCACTCGCATCTGCCCACACCCACGAGGCATCGTCGACTCTCACATGAACGTGTCCAACGCGCGGCGAGGCAGCCAGGGCATCTGGGCCGAACACCGGCACGAGGTGCAGGTTCTCAGCACAATATTGGATAATCGCCACTCCCCGGGAGTTGAGCGGTCCGGCCAGCGGAGGATCGATGACGATCTTCGCTGGGGGCTCACCGGCAGTGAGCGGGATAACCTGGGCAGGTGGACAATTGTGTGTTGCGTTTTGTGCCGCAGCGGTCATTGCATACAGCACGATGGCAGCGACCGCTAGCCAAGATGTGCATTTCAACCTGCTATACCTCAGGGTTGCCATGTTCTTACCTCCCGTGCGTTCACTTACTAGCGCTATTTATCCGAATGTGAAGTCAACCGCCTGTACACCTGGATCGAGAAATTCAATTTCGAATGTTCTGTCTTTCACGGCTCCCTTTTGCCGGATCAGTTGATAGAGACGCGGCTCTCGAATCTGGCCAGTGCCGTCAGGAGAGGAATCAACTCCGTGATCCTCAGTTGGCGCGGTGCCGTCCAATTTCACTCTGAAGCGGACGGGCTTGCCGTCCTTCGTCGGAGCCAATATCAAATGCAGGTCGCGGGCGTGGAACCGGAACACAATCTTGCCAGGCAAAGCCTGAAGCACGGCGCTGTCCGCACCGATGTTCCACGAACCGCTCAACCCCCATTCGTTCAATGACAGCCTCGCGGGCACACTGTATGTCTTTTGTGAGTCTCGAACCAATGCCTCGGGTGAAGCGAAGCCCGTGCCATGACGGTAGCCGACATAGGTTTCAGGAGATTGCACATCCCCGCTGGGTGCAGCCTCGATTCCGTCAGCCGAGATGCTGGCCGTGATGCCATCTAGGCGCGTAGCTCCGTTTTCCTTCAGAAGTTCCTGGATAACGCGCTCGATCTCTTGATATTCGCTCTCCCCTTCGTGGTGATAACGAATCCTGCCCTTCGCATCGATGAGGTACTGCGCTGGCCAGGCGTTGTTATTGAACGCCTCCCAAATTCTGTAATTGCTGTCAATCGCGACTGGGTAGGGAATCCTTAGCTCGCGTACGGCTTGTTCTACGTTCGGTGGTTCCTTCTCAAACCAAAACTCGGGCGTATGCACACCAATGACAACCAAGCCCGCGTCCTTGTATTTTGCCGCCCAGCTTTTCACGTACGGCAGGGGGCGCAGAGAGTAAATGCAGGTGTAGGTCCATATATCGACCAGTACGACCTTTCCGTGTAGTGACTCACCGCTGATGGGAGCAGAGTTAATCCACGCGACCGCTCCGCCCAAACTTGGCAGGCTGCCTTCATCGGCAAGTGCAGGTTGAAGATAAAATCCGCCGATCAAGTGCTCTTTCGCTTTTGCCGTATTCACGAACGAAAGCCTTGCTGGCAAATCCATGTCCGAACCTGTCTTGATGGCGACGACTCCCATTGTCACTGCCAAGACCAGCGTGCAACGACCCCAAAACTCAGATAACAACCAGCGTTTGACGGTGGAGAACCTCATCCCTTGCCCTCCGTTTGGCCCGGCGCCTTGAAGGCCGCGGGTATCTCGGCAGCGAAAAGTATTAGCCATTCGCGGCGCACTATAGATTTCCTTAACACGGTTAAGTTGGCGTTTTCCGAGGATGCCGGTAAGAACCCCCGCGCACTTGCGAGTCCCAAAC
>Ga0316226_1002214_pt1 | contig 18785 bp, 13 predicted proteins | sample TBH18017metaG_FD_206009 | JGI IMG/M metagenome (GOLD analysis project Ga0316226, IMG submission 206009) | Freshwater microbial communities from Trout Bog Lake, Wisconsin, USA - TBH18017 | ecosystem: Environmental > Aquatic > Freshwater > Lake > Hypolimnion/Profundal zone | place: USA: Wisconsin... | reverse complement strand
CCGGTGTGAGAGCAAGGTATTCAAGGAATCAAGGGCGACCTGGGATCGCAGGGACCTGCTGGCGCCACCGGTCCTGCAGGGCCAATCGGCCCGCAGGGAGTTACGGGTTCACAAGGACCGGTGGGAAACACGGGCGCTATCGGCCCGCAGGGCAGCATAGGACCAGCAGGACCAGTTGGAGCCTCAGGACCAGCAGGCCCGGTGGGAGAGCAAGGCCAGATGGGCTTACCAGGCAACCAGGGGCCACAGGGCGCGACGGGCGCGACGGGCGCCACGGGAACTATGGACCCTGCCTACATCGAGTACCTGTCTTTGTTCAACAACGGCAACGACAACGGCAGCGACCTGTACTTTATGCCGGTGGGCACGATTGGGAATACGGGCTCTACTTATATGCAGTTGACCAGGGGCAGCTACAGCAATGAGATGGTGATACCGTTTGCATGCACGATCAGCCAGTTGCATGTTGCTGCGCTCTTGACACAGGCAGGTACCACCGCAGAGACGTCAACCATCACTATCCTCCGCGGCTCGGGCATGGTGGCTCCAACCGCAACAACGCTTACCTGCACGACGAATTCGATAACCAACACTCCCGGTTCAGTGGGGACGTGCAGCAATACGTCGAGCAATGTCAGCCTGTCTGCAGGAGACACTCTGTCGCTCAAGTTGAGTGAGACAAACAACACCTACAATTCTCCCACTGTTCAGTACTCCGTACACTTTGTTTGCGGCCCCAATACGACTACTTAAATCCGCAATCAAAGTGCGCAAACAAGAGAAGCATCTCGCAAAGCAATCATGGCCGGCACCCGACTGGAATTCAGATCCGGGTGCCGCGGGATGACGGAGTTGTAATCATGGGCGCGTGAGAGCTGAAGACTCGCAAGCGTCCGCAGGTACACAGAAATGACGGAGAGAGACGTGGTCAAAGCCATAGGAAGATTGAAGCAGATGAAGAAGAGCGTGGTCAGGGTTGCGCTAGCCCTTTTTGTGCTGGCGGGCTGCCTCTTCCCTTCGGCCTCTGCGCAGAACCCAGCGCAGCAGGCGGCGCTGGCTCAACTGTTCCATGCCCGTGCAAATAACAGTGCGCTTACTCCAAGTGGCGGCGTGGAGGCGACCAATGTTCCCCTCGTCCAGCCGGGAGGCTTGGCCTTTGACACGGCCGGTGATTTATTTATCGCTGACACGGACGACCATATCGTTCGCGAAGTGAACCTAGTTGGCGTGATTACCACGGTAGCTGGAAGTTCGTCGCAGGGCTTTGGAGGCGATGGCGGCGCGGCAACGAGCGCGCAACTGGACTCTCCCACCGGCCTTGCCGTGGACAGCGCAGGCAACCTTTATATTGCGGACACGAATAACAATCGCATCCGCAAGGTCAGCGGCGGCATTATCACCACCATTGCAGGCACCGGCGTCGCCGACTTTACTGGAGATGGCGGCCTGGCGACCGTTGCAACATTCAGTAATCCAACGGGGCTTGCCATTGCCTCGAATGGCAACTTGTATATTGCGGACACGAACAACAACCGCATCCGCATGATTTCCGGCACCACCATCACGACAGTTGCGGGTAACGGTAATCAGACCTTCTCCGGCGACGGCGGCCTGGCAACCGCAGCAGCACTGAATCTGCCGGTTGGCGTTGCCGTGGATGCCGCATTCAACATCTACATTGGCGACACCTACAACCAACGCGTCCGCGCTGTTACATTTGCAACCGGCATCATCAACACGATTGGCGGTACGGGTGTGGCTGGATTTACGTCCGATGGCGCAGTGGCGACTGCCGAACTGGCGTCTCCGCGCGGAGTTGCGGTAAATGCCGCCGGCGTTGTGTACGTGGCAGACAGCGACAACCATCGCATCCGCACCATCACGGGCGGCAATCTGACTACGATTGCCGGAAACGGCGCACAGGGATTCAGCGGCGATACGGGAGTTTCGATCAGCGCTTCGCTGGATACACCGTCCTGCGTGGCTGTATTTGGATCCACGGTCGTGTTTGCAGACACCTCAAACAATCGCATTCGCGAAGTGAGCAGCGGGACTATTGACACGATTGCTGGATTGGCGCCGCCGCTTTCAGAATCGATCGTGATCGGCAGCACTCTGAGCACCGTATACGGCACAGGCTCACTTACGGCGACGTTCTCAAATGGCGGGCTTACCGGAACCGGCCTCGTAACCTTCTACGATGGCATTACCCCCAGCCCCTCAGTGGCAGGCTCTGCGCTGCTCGTGAGCAACACTGCAGTGCTGAACACAAGCCTGCTCTCAGCTGGGACACACTACCTGGTTGCTGTCTACGCCGGCGATGCATTGAATCCCCCGGCTATGAGTGGCGTCTACGTATATGTCGTGACACCGGTTCAGTTGACCGCTACGGCAAATACGCAGAATCTGCTCTATGGACAGGCCATTCCCACACTGACGGGAAGCCTGGTTGGAGTATTGGCGCAGGACACAGGCAATGTGACGGCCATCTTCTCTACCGTAGCGACCATTACCTCTGACCCAGCTGCCTACCCGATCACAGTGCAACTGACCGGTTTGGCCGCAGGCAACTATACCGTGGTTCTCGGCGGTTCATCTGGATCGGTTGTGATTGCCAAGGCACCTTCAACCACCAAGCTCACCACTACGAATCTGACGCCGATTCTTGGCACCTCCGTCACCATCACGGCTACCGTGGCATCTACCACCACTGGCACGCCGGGAGGCACGGTCAACTTCTACGACGGCGCTACGCTGCTGAATTCATCACCGATAGCTGTTAGCGGTGGCACGGCATCTTTGGCCATCACTTCGCTTCCGGTTGGCGCGCAGAGCATCACCGCTATCTATAGTGGCAACATTGACTTCATCACCAGCACCTCATCGGTATTGACAGAGACGGTTCTTTCGCCGGACTTCGCCATCACGGCTACGCCGGCAACGCAATCGGTTCTGCCCTTGCATTCAGTGAACTACACTCTCACACTGACACCGGTAAATCCCACCTTCGTCTATCCTCTTGGCCTGACGGTGAGCGGATTGCCGACGGGAGTGACTGGGACCTTTACTACAACCACGATCGCAACCGGCTCTGGCATCTCCACCAGCGTACTTACACTGGCTGCCAGCAACCTGGCGATGCTCCATGGGAATGACCGTCCGTTCGCGGGCATGGCGGCTTCTACGGCGCTGGCCTTCCTGATGTTGCCGCTGCTGTTTGGAAAGCGGGCACGCAAGGCTGCCGCACGGCTCTCACGCGCAGGCAGAATGCTGATTGCGCTTGTTGCACTGGCGATTGTGAGCACCATATCAGGATGCGGCGGCGGCGGATTCTTCAGCCATACCACCCAGTCCTACACCGTGACCGTAACTGCAGTGAGCGGCCCGGTGACACACACAACGGCCGTCACCCTGACCGTGCAATAGGAGAACGCATGCAAAAATTCGGCATATCAATCGTAGCGTTCCTCTGCCTGATGCTTGCTTCAACTGCACAGTCACAGGGGATTCCAGCAAACGTAAACCTGCGCTACAGCGCGCAGCTTTCCAACGGCAACCCAGGTGTCTGCGGCTGCTTTACACTCCAAGGCGTCGCGGGAGACATCTACGTGGGCTTTGGGCACTCGAAGAAGAAGAGCCACGCTGGCGTGGGTCTTGTAGCGGACTTCGGCTATGAGCACACTGCCAACGTCAACGGAGTGGGCTATGGGTTGTCCATGACAACCATGGCCGCCGGGCCCCGCTTTGTGTTGCCACGCGTGAAACGGCTGCAGCCATTTGTACAGGCACTCGGCGGTTATGCGCACGGCTTCTCATCGGCGTTTCCGCAAGGCAACACGCTGGTCCCCACGGCAAGTTCTTATGCCGTGGATGGAGGCGGCGGCGCGGACGTGGCACTAAACAAGCACGTCTCGCTGCGCATTCTTCAGGTGGACTTTATGAGGACCGCATTGCCGAACAACACCACCGACTGGCAAAACAATCTCCGCATGGCCGCGGGGCTTACGTTTAATTTTGGTCAGTAATACCTAATATTTGCGGTCCTTCACAAAAGAAGTGGGCGGAGCCGATTGGCTCCGCCCACTTCTATTTCTAAAGAGATGTAACTGCTACCTGTTCAAGGTGAAGTTGACCTCCACTTCTGTTTCGGACTCAACGGCCCTTCCCTTGACCATCATCGGGCTGTATTGCCATTGCTTCACTGCGTCGGTAGCGGCCTTGGACAGAAGTCGGTGGCCCGAGATTACATGCGCGTCTCTGACCTCTCCATCGGCCGCGATGACAATATGGAGCCTGACGGGACCGCTGACGTGAGCCATCTTAGCCAGCGCCGGGTATTTGGGCTGCACCTGGCGAATCAATACAGCGGGCTGGCTACGCCCTTTGGCCGTGGTGGGCGCGGGCGGTTCCTGGGAAGTCATGGGCTGTTGGCTCTCATACGCCGGGAGGGGCGGAATGTCCTGAATGCCCGTGGTGGTGTCTGCCGCGCTGCGCCGCTTGTTGGAGCGCGGAGTTGGGGCGGGTGTATTTTGAGCGGACTGAGTATCTGGAAGCCTGACTTGATCCGGTTGAATATCATCCGTAACCGAAGATGGCTGAGCAGGGCTGGATGCCTCAGGCGTTGGCACGGACGCGGCGGCGGCCTGTGATTTGGAGGCCGCGACTTTCTTCCACATCGAGTAGCCGTAATAGCCGGCACCACCGATTGCTCCAATCAAAATAACCGCGGCGGCAATGAAGATTGCGATCGACCTTCCTGAGCCTGGCGTGGCCGAGTTTGGCGGAGGATAGGCCTGCGGGCTCGCGACTGGCGGCGCGTCCGACGAGAAGCTGGGCTGGATGGGCTGTGGCTGAACAGGTGTCCACGTAGAAGATGTGGCAGCCACTGCTGGTTCTGGTGACGCAGGCAGCGGCTCTATCGGCACAGCCGGTGGAATTGCTACAGGAGGGAACGAGGCTTCCTGCGTCAATGACTTTCCGCATTGGACACAGAATTTGACTGCCTCGCGGTTTGAGGCTCCGCATGAGGTACAGCGCTTATCGGTAGTTGAAGCAGGCGGCTCCTGCGCAGCAGCAAGAGGTTTGCCACACGATGTGCAGAACCTCTTCCCTTCTTCATTCTGGTTTCCACAATTCGCACAAGCAACCATGGTTCACTTCCTTCGCTGGTGATTATAGAGCCGAACTATCTAACGGTGCCGAGATCTGACCTGAATTGATCTTTCCATCGCGCAGGCGGATGTGACGGGGAGCGGAGTTGGCGATCTCACTTTCATGGGTTACGACAATCAGTGTCATGCCGCGAGAATCTCGAATACCGGTAAGAATCTCGAGTATGCGTGCAGTGTTTGCGCTATCCAGGTTGCCGGTTGGTTCATCGGCAAGCAATATTACCGGATCGTTGGCCAGTGCGCGGGCGATTGCAACGCGCTGGCGCTCACCGGTGGAAAGCTGGTTGGGGTATTGGCGCAGGCGGTGACCAAGGCCCATCTCGCAAAGCAATTTCTCCGCACGTTTGGATCGATGGCCAGCGTCGCGGCTGGTGGCGAACATTGCCACCTGCACATTTTCGAGCGCGGTAAGCGTGGGGATGAGATGAAATGCCTGGAAGATGAAACCCAACTGGTGGGAGCGATAGGCATCCATGTTGATGGCTGTCCCGAGCGCCTGGTTACGGAAGAGGACCTGGCCGGCAGTAGGCGTATCAAGACCGCCGAGCAGTTGCAACAAGGTTGACTTGCCGCTGCCGCTGGGGCCGCTGATGGTGAGGAACTCCCCCGCGGTAATGGTGAGATCGACACCGCGCAGAGCCTCGATTTTTCCTTCGTCGTAGCTCTTGGTCAAGCCGCGGGCTTCAAGGAGTATCTCAGTCATGGCGTAGCGCCTCCACGGGCGACAGGCGTGCCCCACGCCATGCAGGGACAGCGCCGGCGGCCAGCCCGGAGAGCACTGCGATGCCGAGCGCCTGAACGAATACCATGGGAGCAACCGTTGTGGTTACAAAGGTGGCGGTCTGCGGCAGAGAAGCCATTACGTGCAGCGCGGCAACCCCAACAGCAATGCCGAGAAGGCCACCCGCGAGGCCCAGAGCCGCGGCCTCTACCTGGATGAGAAGCAGCACCTGCCACCGCCTCCAGCCCAGCGCGCGCAGGATACCAATTTCGCGGGTACGCTCAAAGACTGACATGGCCATGGTATTTGCGATTCCCAGGATGCCGATGATCAAGGCGATGGTCGTGGTGCCCCATGCGGAAGCATGCGCCACCAGAGCGATTTGATTATCCGAAGCACGCTCAGCGGCGGGAACGGCGCGGAGTCCAGGAAGGGCGGCCTCAATCTCAGCCTGAGCTCGGGCCAGATAGTGGCTATGCTGTTCGCCAGGAGGCACCGGCTGAAGCCGAATATGAATTACGGATGCCTTGCCCTGCAGACTGCCCAGCTCCTGCAACTGGTCAAGGGGCATGATGACGGCAGCGGTCTCAAACGCCGAGTCCCCGTGAAAGACCCCGGAGATGGTAAAGCGCGCGCCTTGAATCTCAAGAGCATCGCCGGTCTTCTTGTTGAGATTTTCTGCCAGCAGATCGCCCAACATAACTTCAGGCCGGCCATCGCGGTAGCGGCGACCGGTAATGAGATGGATTGACTGAAATTCAAAGGAGTCGGCACGCCACCCGTAGACCAAGGCGTTCACCTCTGGCGTAAGGTCCATCATGTTGAGGATCATGGGCGTGGCGTGGGCCACGGTGGACAGCGCCTTGAGCGTTTCAGCCGCGGACTCGTCTACTGACGTGTTGAGGAATGTCTTGCGGACCACGGAGATATCCGTGCCGCTGCTCTCAAAGACGCGCAGCCATTCGTGCTCGATTGAGCGGGAAAAGCCGACCAGGCCGACGAAGGCGCCGATGGCCATACTGATGCCGCAGAGCGTCAGCACGGTTCTGAGGCGACGGCGCCAGAGATTCTTCCATGCGAATCCCACGAACGATAGTTGGGCGGCCATGGTGTCGGGTTGAATCCTCACGTACCTGGATTTCGATGGGGCCCAATTCGCAATATTTTAGAGTGCCGAAGGTGGTATGTCCATTCAGCTTTCGGGATGGCTAAAGCTGTGCCTTTTTAAAGCACGGCGCAGAGAAGGGTCTTTTCGCAAGTCGTGAAGCGTCACCTTTTGCCGCTGACTATAAATAGATAGCTGAGCCTGAAAAAACCACTTAAAGGCCATTTTCCCCTTGACATATATTGCATTTTATTGCTAGGTTCCTTGCGCGGGAGAGTACCAAGAGAAATCCACCGCCAAGTACAAGTCTTCGTCGGCAGGGTCAGAAGCATTGTGACACTAAACCGGGAAGATGTGTATTTGGGGTGGATTTTGTTTTTGGGGACCATAACTATCAGCCAGTAATGGACTTGGTATGACCTCAACAAGTCGGGAGGCAGTATGAGCACGAAAAATCTGTATCTGAGACAACGAGCCGGAACGATGCAACTCTTCAATCAAGGGAAAGGCACCGTTTCCTCCGCGATACACGGAATTCGAATCGCCGGATGGATTCATCTGGCGATGGCGATTCTATTGGTTTTTTCGGCATGCAACGCTTTCGCCCAGTATGAGAATGGCAGCCTGGTGGGAGCCATTCACGATGCCACGGGAGCCGTTGTTCCTGGTGTGACCGTTAAGATTACCAACACAGCAACGGGCGTAACTTCTGTAGTCAAGACGAACGAGACGGGCGACTATGAGGTTCCATCGCTTCGCGTGGGCGTTTACTCCATTACCGCTAGTGCGCCGGGGTATGCCAATTCAGTTGCAAACGACATCAGTATCTCAATCGGCTCACGTTTGCGCATCGACCTGGTGCTGAAGGTTGGCACAACGCAGACCACAGTAGAGGTGAGCGGCGTTGCCCTGCAATTGGAGACCGAATCAAGCCAGCGCGGCCAAACGATCACAGGCTTCCAAACCGAAGCCCTGCCTCTCGTAAGCCGGAACTATTCTGACCTGGTGGATTACGTTACGGGCGCGCATGGCGCACCTGCCGATGCGACGACCACTTCGGTTACAAGCCTTACGCGCGCCGGTTCGTTCAACGTGAACGGCCAACGCAGCATGTTCAACGACTACCTGATGGACGGCATGGACAACAATGCCTACGGCGAGAGCAACCAGGGCTTTGACAACCAGATTATCGCTCCCCCGCCGGACTCAGTGGCCCAGTTTGAAGTTGTAACCAACAACGAGAGCGCGGAGTATGGGCGCTCATCGGGCGCCACCGTGAACGTTGCCAGCAAGAGCGGCGGCAACGAGTTTCACACTACGTTGTACGAGTTTCTTCGCAATACGGATCTGAACGCCTTTGGGTACATCAAGCCGATCTCAATCAATGCGATCACCGGTACCCAGTACCCGTTCTTCAAGCCGATCTTTAACCGCAATCAGTTCGGCGCCAACTTTGGCGGCCCGATCATGAAGAACAGGTTCTTTTACTTTCTGGATTACGAAGGGTTCAGGCAGACACTGACACCGACCGTGGTTGACACCGTCCCAACGACCAACGAACTCAATGGGCAACTGGCGGTCGCGGTTCAGGACCCGTGGAGCCCAGGCACTTACATTCCGGCAGGCACGCCCTATGTGAATTGGCCTACCCAGGCCAAGGCCGACGCCGACTCAGCTGCGCTGGTGATTGCGAATCTGTACAAAGGCGTATTGCCAGGCAAGTGCGTAGTGACCGCAGGCTTATCGACAACTGGCGTAGCCACCAATAACTGCGCGCTTAACCAGACTTTTACCGACCACGCGGACAAGGGCGACCTTCGTCTGGACTTCCAACAGAGCCAAGGCACATCCTGGTTCTTGAAGGTCAGCGATCGCAAGGAGGTTGGCAAGAACTATAACCTTTTGCCCGAGCCGATCGATATGCAGACCAATGGCCACATCCTAATTCACGATGAGCAAATCGCGTTAGGCTACACGCATCTGATCGGCACCAACAAGATCATCGATGCGCGCCTGGCGGTCTCTGGGACCAAGGCCGGCAAGTGGACGTTCGCAATCGGCAACACATCGTTCCCAACAGCTACCATTCCCGGATTGCCAAGCATCTCCAACGTCTCTGGCGGGTTGCCTTCAATGGCAATCTCAGGCGGCTTTACTTCCTTCGGACGCCAGAGCACGAATCCGCAGTGGCAGAACCCGTCGTTGCTTGACCCCAAGGTGAATTTCTCCTGGGTGAAGGGCAGCCACTCCTTCAAATTCGGCTATGAGTATGAGCACATTTGGGAGGAGATTGAGGACTCGAACCCGCTCTATGGCTCGTTCGCTTTCAACGGTGGCTATAGCGTCTGCCCGGCAACGGTTGGCGGCGTTTCAAACGCGGCTAATTGCCCCACAGGCACAAGTGCCGTGGCCGACACTTACTGGGCTGACTTTCTGTTTGGCGCAAGCAAGACCTTCTCATTGGCGTCGTACTACATCACCCACATATTCCAGACCATGGATAGTGTGTACGCTCAGGACGACTGGAAGGTTCTTCCCAAGTTGACGCTGAACCTAGGTGTTCGCTGGGAGTATGGTTCGCCGTGGTCAGAGCGTGGCAACCATGTCTCCAACTTTGACCCCACATCCGGGACGATGCTGACACTGACCCCTGGCTACACAGCCGCCAGTTCTCCACTGTGCGGCACAGTTGCCTGCATCTCGCCTTACAGCGGCAGCGGCGTGTATGGCAAGACGCTGGTGCATCCGGCGCTGGGCGACTACTCGCCACGCGTTGGATTTGCCTATGCGCTTACCAATTCAATCGCAGTCCGCGGTGGCGTCGGCACGAGCTTTATCCACTACTGGCGCGCCGGTTCAGGCAACAATATCGCCATCAACGCGCCCTTTGCGTTGTACACGTCGGTTACCAATCCGGCTGTCAGCAAAACAAATGGCTTCGTCAGACTTTCTCAGGGATTCCCGTCGGGAATGGCTACCACCTTCAGCGCGGGTACAGACAACATCGACTCCATCCCTCCAAACACCAAGGATGGCTATGCCGAAAGTTTCTTCCTGAGCGTTCAGAAGACGCTGGCAAAGAACATATTGTTTGACGTGGCCTATGTGGGCAATCACGGCGTTCATCTGCAGGGCTTTATCAACGCAAACCAGAAGAATCCCGCGAACGGGTTTATCAACAACAACCCCGCGCTCGGCTGGTCACGCCCCTACCCGAACTGGGGTGGATACCTGTTGAATAATCCAACCCTCTATCCCACCTACAACAACGGCGACATCACCGTTGCACTGAATGGATTCAAGTCCCATTACCACTCACTGCAAGCGCGTTATGAACAGCGCTTTGTGGCGGGGTTGACGCTGCTGAACTCATTCACATGGTCGCACGCGATGGATAATGCATCTTCCACGCTGGAGGCCAACACGCCAGATCCGCAAAACGGATATAACTTGAATGGCGACTACGCGCAATCAGACTATAACCTCCCGATCACGAACGTCACCAGCCTTGTCTATGACCTGCCGATCGGACATGGGAAGCGCTTCCTGAGCGGAATCAATGGCCTGATGGATACAGTGGTGGGCGGCTGGCAGATCAGTGGCATCAACACGATGCAGGCTGGTACGCCGTTCAACATTCAATATTCTCCGGCCGCAGCCAATGCCGTTTCACCCATGCTCTCGCAGAACTGGCGCGGCATGAGTGAATATCGCCCGAACCTCGTGCCAGGAGTTCCCTATATCCAAAGGACGAAGCTGGCAAACGGGACGGTGCAGTATGTCAACGCGGCAGCTTTGACCATTCCATCAACCTACATTGGCAACCTGGCTGCGAATGGTCCATCGAGCCCGTTTGGAACTTTGCCCAAGAACTACGGCCGTACGCCTGCGTTCTATGAGACTGATCTGGACTTCAACAAGAAGTTCAACACGCCAATCGAGAAGATCAAGGTTGAACTTCGCTCGGAGTTCTACAACATCTTCAACCACACTAACCTGTACATGCCGGGCGGCTCTGGAGGCGGCACTGTGTCTGGTACTGCCAACAACTCCTCCTCCCCCACCAGCATGGGCGGTGGAACTATCACCGGCACCTTTGAGCCAAGGATCATCCAATTCGGACTCAAGGTGATCTACTAACCCGCACAACGATAGGGCACCGGTCACTCTGTGGTGGCCGGTGCCCTATTGTTTCTATCCTCTTGGCTGCGTGTTGTTCCGGACAGTTCATCCGCTGATGCATTCCGCCTTTGATGTGCGTAGTCTGCTCTGGATGAAAACAGAATGAGGAATCGCACCATGCTGTAGGCGCGAGCGTCATAAATACTTAACACTGGCAGGTTATCCAGCAATCCAGAATATGTTCTCAACCGCCTGTAACATCTCTTCTTTATCTTTCGTACTCAAGGAGACCTTCTTATGTTCAACGACATCTCATGTGCAATTCAGCGCATCAATAGACGCATGAAGCACGACGCATCAAAGTGCCTGCCACTCGTTTCCATTCTCTGCACCGTTGTCATGCTATGCGGATTGCGCGCGGTTGCCCAGCAGACCAGCGAGCCCCCGGCGAAGGGTGACCCGTTTATCGCCATGATGACCAAGGCGGCTGCCCACGCCAAGCAGCACGGTGATCGATACACTCCAGCGCTCTCTCCCATCAAGGATTCACTCCTGGGCGCAAATGCGTCAGTGCATGTGAAGTCGTTGCAGGCAGCAGGGTTCATCGTGGTTCCGTGGACGGTTGACGACATGCCGACCATGCGGGAGTTGCTTGATCAGCATGTTGACGGCATCATCTCGGATCGACCAGACATGCTAGCCGCCGTGTTGAAGGAAGCCCGCGAGAAAGCCGCTGGAGACAAGGCACAGCTTGCATATCTTGATCGGTTTGACGCGCAAGGACACCGTGGCGGACGCGGGATTCGCCCGGAGAATACGCTGCCAGCATTTGAAGCGGGCCTAGACAATGGGATAACGTCTATCGAGACTGACACGGGGGTCACAACGGATCACCAGTCCCTGATTTGGCATGATCAGTTTCTCAATCCCCAGTCTTGCCGGCGTGCCTATGGACAGCCTTACACGCTTGAGAATCGTGTTTATACTCATGACATTTCAATGGTCGACGCGCAGCATCAGTTCATCTGCGACAAGCTGCACTTTGGAGCGGAACAGAAGAACGATCTGGCACTTTCACCGGTGAGCGTAGCCTTTGCCGCACAGGAACACATGATCAGCCCGTACGCTCCTACAAATGTCGCGCAGCTCTATCGCTTTGTAGATTTCTATGCACGTTGGTACCGGAGCGGCGAAGGGAAGTCCAGTCCGGATGCCGCAGTACGCGCGCGAACAGCAGAGCGGGTCCACTTTAACCTAGAGACCAAGATCATGCCTGAGGGGTACACCGAGGCAAAGATGGACTCAGTGGCAACGGGCAAAACCGAAGCTGAACTGAAAGCGTCCGGCACCATGCCGGCCCTGGCTTTTGCGCCCAATAAGACCGTGGGGCCAGAGGAGTTTGTCGAGACCCTTTGCGGGTTTATTCACGCTGCCCACATGGAGAAGCGCTCAGACGTGCAGAGCTTCGACTTCCGCACTCTCCTGCTGGTACAGGAGAAGTACCCTGCGATTCGCACGTACTACCTGACCATTTCGCCGCGCGCATTTCGCACGGATATGGTTCCGGAAATCTTGCGCGAACCAGCGCCAGCCATGCAGAAGCCATAGCAGACTTCTATCAGCTATCATGGCAAGCACCAGTACCTGACTATCTCCCCAGTGCCTTGCATGAGTCATGCAAGGCACTGCGTTTGACATGGCTAGTGATTCACATCGATTCGATCTTGCCGGTTATCTTCCGGTTGCAGCTGTAAGACCTGCATTGAGGTATTCATGACTTGGAATTTTCCATTACTTAAGCCAGCGCCCCATATTCCCCAGCTTCCCGATGACCAGGTGAAACGACTTTACCCTCGCCTGAGATGGCAGATACTCGAATCCACTTTTATTGGTTATGCCATTTTCTACCTGGTCAGGAATAATCTCCCGGTTGTATCGAAGGAGATGGGGCAGTCCCTGGGCTACAGTAAAGGACAGATCGGCGACCTGCTGGCTATAACGGCGATTTCGTATGGGGTCGGGAAGTTCATCATGGGCGCCTGGTCTGATCGGAGCAATCCTCGCTACTTTATGCCTCTTGGATTGCTGCTGACCGCTTTTTGCAATTTCGCGTTTGCTACCGTGAGCAGTTACCCGATGCACATGGCGCTTTGGGCGCTCAATGGCTTGTTCCAAAGCATGGGTTGGGCCCCCTGCGGACGATCGCTGGGGCACTGGTACAGCATCGGCGAGCGGGGTACCAAGTTTGCATTCTGGAACGTGGCGCAGAACCTTGGAGGTGGTGTGACGGGCCTCATTGTCGCCTACAGCACTTCCCTGCTGGGATGGCGCTCTGCCTTCTACGTGCCAGGAATGTTGGCAGTCTTGTGCGCGGTCTACCTTCTGCTTCGACTTCGTGACACGCCGCAATCAGTAGGCCTGCCGCCTATCGAAGAGTACCGCAACGACTATCCGGCAGGCGACAATTCTGACAGCGAGAAGGAACTCGATACTCGCGATCTGCTTGTAAATTACATCTTGAAGAATCGCTTCATCTGGCTGTTTGCGGGCGCGAACTTCTTTACCTATATCGCACGTTACAGCATGCTTGATTGGGGCCCCACGTACCTGAAAGAGGTAAAGCACGCGAGTCTCGGCGAAGGAGGAATCAGCACAGCCGCGCTGGAGTTCTCTGCCATTTTCAGCAGCATCATGGTTGGCTGGTTATCTGACAAGCTGGGTGGCCGCCGCGGAATGATCAGCATGCTCTGCATGATTCCAGTGCTGCTTGCTTACGTCGGCATCTTGTATAGCCCGGACAACAAGATGTGGTGGGACCTGGTTTTGTTTGGCGTCATCGGCTTCTTTGTCTACCCCACAATTCTGTTGCTGGTAGTCAGCGCGCTGGACTTTACGTCAAAGAAGGCGGTAGGGACCGCAGCCGGGTTCATCGGTCTGTTTGGCTACCTGGGGCGCGTAGCCGAGGGAAAGGGCATCGGCACACTTGCGGAGCGCTATGGCTGGAACACCGCGCTCTGCGCAGTGATGGTCTGCGTCTTTCTGGCGATTGTTCTGCTCTCACTTTCGTGGAAGCTTTCTCCACGCGATGCAAAGGCAATTCAGACCTGGAAGAATCAACCATCGCGGCAGGGATAAGCTGGACTTTACCTATCCTGCATTGCAGGCTTTTGCACGTCATAAGCCTGCAACATTATCTCAACGGGATGGATTGCTTTGACATTTGTTCCATGCTCAATTTGCATCTGGCATGTTGCACACTCGGTGGCAACCATCTGTGGCTCGGAGGTATTGATGCAGTCGAACAACTGCTGCCCGACCGCCATGGAGACGTTGTACTTTTCCTGCTTGAATCCGTACGTGCCTGACATGCCGCAACAACCTGCATCAAGATCCTCGATGGTCACACCCGGCAACTGACGTAACAGGTGGAACCAGGGGCGGCCCATTCCTTGAGATTTTTGATGACAAGGCGCATGGTACGCCAGCCGCAGATTGGTGGCTTTGAAATCGGTATTGAGCCTTCCAGCCTGCAACTGACCAACAAGCAATTCGCCAACATCAAGGGTATTGCGCGCAATGGTATCTGCCGCCTCCGCGAACTTCTTGTCGTCTTCAAGCACGCCGCCAAAGGCTGTCTTGAGCATGTAGCCGCAGCTTGAGCAGGCAGTGACAATGCGCATTCCAGCTTCAATGCCCTCCGCGAGCACTCTCACATTCGCGCGCGCCATTGCACGCGCCTGGGCCACATCGCCGTTGGCAATGGCGGGAACTCCACAACACCCGGTGGATGCAACTTCAACGCTGAAGCCATTACGATCAAGCAACTCAATCACTTTGCGACCCAGGTCAGGCTGGTTATAGCGAACAAAGCAGCCCGGGAAGAACAGTACATGTTGGCGCTCCTCGCTCGCGTGCGATGCAGGGGTGCGAAGATTTGGCCGTGTGTATGCAGGAAATACGCGCTGTGGCGCAATCCGCATGAGCTTTGACATAAAAAACCGCGCCAGCTTCATTGACAGAGCATAGTTTGAAATAGCGGGCAGAATCGTAGTCAGTTTCCCCAGCAAACCGGGGCGCGCAAACCACCAGTCGCGCAAGGCGCGAACAAAGGGTTTGCGGTGGCGTGCCTTGGCGTTGGCGATCATCTCAGAGACGCCCACTCCGTGAGGACAGGCAAGATCGCAACGATGGCATCCAAGACAATATTCCAACCACCCAGAATCTGCAGGAACGCCCTCAAGCCGCAACCGCTCGAGTTCTGGTCCGAGGTGCTTGGGGCCGGGATATTTTGAATTTACGCTGAATACCGGACACGCGGCATTACAGATTGAACACTTCAGGCAGTTATCGATTGCAAAGTCATCTTGCCGCATTGTGTCCCCTCGTTGCCGCTGCCAACTTTCCTGCGCGGTAACCCGTAAGTATCTCCATGGCGTCAACGTTGAATCCAGCACTTTGAAGGGCAGGTTCAGCAGTGAAGATATTTGCTGCCAGCGCCGAGCCTGCAGAAATATGTGGATGCATCTGCTCATCGTGGCCGGTGCCTATTCCACTTTTCAGACTGGAAGGGCTCATTCCCGTAGCCATCACCACGCACTCGCCGTGGACTGTCATTGGGTGGCCTGGGCTGGCGATCTGGAGTTCAACAGATTCGTCTTCGCGAAGGTTCAGCTTCTCCACTGGAAAGCCCTCATAGAACTCAACCCCGGACTTGTGCAGGAATCGGCTCAACAGATGAAACAGGCGCAGGCCGGGGATGGAAGGAGGCAAGGTTGGCATTTCACAAAGAGAGCAGCCGACTTCGCGCTCAATCTGAGCAAGCTGCTGGTCTGATGAATAAAGCCCCAGCATGCTCGGAATGAGGATGCGGTCAACTCCAACAGCAGCAGTCCGCAAGGCGCTGACCAGTTCTGCACGGAAGGCCGCATCGCAGTCAAAACGCCGGGCGATTCGCAAGGTAGTGGTGGGTGCCTGACAAAAGCCATCAAGAGAGATGCTTCGCGCAGAGTAAGCAGCACTGTAACCGAGCAGTCGCGCTTGTTCGCGCATTCGCTCTGCCATGAAGTTCTCATCGAAGTACGACAGCTCACGAACACCAACAATAGCGGTCGAGGAGCCGTTGCCAGGCTCCGCATTCCAAAGGACCCGAGGCGCGAGAGCCACGCTCTCAAAGCCGCCCAAAATAGTTGGCAGGTACCGGCTAAGGAATGGATCACCTTCAAACGGGAAACCTGCGAAGTTAGCCATTTCGCAAAAGAATGTAATTGCCTCGCCCATGTCTGGTGCAGCGTCAGCAGCAAACATCTGGCGCGTCTTGAGGTAACCGGCACGGAGGACAAACGAGCCAGGCCCGGAGGCGACAAGGGCAACCTTCAGGCCCTGCTGCGCGGCCAGGCCAGCGGCCGTGAGTCCGGAGAGCCCCGCGCCCACAACAACCACATCGTAATGATTACTTTCCATCTGGCTCTCCTGGAAGCGAGCAAGCCGGAGAATCAACGCCGTAGAGCTCATGACTCAGGCCCAACTGTTCCAACTGCTTCCCTTCCTGAATGAATGACTGCCCTTTCCAACGCTCCTGTAAATAAGATGAGAATTCATTTGCCGCTTCAGACGCGGACCAGCGGTGCGTCTGAAAGCCTGCAAGCATGGCCCTGTATCCGCAGAACGTTCCCTGACAGGGACCAAATCCAAGACGCGTGCGGCGACCAATGTCGGAGATGGTCTGGGCTGCCATTGGAGTGGCGCTGCCGAGAACATATTCCAATTCCGCGCGGGTTACCAACTCGCACTCGCATACGAGTTCAGCAAGTTCCGGGCGCGCCTCAATGGCTTCAATCACATGGTTGATGCGGGGACCAAGGCGGCGCTCCACCTTCTCCGCGACGGCTGGGGGCAGAGATTCACTTAGTCGACGATGGGCTTTGCGTTGAACGGCAGGCCGCAATGGAACTGTGTCAGTGGCGCATTCTGATTTCACTCCGAGCTTCAGCGCTACGCAGTCGCAAACGGCGGCAGCCATTCGCCGATACGTGCTGAGCTTGCCTCCCACAATCGACACAAGTCCGCCCACGCGATCCCGTGTCTCGTGATCAATCAAGGCAAAGCTGCGGCTGATCTCACGCCCTCCCGCGGCATCTTCTTGCGCGGTGAAATGCAAAGCTCTCACGCCGCAAAAGACGCGCAGAACGCGCGCGTTTGCAACTCCCGGAATCAGCTCCGCGCCCAAGCGCAAAAGGTATTCGATTTCTTCTGGAGATGCGGCGAGACCCTCCGGCCCTGGCACGCTCATCGAACTGGTGCCAAGAATGCACACAGGCCCAGCGGGCACGAGGATATCCCCATCGCCAGCCTTGCGGCAGCGGTTAATCACACGACTGGCGGGGCGATGGTTCAGAACCAGGAGCGCACCCTTATCGCAGCGAACAGGCACGTCAACGCCAGCCAGCGCGGCAACCTCCTGAGCCCAACCACCGGCAGCATTGATTACCACATTGCATTTTATGTCCTCTTCCTCGCCGGTACGGGTATTGCGATAGCGAACTCCACGCACCATTCCATCTACGGTGTAAATGGAGCTCACTTTGCTGTAAGTGTGGAATCGAGCTCCGCGATCTACGGCAGCCTCAATGTTGGCAAGCACCAAGCGGAAGACATCAACGTGCGCATCCGGGCATGTAAATGCACCAAGGATGTTGTTTGACAGGTTCGGTTCGAGCGCGAGCGCCTCATCCTTACTGAGACGACGGCTGGGAATACCGGCGACGGCTGCCGCTCGCCACCACTGCTCGAAGAACGCAGGATCATCCTGCGGGCACTGCACCATGAGTCCCCCGACATCTTCAACACAATGAGGGGCCATTGCCTTCAGGATGCGGTTCTCAGCTATACAGTCCAGCGCGGTGCCGGGGTCCTTGACGGCATAACGGCCGCCGGAATGAAGCAGTCCGTGACAGCGGCCGGTAGCGCCATTGGCAATGTCTCCCTGCTCAAGCAGGATGGCGTGGATACCTCTCAAGCTCAAGTCCCAGAGGATGCCGGCGCCTGTGGCACCACCACCAATAATCACGACCTGGGTAGATTCCATCTATTCCCCCTAATGCGCATAAAACTTATGTGACGTGCATGAGGATTGCGGCGGTAAACCGCATGCACACCAGCCAATTGCGATCTGCTGAAGGAGGAGGGGAGAGCCAGCTATGGGATGCAGCGGGCAGCAGCGCCACGCACCAGCATGCACGATGAAGCGCACACTGGACACAACTGCCGGCTGATTTGGAGACGCTTCAGAAAGAGAGGAGTCCAGACCTTACGATGAAATTTTGAGATACCAAAGCTGTGATCGGACTGCTGCCATTCTGAACGCAGGCCCTTATCGCAAAGAAACACTTGCGCCCTGATTCTTCAGCAGCATTGAGTCACCCGCTCGCGCTCTCTCAGATACTCTTCACGAAACGGTGTTGGACCAATGAACAATTCAATATCGCTCGAATTGGCCCCAATGTCAAGGTCCAGCATTCTGCCGCCGCTGCATGTTCGTGAAGACGAGGAGGCACTGAACCCTGTGTATATAATAGTTTGTCCGTTTGCAACAGGGTGTTTGAGTGACATGCTGAGTGCGCTTAGTTTCAAGTCCTTTGGCGGTCAGCTATGCCCATGAGAAGCGGAC
>Ga0316226_1002211_pt1 | contig 18788 bp, 17 predicted proteins | sample TBH18017metaG_FD_206009 | JGI IMG/M metagenome (GOLD analysis project Ga0316226, IMG submission 206009) | Freshwater microbial communities from Trout Bog Lake, Wisconsin, USA - TBH18017 | ecosystem: Environmental > Aquatic > Freshwater > Lake > Hypolimnion/Profundal zone | place: USA: Wisconsin... | reverse complement strand
AAAAAAACGATTTGATGTGGGCTCTTTTGTCCGCTAATTTTAACAGTAAAAAGATTATTTCCATGAAAAATAATGTATTCTTGTTTATTGGTCTCGGTTTAATTCTCTATTCCTGTTCAAAAAAAGAGATTAATTGGGGGGCTTGGAGTGATAACATCATGCTTTCAAAAAAATCTGCTGAATTTAATGCTATTGGAGATTCCATAACAATTATGACTAAAGGTATTGGGTGGATGATATCAAATGTTACTGTTATTTCGGTGGACACTTTATTCTTTTATAATTTTAATGGAATAAATTTTTTGTCAGGTAATTATGTGATTAAACAAAATTGCTTTGATGTAGAACATCGTGACAGTCACACACTTTTTATTAAAGTAGATGCGAACCCTTATAATGTTAAAAGGATTATTGATGTTGGACTTCAATCGGGAGATTTTGGTGCTGAAGTGACAGTTACTCAAAAAACAAAATAATTGGTTGATTAAATTTGATGTAAAGCTCTATCCAACGTCAACTGTTCACTGATAAATGCGATAATTTCATCTTTCATAGCAGGGGTGAACCACGTGATTTCGGGGTCACGTCTGAACCAGGTCAATTGTTTTCTGGCATACTTTCTTGAATTCGCTTTAATCTTCTCTTTGGCTTGTTCCAGGGTAATTTTTCCGTCAAAATATTCGAAGAGCTCACGGTAACCGACGGTATTTAGCGAGTTAAGCTGACTAAACGGTTGTAGATGATTAACTTCTTTTTCAAGTCCATCCTCAAACATCTTGTCAACCCGCTGATTGATCCGCTCATACAATACCTCCCTGTCACAATTAAGACCAATCTTTAAGATGTTAAACGGACGAATACGGGTTTGGTTTGTACGTAATTCAGAATAGGGGTGGCCGGTCATCAGACAAATCTCAAGGGCATGCAAGATACGCTTCGGATTTTGGAGATCAACTTCACTGTGATAGGTTGGGTCGAGTTCTAGAAGTTCATTTTGCAATTGTGCAATTCCCTCTTTTTCAAGTCGATTCATGAGTTCTTGGCGTAATTCAGGATCCACATCCGGAAAATCGTCCAGCCCTTTGCATAATGCCTCAATGTATAACATAGACCCCCCGGTCATCAGAACAATATCCCTGATCTGGAATAAGGATTCCAACCTCTCAAGTACTTCGATCTCAAACTTGCGGGCATTGAATTGATCGTGGATAGAGTGTGACCGGATAAAATGATGAGGGATGATTTCAAGGGTCTGCCTGTCGGGTACAGCAGTTCCAATCATCATTTCCTTGTATATTTGTCTTGAATCGCAGGAGATAATCTCGGTCCTGAAATAGCGGGCGATATCAATACTCAGGTCCGTTTTACCTACACCTGTTGGTCCGAGAAGAATAATCAGTGATTTGGGCATCAAATATAAAAATGTTAAATAATTAAGGTGCAAAGGTACAACTTTTGCCTCGCCACCCTTTAGCCTCGCCACCAGGAGTATTTTTATATCTTACAACGAATCAATGATCAGGCACCTACATCACTTCCCCTATTTCGCCATAAATCATGTTCAGATCTTCGAGCTCTCCAAAATCGGTAAAAACATTCTGGAGGTCAGAATTATTATCGGCCAGCAAATCTGCATTGTAGCGATTCGACAGACTTTGTGTTGGAGCCATTCCTCTGTTATAAGAAACAATTGGCAAGCTTAGCTTTTCTTCCATAACGATCTTATTTAGCTGAATATACAATGATTTTTGATTGATGACATCAAAAGTGTAAATTAACTTATCCTCCTGCTCTTTTAATAAATCCCCTAGTTCTGTTTGCTTCATTAATCCTAAGGATTGCTGTTTTGATAACCGATTTTCAAACAAGGTAATTTCAAATCCTTTATCCCACTCCTCATCCGCCAGGTAGAATGTGGCAAGTTCGGACGGATCGTACTTGCAAGCTATTTGAATTGCTTCATGAAGTTCGAAAAAAGTGTTTTTTGCATCCGCATCTATGTGCAGTACAAAATCTTCAACCTTGTCTGATATGATCTTAAACTTGTATACCATTTATAGTTTGACCAGTCTAAATATAAGTCCGAAATTAACTCTAAAGGTATATCCGTGTGGAGAGGATTGGATTAAAATAAGTATTAAAAAATGTTAATTCGAAAATAAAATATTGTAATATTCAGATATATAATTAGATACAGGTTGGTTTACGAATATTCTAATAATTGGTTCGAAAAATTAGAAAGGCCGGGAATATGACCCGGCCTTTTCTGAAATATCGGATTTAAATCTATTGGTTATCCTTAATAAAATTCAGGCATGAACCGGCTTTAAACCATTCAATCTGTGCTTCATTATAGGTGTGCTTAACCATAATATCTTCAGATGATCCATCTGCGTGATGCAAAGTAAGCTGCAATAATTTGCCGGGTTGAAAGGATTCAAGTCCGATAACGTCAATAGAATCATCTTCCTGAATCCGTGAATAATCATCCGGGTTAGCGAAGGTGAGCGCTAACATTCCCTGTTTTTTAAGGTTTGTTTCGTGAATGCGGGCAAACGATCGGGTCAACACAACCCGGGCTCCCAGATGGCGGGGCTCCATGGCAGCATGCTCGCGTGAGGATCCTTCACCGTAATTTTCGTCCCCAACAATTACTGATCCCAAACCCTCTTTTTTATAGGCTCTTGCTGTCGTGGGAACTGCTCCATATTCGCCGGTCAACTGATTTATTACCGAATTTGTTTTCCCGTTGAAATCGTTAATTGCTCCGATCAGCAGATTTTCTGAAATATTGTCGAGATGGCCACGGTAGGTAAGCCAGGGTCCGGCCATCGAGATATGGTCTGTTGTACATTTTCCCCGGGCCTTGATCAATAGTTTGAGATTTTTCAGGTCGTGCCCTTCCCATGGAGCAAAAGGCTCCAGTAATTGCAACCTGTCAGACTTAGGGTTTACTGTGATTACGATACCCTGATGATCGGTTGAAGGAGGTACCAATCCCTGATCCTCCACCGCAAAACCGTGTACAGGCAAATCATTTCCCGTGGGAGGATCCAGCTTTACTTTTTCACCTTTTTCATTGATCAGAAAATCTGTTTCCGGATTAAAATCGAGGGTACCGGCGATCGCGAAAGCGGTCACAATTTCGGGGGATGCCACAAAACCATGTGTTTTCGGATTTCCATCTGTACGTTTGGCGAAGTTCCTGTTAAAGGAGGTCATGATTGAATTTTCGGGCAAATTGGCTGCATTGTGTCTTGCCCACTGTCCGATACACGGTCCGCAGGCATTGGTCAGTACGATTCCGCCCATCTCCTCAAATGAACTGAGAAAGCCATCCCTTGCAACAGTATAACGGACAAGTTCAGACCCCGGAGAAATAGTGAATTCTGCTTTAACCTTCAGATTTTTAAGACGTGCCTGGCGGGCAACTGATGCAGCGCGGCTAATATCTTCGTAAGAGGAATTGGTGCAGGAACCAATTAAGCCGACTTTCATCTCCATCGGCCACCCTTTCTCTTTGGCAACAGTTTTAAATTTCGATAATGGGGTCGCTAAATCCGGGGTGAATGGTCCGTTTATTTGTGGCTCCAACTCTGAAAGATTAATCTCGATCACCTGGTCAAAGAATTTTTCAGGATTGGCATAAACTTCTTCATCGGCCTTCAGATCAGAGGCAATTTTTAAAGCCATTTTGGCAACATCTGCACGGCCGGTTGCTTTGAGATACTCGCTCATGCTCTCATCGAAAGCAAAAGTGGAGGTAGTGGCTCCAACTTCGGCCCCCATATTACAGATTGTCCCTTTCCCGGTACAGGAGATTGAGGAAGCTCCCGGACCAAAATATTCGATGATGCAACCGGTTCCCCCTTTTACAGTCAGGATTCCGGCCACTTTCAGAATCACATCTTTTGGGGAGGACCATCCGCTCAGCTTTCCGGTCAGTCGGATCCCGATTAATTTCGGGAATTTTAACTCCCAGGGAATTCCAGTCATCACATCAACGGCATCAGCGCCGCCAACACCAATTGCAATCATTCCTAATCCACCTGCATTGACCGTATGCGAATCGGTTCCAATCATCATTCCTCCTGGGAAGGCATAATTTTCAAGAACTACCTGGTGGATAATTCCGGCGCCCGGTTTCCAGAATCCAATTCCATATTTTTTCGAAACCGAAGAGAGGAAACTGTAAACCTCCTTATTCGTCTCCTCCGCTTTTTTCAGATCTGCTGCAGCACCTGTCTGAGCAAGGATCAAGTGGTCGCAATGAACTGTTGAAGGGACAGAAACGACACTTTTTCCTGCCTGCATGAATTGAAGCAATGCCATTTGGGCTGTTGCATCCTGCATAGCAACACGATCGGGATTGAAATTAACATAAGATATCCCTTTCCCGTATGGTTGCCCGGGAAAATCACCCGAGAGATGGGAATACAGAATTTTTTCGGTTAGGGTAACGGGTCTGCCAATCAGTTTGCGCAATTTTGTAACCCGTTCAGGTATTTGTGAATATACCTTCCGAATCATATCAATGTCATAAGCCATACTGTTCTATTTTAAGATGATAAATGATTTGCAATGTTAACGATTATTGATGAGAAAAAATATCAAAATTTACTGATCCTATTAACATTTTAATGGATAGATAGTTTAAATTAGCAGAATAATTTCTGCAAATCAATCCCAAAATCCGCATGATTTGGATTAAGCCTTTGTTATACGAAAACTTGAGAATTGCCTTTCAGTCCATACGCGGGAATCTGGTACGTTCTGTTCTGACAATTCTGATTATTGCAGTCGGCATTTCTGCCCTGGTTGGAATTCTAACTGCCATTGATTCTATAAAAAGCTCAATCACATCTGAGTTTACCAGGTTAGGTGCCAATACCTTTAGCATTCAAAGCCGGAGTATGAACGTTCAGATTGGCAATAAGCGCTACCGATCGAAAAATTACAGTTATATCAGTTATTCCCAGGCGCGTGAGTTTCGTGAGCGGTACACTTTTCCCTCTACTGCCTCTATTTCTGTCAGCGCGACCCAGATTGCAACTGTAAAATACGAATCTAAAAAGAGCAATCCCAATGTCGCAGTACGCGGAATTGATGAGAATTTTTTACAGACTGCAGGATACGAACTGGAGTCGGGCAGGGGACTTACCTTCCGGGAATCTTTTGAAGGAGATAATGTAGCGCTACTGGGGGCTGCTTTAGTAAAAAAATTATTTGCCGGAGATATCGATCCTCTGGGGAAAATGATAGCAGTTGGAAGCGGAAAATATCAGGTTGTTGGTGTATTAAAAGATAAGGGAAGCGGTTTTGGGGATACAGGTGATCAGGTTGTTCTGATTCCGTTTACCAATGTCAGGCAGTATTTTTCGAGGCCTCAGATGAATTTCAGGATCAGTGTGATGCCCAAATCTCCCCAATTGCTTGATGCTGCGCTTGGCGAAGCAGAAGCAGTTTTCCGGAATATAAGAGGGCTCAATACCCAGGACGAGTCAGATTTTATTTTGGAAAAGAGCGACAACCTGGTGAATATCTTATTGGATAATATTAAATATGTAACCCTTGCGGCAACTATCATCGGATTTATCACCCTGCTTGGAGCTGCAATCGGACTTATGAATATTTTACTGGTAACTGTAGCGGAACGGACCCGCGAAATTGGCATCCATAAGGCAATGGGAGCTAACTCTCATTCTATCAGGCAACAATTTATGATAGAATCAATTGTTATCGGACAATTGGGAGGATTGTTTGGAATAATTCTGGGTATTCTTGCCGGAAATGGTGTATCCTTGCTGATCGGCAGTTCATTTATAATTCCCTGGCAATGGATGCTTACAGGTGTTGCATTATGCCTTTTGGTTAGTCTGGGTTCAGGTGTTCTTCCTGCCATCAAAGCCTCTAAGCTGGATCCGATTGAAGCTTTACGATACGAATAATCTAATGATTAGCAATAATATAAACTTTTATTTCCTATGAATAAACTGACAGAAAATTATTTCAGATTGACCGGCTATCTTCAAAAATATTCGTATTTGGTTCTAAGTATTGGTCTCATTTCGCTGGGATCCTGGGTGTGTTATTTTCCCTCAGATCTTTCCCGTAAAACGGGAATTGCAGAAATTATAGTTGGGATATTTTTCGGAATCTCCTATTTTGTAAGGAAAAGCAAGGCGGGTAGGTTTTGAGTTATAATTTAAGATAAGCTCCGAATTTATAGGCGAAATTCTGAGGCATAGCGCTAAATTGATAGGGCCCATACCGGTAGTAAACTCCGGCCCCAAATGAGAGGTAACCTATTCTAAGCAGATTATTGATTTCGAATCCCGATTCATAAAAGCCTTTGTGGTAATCTTTCAAAATGAACTGAGGAGTAAATTGCGGATTTAATTTTCCAAAACCAATATTTTGGGCAAATATTAAAGCAGGTCTTGTTTTGGATTTTTCGGGGAAGAGCCATGTACTGAAATTGTGCCGGAGATGAATTGCGGTGTAGATTGTTGCCGCGAATTCGTTCAATTGCATGGTGCCAAAGGAGTAGGGTGCTGCTAAAGTAAAGGTTCCTGCAAAACTTCCATTCCCATTAAAGAGTTCGAAAACCGGACTCTTGGAAGACATAAGCCCTGCCTGGACCATTATTGTTGTGGTGCCGATACCAATGGGTGGAAGATCAAATTTTCCCTTGAACTCTATTTTCGGATTCCGGTATTCTCCCCCAAATATTGAAAGGCCATGGATAACAGTTAAATAAAATTCAGATTTCGAAGGGGAAATCTCATTAAGCCGACCATCTTCCAATTCAAATTTTATTCCGGGTGAATACCTTAATTTTAAACCTATTCGCGAAAGTGATACCGGATTAAACGGATGAGCCAACAGGAAAGGGTTATCCAGCGTATTGCTGTTTTCTGACAGATCTCCGAAAATGTAGGAGTTTAAGGTATTAAATAAACGGAATTCCAATCCTGCAGTATATCGCCTTGTCGAAAACATATTAGAAATCAGTAAATTACGATAGCTCTGCGGATTAAGTAGTGAATTGGTTTCCAGGAATTCAGATCCGCCAAATTCGAGATTCAAATCCTGGTAACTTAGATGAATTCTCAGGTCTGACCGTCCGGAAGGATAGAAATTAATCCATTCTCCCTGCTGAATTGATCGGTTTTTTAATCCATAGCTAAAGGCTCCACCAATTGAAAAATGATGGGATAACTTCCCATTGGTTTCACCTCCCAACCCTAATTTCACCCCTTCAAAAAGATTATAACCAAATAATTTGTTGTAATCAAGGTTGAAGAATCCAATTGGAATCTTCCCCTCTGCCATCAAACGAATTACCTTGAGTTGTTGCTTTTTCCTGTATGCATTTAATGCACTGTCCGGCCGGAAAAGCAACATGGAATCCAAATGATTAAAGGGTCGGAAACCATAGTTCCTGAATAGTACACCCGATCTTTTTAGTGAATCGGTCTGCAATGGTATGCTCTCCATTCCTGATCTGATTGTATCTCCTTGAATTACAAAAGAATCAGGGAGGTCTGAGACAGATTTAAGGCATTTTGTGGTAATCGCCGGAACGGGACTTTTCAGTAGCAGTATGAATACCAGGACAACCAGACAATACTTCAGATTTATCCAATTCATTCAACCGCTATTTCGAACTCATCTTTAACAGGGATACCTCTTCATCGGTCAGAAAACGCCATCTCCCTCTGGGAAGGTCTTTCTTGGTTAACCCGCAAAAATAGACCCTGTCTAGTTTTTCAACTTTGTAGCCAAGGTGCTCGAAAATCCGTCGTACGATTTTATTCTTTCCTGAATGGATCTCTATTCCTACCTGCTTTTTATCATCGTCGCTCACGTAGCTTACGGAGTCTGCTGCAACAAAACCATCTTCAAGGGTAACTCCATCGACAATCTCCTGAAGATGGTTCTTGGTAACCTTCTGATCTAAATAGACGTGATAAATTTTCTTGCGATTATATTTTGGATGAGTTAATCGTTTGGTCATATCGCCATCGTTGGTAAAAAGTAAGAGTCCGGTTGTACTCTTGTCCAAACGCCCGACCGGATAAATTCTTTCAGAACATGCATTTGCAATGAGTTCCATTACTGTTTTGTCGGCATGAGGGTCTTCCAGTGTAGTGACATATCCCTTTGGTTTATTGAGCAGAACGTACATTTTTTTCTCTGCGGTGATAATCTTGCCGTTAAAACTCACGGAATCACCGGGCAAAACCTGATGGCCCATCTCGGAAACAATTTTACCATTGACGGTAACACAACCTGTTGCAATAAAGGTATCTGCCTCGCGACGGGAACAAAGCCCTGCATTAGCAATATAACGGTTCAAACGCATTGCCCCGGGCTCCTTTTGGGTTGGAGCTGATTTCCCGGGTCTGTGTGTTGAATTAAATTCGTTGTTTAGATTTTGTATCCCCAATCTTCCGCGCAGTACCTTACCAGTTTTGTTTACAAACTTGTCCGATTCTGCCCCTTCGAATTTTCGTTCGGGTCGTTTCTCGATTACATTTCTGCGGAAAACATCTGAAGTCCGCTCTTTTCCAAAACGGCCTGTTCCGGTTGTAGATGGTTTTGATCCGGACGCAGTTTTTAAAACTTTAGTCTTTCCGACTCTTTTCCCTGAGCTCAATTCTCTTGAATCTGACCGGGGTCCGGCTGGTCTTCGGCTTTGATCACCTTGTGCTGAATCCATTTTTTTAACCCGTGGTCTTGTCCCTGGCTCTCTTTTCTCGACGGTACGCTTATCTTCGCGTTCCTGTCCTCTTCCTCTTCTGATAATCATTTCTTAATTCTCTGACTTATTATTATTTCGGGGGCAAATGTCGGAAAAAAAACGCAAAAATGAACTTAAATTTCATCGAAACGGAATAATCCTTTGAATAATTAACCCAATTTAACAACTTTGCGGGTTAATAATCTAACAGAGGTTTAAAATATGGCACTTATAAAATCAATTTCGGGTATACGCGGAACCATAGGTGGTTTGGCGGGTGAGGGTCTGAGTCCGCTGGATCTGGTCAAATTCACAGCGGCTTACCTTACATGGGTGAAGGAGGGGAGAGTTGCGACCGGAAAGTTAAGAATCGTGGTTGGCCGTGATTCGCGCATCTCCGGAGAAATGGTCAATTCACTGGTTACCGGAACGTTGATGGGCATGGGAGCAGACGTTGTAAACCTCGGACTTGCTTCGACACCAACTACCGAACTCGCTGTTGTAGCTGAAAAGGCAGATGGCGGTATTATTCTTACTGCAAGTCACAATCCAAAGCAATGGAATGCATTGAAATTGCTCAATGAAAAAGGGGAGTTTCTCAATGATTCTGAAGGTAAAACGGTTCTTCAAATTGCAGCAGATGAACGTTTTGTTTTCGCTCAGGTTGACGATCTGGGACATGAATCCTTTAACGATTATACTGATTATCATATTCGGCATGTATTAGGTCTTGCACTTGTCAATGTTGAAGCGATCAAAAAAAGAAATTTCAGAGTCGCAGTCGATGCGGTTAATTCGGTGGGAGGAATCATAGTACCCAGGCTGCTAAAAGCCTTGGGAGTCGCTGAAGTTGTTGAGATTAATTGTACCGCTGACGGATATTTTGCGCATAATCCGGAGCCTGTGCCTGAGAACCTTAGGGAAACTTCAGCAATAGTAACCCAGTCAAACGTTGATGTCTGTTTCGTAGTTGATCCTGATGTTGACAGGTTAGCCATTATTAATGAGGATGGTACCATGTTTAATGAGGAATACACCCTTGTCGCAGTTGCAGATTATGTATTGAAACATACCAGCGGGAATACCGTATCCAACCTTTCATCTTCGAGGGCTTTGCGTGATATTACGGAGCTCCATGGTGGTAGCTATACAGCATCTGCTGTTGGAGAAGTTAATGTGACCACCACAATGAAGGCAACAAATGCAGTGATTGGAGGTGAAGGAAATGGTGGTGTGATTTATCCGGCTAGCCATTACGGCCGGGATTCCATGGTTGGTATCGGGCTCTTCCTCTCTCAACTGGCTACGACTGGACTTAAATGTTCCGGTCTTCGAGCCACCTATCCTGATTACACAATTTCAAAAAATAAAATTGAACTGACTCCTGAGATCGATGTGGATAATATCCTCCTGCGGATTAAGCAGAAATATAGTCATGAAAAGGTCAATGATATCGATGGAGTCAAGATTGATTTTGACAAGGAATGGGTCCATTTACGCAAATCAAACACAGAACCGATCATCAGGATCTATTCTGAAAGCAGAACTGCGGAGAGGGCTAATTCACTGGCACAGGAGATAATTGCCCAGATTCGCCGGATTGCCGGAATATAGCTGAAATGGGTTTTAGATTCATCCGGTCAATCCCTTCGCAAACATTCTTAAAATGGAATGAGAAGATTTCTAGGATTTTGGGTTAAAGACGTGAAAGGAGAATTAAGTACTCATTAAAAATGTTAAGTATTTGTTAAGTGTGATGAATCTCTTTTTAAATCGTTTCAAACAACCTAAATTTGCATCGGTTTTTTAACAGTAATAGTTTTTAATCAGAATAAATAATTCGATTTTTATGAAAGTTACAGTTGTAGGAGCAGGAAATGTTGGATCAACGTGTGCCGACACATTGGCATATCGCGAAGTGGTAAATGAGGTGATTTTATTGGATATCAAAGAGGGTATTGCTGAAGGCAAGGCTCTGGATATCTGGCAAAAAGCCCCGATTATTGGTTATGATACCCGGACAGTAGGGGTGACCAATGATTATTCCCGGACTGCAGGTTCTGATGTGGTTGTAATTACCTCCGGGTTACCGCGTAAGCCGGGAATGAGCCGTGATGATTTGATTCAGATCAATGCTGGTATTGTTAAATCTGTAACTGAAAATATTGTTAAATATTCACCGGATGCGATTATTATCATCGTATCCAATCCCCTGGATGTTATGACTTATCAGGCACATCTTGCTTCAGGATTGCCGCGTACCAGGGTTATGGGTATGGCCGGAATTCTGGATACTGCCCGTTATCGTTCCTTCCTTTCTGAGGCACTCGATATTTCGCAGAAAGAGATCCAGGCGATGCTTTTAGGCGGGCATGGCGACACCATGGTTCCGTTAACCCGTTATACCACTGTGGGAGGTATTCCTATCACAGAATTGCTCGGAAAGGAACAGTTGAATGCTATCGTTGAACGGACCAAGGCAGGTGGCGGAGAATTGGTGAAACTGATCGGAACTTCAGCCTGGCATGCTCCAGGCGCTGCTGCTGCTCAAATGGTGGAAGCCATCATCAAGGATCAGCGCAGAATCTTCCCGGTTTGTATCCAACTTCAGGGTGAATATGGTATCGATAATTGCTACCTGGGAGTTCCTGTTGTTTTGGGTAAAGACGGTATCGAAAAGATTGTCGAACTTCATTTGAACCAGGAAGAGATGCAAATGATGAGAACCAGCGAAGGTCATGTCCGCGAGGTGATGAACGTACTTGATGACTTAAATCGTAAATAATATTGCTTTTATAATACATGGAAAGGGGCTTTTTGACCCCTTTTCTTGTATATTAACTTGATGTGATGCAGGAAATTTGTTTTCAAATTGTTGAACTTGAGGAAAGTACTTATCATCCCATCATCAGGGCTGAATTCCAGGGGTTGGAGGACCATTGGTGGATTGTCGATACAGGTGCATCAAAAAGTGTTTTTGATGAGATATTAAAAGATTATTACACGGCAGACGGTGAAGATTCAATAATGGCCACCGGACTGGGTAAGGAGATGGTTGAAACAAATTCCGGAACTATCGCTGCATTTCAATTAGGTGAAATTAACTTTGGGACTCTCAAAGTGGCTTTGGTTAATTTCATGCATATTAACACTGAATATGCTAAATTCTCAGATAAAAGGATTGTAGGATTGATCGGGTGTGATTTCCTTTACAGTCATAAAGCAATCCTGGATTTTGATAAAAAAGTGGTTTCTCTGGTTGCCAGCTAATTTTTTGGATACTCCCGAAGATTCACATGAATTTCTATCCAGGTGATCTGCTTCTTTTTAGTCCAACCGTCTTAGGCGGATGGTTGGTGTTTCGTTGCTGCGATCTCTCCTGTTTTGAAAGCAGCAGGTTTATTTTCCGGGTATAAACCTTCCAAACGGATATTCGCTTCCCTAGAATATCCGTTTTTAACAAATTATATATATGATAATCAATATTTTAATTCGCTTATTAGTGAGGTCGTCCTAATATCCTAAAACTGTGAACTAAATCATAAATTTTTAATAAAAAAAAGTAATATCAAGATGATAAATATGATATATTTTGCTTATATTTAATGCATAAAACAAGATCATCGTTGATATTACGCTATTTGTCCTGAATTTTATTAGTGAAAAGATTTTTTAAATTTTATCCTAATGGCAGCAAATAATGATATATTTTCAGAGGAATGGTGCCAATTGATCTTTGAGAAGAAAAACCTTGACTATGGAGCTTATGAGCTAAGGCAAAATTCTTCAAAACGGCAATTCTGGGCTTTGGTTATTGCAATTGTTTTTTTTGTTCTTGGAGTTTCACTCCCGGTTCTTATAAAACAGATAATTCCGGAAACTAAGGAAAAGGATGTGAGTGTGCGGATGATGACCGATATAAAATTAGACAAACCCAAGGAAAATAACATTTTGAAAGAGCTCCCGCCGCCGCCGCCGCCTCTTTTACGTAACACTGTTAAGTTTACTCCGCCCGTAATAAAGCCGGATGAAATGGTTCAGGAAGAAGAGCAACCAATATCCCAAAAGGAAGCAGTAGAAACAAAATCAGCAATTAGCAATGTAACCTATGATAAGGGAACTGATGATATAGCTGCTCCATTAGCTAATACAACCACAAAAACGCAGATTACAGAGGAAGAAAAACCATTTGTCATTGTGGAGCAAATGCCTCAATTTCCTGGTGGAGAAAAGGAGATGATGAAGTTTATCAAAAACAATCTCCGTTACCCCTCTACGGCTATAGAAATGGGAATATCGGGCACTGTAACTTTAAACTTTGTGGTAGGTAAGGATGGTAGGATTACCCGCATTCATATAATTCGTGGAATTGGAGGCGGTTGTGATGAAGAAGCGGTCAGAATTTTAGAGAAAATGCCCCCCTGGAGTCCTGGCAGGCAAGGTGGCATTGCCGTATTGGTCACTTATACGGTTCCTTTTAAATTTGTATTGCAGTAGATGTTGATTTAAGGATAAAATTCATTATTAAAGGGAAATTTATTTTCGGGCTTTCACTAATATTCCTTTATTCCGGTTGTTGGTTTTTAATTCATATTATTGACTTTCTGAATAAATCAGAACCGATATAGAGTATTCCCATTTTAGGAATTGGGGGTTGATTCATCATAATAATGGTTTCAAGGCTCTGATTTTAGTTCCTTGAGCTAAAAAAGGGGCACTTGATAACAATTGGCTAATCCGGTTCAAGATCACCTGAAAGCGTTAAATAGGCTGATATATTGATATTTGTTGAATATAATAGAATGTTAAAATATGTTAATATTTTAATTTTAAGGGATTTTTATTTTGCCCTCCCGATGTGAATTGAATTGGATTATTAATTTTGTCCACGAATTAGAGGAGAAGATATCTTTGAATCTTTTCAAGGTGCTGATCGTTGATCTTATTTTTTATCGTAAATTTGAGCCACTTAAAGGTCCTTTCTGATTAATTGTGAATTGGTCTTCTGAGGGTTCTGAAATTGCAAATTCTTAATGGGGTAACGCTTTAAAATAGGTTTGATTTTCAAACTGTTTTTGATCGGATTCTCGGGAATTGGAAGTTAATTAGTTGGTTATTAATAGTTTTTTTTAACGATTTATTTATCGTTTTTAATTTTTCTCAAATATTTCTTAAACTTTCATTTAAACACTAGTAATTCAGAGTATGAAATCAAAAAATCGTTTTTTAAAGTTTCAAAGCGCTTTTTCAGCATCGGTAATACCGGTTTCGTTTATTATTGCGGAAATTGTATTTCATTTATTATTGGGCTCCGGCAGCCATTTTCAGGGAAACAGTAATGCTAATGCTCCCATTCCCGGTGATTTTCTTGGCGTTATTTACAAAGGCGGCTTTATTGTGCCTGTGATCATGACTTTGTTATTGACTGTATTATCTTTTTCTCTTGAACGTTATTTCACCATCAATAAGGCTGGCGGAAAAGGTTCAGCAGTGAAATTTGTTGAGACAATCAAAACAAATCTTTCCAAGAATGACATTAATGCAGCAATAGCAGAATGTGACCGTTTTGAGGGTTCTATAGCCAGTGTATCAAGAGCTGCACTTCTGAAATATCAGATGCTGGAGAAAGACACAACCATGACTAAGGAACAGAAGCTGCTTGATATCACCAAGAACATCGAGGAAGCTACTTCCCTTGAACTCCCAAGCCTGGAACAAAACCTCCCTATTTTGGCAACAATTTCTTCTATTGCTACCATGATGGGTCTTTTAGGAACTGTACTCGGGATGATCCGTTCTTTTGCTGCTATGGCGAATGCAGGAGCTCCTGACTCCGTTGCGTTATCAACAGGTATTTCGGAAGCTCTAATTAATACAGCCTTTGGTATTGGAACAGGTGCTCTTGCTGTAATTATGTATAACTTCTACACCACAAAAATAGATAAGTTGACCTATTCGATTGATGAAGCAGGTTATAGTATCGTTCAAACATTTGCTGCAAAGCACTAAGATTATAGATATCATATAATTATGCCAAAAGTAAAAATTAAAAGGAAGAGCACGGCTATTGATATGACCGCGATGTGTGATGTTGCGTTCTTATTACTGACCTTCTTTATGCTTACCTCTAACTTTACGCAAAAAGAACCGGTGGCTGTTAATACACCTTCTTCAATTTCAGAGATTAAAATACCTGACCGGAATATCATCTCCATTTTGGTAGATGCAAAAGGAAAGGTATTCTTTGGAGCTGACGGACAAGAGAACCGGGTTAAACTGCTTACCAAAATGGGAGCTGCGTATAACATAACTTTCACTCCTGAAGAATTAAAGGAGTTTAGTTTGGTTAATAAGTTTGGAGTACCTATCACTGGCATGAAGAATTATTTATCGTTGGGGACCAAAGAACGGGATATGTCGCAGTTCTCAATTGGCATTCCTTGTGATTCCCTCGATAACCAGTTTAAAAACTGGGTCAGTGTAGCCAGAAGTATCAACTCGGAATACCGGATTGCAATAAAGGCTGATCAGGCTACGACTTATCCGGTTATCAAAAAATTAATGGGTAGTCTGCAGGATATCAAGGAGAACAAGTATAACTTGCTCACAAGTCTTAAATTGTCAGCTGATTATGAATAACTGTAAACTTAAAATTCATGTCTGAAGTAGCTCAAGATAATAATCAAGGAAAGAAAAAAGGCAAAACGAAGAAAATGTCAACAAGGGTCGACTTTACCCCGATGGTTGACCTTGGGTTTTTGCTGATTACATTCTTCATGTTGGCAACAACGCTAAGTAAGCCTCAGACCATGGAGATTGCTATGCCTTCCAAAGATAAGATAAGTGACGAAGATCAAACGAAGATCAAAGCCTCCAGGGCTGTCACTATTCTTCTGGGTAAGGATAATAAGGTTTTTTACTATGAAGGTACCCGCGAAAATAATGTCGATCCTGTACTTGTTCAATCAGACTTTTCTCCAAAGGGAATCCGACAATTTCTGATTAAGAAGAATTATGACATTATGGTCAAGGTTCGGGAACTTAAGGCGAAAAAGGTTTCTCAAAAGCTTTCTGATAAAGATTTTGAGAAGCAACGTGATGAGATCATTGCGGATAAAAAGGCACCTATTATTCTGATCAAGGGTACTATTGAAAGTTCCTATAAGAATCTTATCGATGCGTTGGACGAGATGGCCATTTGTAATATTGGGCGTTATGCGATTGTGGATATCACACCTTTTGATTTGGATCTGATGTCGAAAAAATTATGAATCTCATAATTTCACGAGCTACAAATTTGAAAAAGGTGAAAATGTACGAGGCAAAAATCTCATATACGGATTCTATCTGACCTCAATTTAAAATTATTTACGGATGAAAATTGTATCCTAATGGCAGCAAATAATGATATTTTTTCGAACGAATGGTGCGAACTGGTTTTTGAGGCCAAAAACCATGAGTATGGAGCTTTTGAACTGAGACAAAATTCCTCAAAAAGACATTTCAGAGCTTTACTCATTGCCAGCGTATTTTTTGTTCTGTTTGTTTCAGCTCCGAGTTTAATCAAACAAATTTTTCCTAAAAATGTGGAGAAGGATGTTACCGTGAGGGTGCTTTCTAAGATTGAATTAGATAAGCCCAAGGAAAATATCCTTAAGGAAATTCCGCCCCCACCTCCACCTATGCGGAATACCATCAAGTTTACCCCTCCGGTGATTAAACCCGATGAGCAGGTTCAGGAAGAGGAACAACCTAAATTGCAGAAGGAAGTTATAGAAACCAAAGCTGCAATCAGTAATGTCGCTTTTGATAAAGGGACAGATGATGTGGCAGCTCCGGTAGCGACACAGAAAATTACGGAAGAGGTTGAACAACCATTTGTCATCGTTGAACAGATGCCCCAGTTCCCCGGAGGCGAAAAGGAGATGATGAAATTTATCAAAAACAACCTCAGATATCCCTCTCTTGCAGCGGAAAATGGTATTCAGGGTACTGTAATTGTCAATTTCGTTGTCGATCACGAAGGGAAAATTACCAGGATTAAAGTGGTTCGTGGTATTGGTGGCGGTTGCGACGAAGAAGCAATGAGGGTTCTGACTAAAATGCCGAACTGGAGCCCTGGCAGACAAGGTGGCAAGCCTGTATTGGTTAGCTATACAGTTCCTATTAAATATGTGTTGCAATAGGAATTGGCCGAAATGATCAGAAGAAAACGGATTTTTCTCGGTTTTAAGTTTTTAATGGCCTTGGTCTATCTTTCACTGGGAGCAGTAATATTGTCATCCAACATGTTTCTGCTCCCGGTGAAAAATTCTGTAAGAATCTGTTTTGGTATTCTTTTGGTACTTTATGGTTCTTTCAGAATTTATACTTTAGTATTTAATACCAAAAGTGATGAAACGAATTAGGCTCTTATTGTTTTTAGCCCTTTTAGTCGGTGGTTGTAAATTCTTTAAAGGTGATCCCTACCGAAATACCCCGACTACCGGAATGACAACAATAAGTACCGATGAAACATTCAGACCAATTATTGAAGCTGAATTGGACGTTTTCAAGGCGATTTATGGATATACGGAATTTAATGCAAAATATGTCCCTGAAAATGAAGCTTTTAACCAACTTATCAATGGCGATGTTCAGTTAATTTTCGCTTCAAGACCTCTCAGTAAAGTTGAAATAGCCATCCTGAATCAAAAGAAAATCTTTCCCAGGCAAACCAAGATTGCTACTGATGCGATTGCCTTAATCGTTTCCCCCAAAAGCAAGGATAGTCTGATCAGTGTAAATCAGATTAAAGACATTTTAACCGGCAAAATCGATAATTGGGATCAGATAAACCCGGGATCTAAAAGTGGTAAAATAACAGCGGTCTTTGATAACGACAAGTCAAGTATTATCAATTATCTGGTTGACTCAATATGTGGTGGAAGATTAGTCAAGACCAACGTTTTTGCGCTCGAATTCAATCGCGATGTCATCGAATACACCAGTACCCATCCCGGAGTTCTAGGATTTATTGGCACGAGCTGGATCAGTAATGCCAATGATTCTTTGCATCTCTCATTCCATAAAAGAATTAAAGTTATGTCTGTGAGTGATCATCCTCACCCGGATTTAACCAATAGCTTTAAACCGTATCAAGCCTATATGGTTGACAAGGTTTATCCGCTGACAAGAGATATTTATATTATCAATGCTGAGCCTCGTAATGGATTGGTCACTGGTTTCTCCGCATTTGTTGCAAGTGACAAAGGGCAAAGGATAATTTTAAAATCCGGAGTTCTTCCAGCCATTGCCCCTACAAGGGTTGTCAATATACGGAAGGATTTTTAGTAAATTTTTAAAATTTCAAATTTCTAATATACAACATTGTAAAATGAAACGTAGTTTATTCTCACTCCTCGGACTTCTTTTCGTAGTGGTTGGCGGTTTTGCTCAGCAAATCTCAAATCAGGGTTTATTTTATCTGGACGATCTTCAGTATCATCAGGCGCGTAGCTTTTTCCTTAACCGGTTAAAATCCTCCCCCGATGATGTCAGAACGCTCTGTTCATTAGGCGATACTTACCTATATTTGCAAAATCCGGATAGTGCCAGATTGTTGTATCAAAAAGCCTCAACAATTGATCCTAAATCCCCTTTTCCTTTGATAGGCCTTGGGAAGATTGCCCTTTTTAAAGGGGACCACACTGGCCAGCTGGATTTTTTTGAAAAAGCCAGACGATTGGATAAAAAAAATCCTGAAGTTTATTACGAAATCACCCAGGGGTGTTTCCAGTTTGCCAGGAAGGATACAGCTACCGGAAGCAGGTATTTGGCCCAGGGGATCGAACTCAATTCAAAATATGCCCCTTTTCATATTGCATACGGCGATTATGAATCGATGCGCCACAGATATGGTGCTGCTTCAAATGCATATGATAGAGCAATATATTTCGATCCGAATTGTGCAATTGCCTATCGCAAGCTTGGGATTATACATACCCTGGCCCGTGCCTATCGCGAAGCTTTAAATGCTTTGGAAAAATGTATTGAAATTAAC
>Ga0316226_1002208_pt1 | contig 18821 bp, 15 predicted proteins | sample TBH18017metaG_FD_206009 | JGI IMG/M metagenome (GOLD analysis project Ga0316226, IMG submission 206009) | Freshwater microbial communities from Trout Bog Lake, Wisconsin, USA - TBH18017 | ecosystem: Environmental > Aquatic > Freshwater > Lake > Hypolimnion/Profundal zone | place: USA: Wisconsin... | reverse complement strand
GTGAGATAATAACCTAATATAATGATTATCAAGGCCTTACATGCTTTTTTTCAGAATACTTATGACCAAGTTATTAACATATTATATTGAATATCAGATAGATGAAAAATTGTCATGTACTAAGTTAAAAGTTATAAACAATACAATTTATCGCGCATCTTTTTATTATATTTGACTAATTCTGTCAAGTCAATTTTAAGTCAAGTGAGTAATTTTGGTGTGAGGATACGTGAGCTTAGGGAGAGTAAGGGTCTTTTACTTCGGCAAATAGCTGCTTCATTGGATATTGATACCGCTATGATCAGCAAATTTGAACGGGGTGAGCGTAAACCTAACCGTGAACAGGTAATACGTATTGCACGTCTCTTGAAGGCAGATAAAAATGAATTGCTTACCCTATGGCTTGCCGATAGGGTTCAGTACGTTATTAATGATGAAATGTCATTCGCTGCTGAAGCATTGGAAATTGTAAATCGAAACATAAAAGATAATGCCAAGACTCATATTGGTTGATAATTCAACCGAAGATTTCTCTTTGGGCACTGCATTTAAGGAATTGATCAAGGATCCTTCTTTTTCCCAGGTGTCTGTCGCAACAGGTTATTGGGATTTACCCGGAATGGTAAGTATTTATAATGAGTTAAAATCATTCCTCGATCGGGGAAATACTTCTTTCCGTTTGCTGCTTGGAGAAGAACCTTATGTCAGAGTCTATCAGGTGAAAAACCCTAAGAAACAAGATCCCGAATTCCCTGAAAAATATTTAAAGAAAGATCTCGAGGAACTTGAATTAAAGGATGAATATCAAAAGGTTGTTGATCTGTTGTTAAAACATATAAATCGGGATGGCAAGCTTCAAATAAAGGTTTATCGAAAAAACTTTCTTCATGCTAAATGCTACATCTTTGGAAGTGTTGCCGACAATGCTGTTGGATTAATTGGTAGCTCAAATTTCACTTTTCAAGGTATGTTCGGGAACCTTGAACTCAATCAAATGGAATATAATAATGCAACTGTAAATTATATCCGACAAAATCCTTCGCAACTTCCCACACACCGTTCCTGGTTTGAAGATTTATGGAATGATAGTGAAGAATGGTCAGGAAAATTCAAGGAGGAAGTACTTGATCTTAGCAAACATGGTAGCTTATGTTTCAGCCCTTATGAAATGTATATACATGCATTGTACAGGATATATGGTCAGGAGCTTCTCGATGAGAAAGATAATAAAGTCGAACCAGATGATCCGGCCTCCGGCAAACCTCAATTGGTCAAATTTCAGGTTCAGAATGCCAACTCCATAATTAAAAAACTTGAACGGCAGGGGGTCGCAATGCTGTCGGATTCCGTTGGGCTTGGGAAAACTTATACTGCCATAAAAGTAATTGAATATTTCAGAAAATTCTGTAACCAGCGCGTTGTCGTTATTGCACCCGCAGGTTTGAAGGCCCAATGGGAGAAGGCTTTTGATGAATTTAAAGTAATTCAGATTCCTGAAATATACAGCCTTCAGGATATTGCAAGAATTGAAGATGTGAGAGAGAATCTAAAATCTATTCCTGTGGGTCTATTTGTTTTTGATGAAAGTCATAACTTAAGAAGCTCAGGTGGTCAACGTTTTGATGTATTTATTAAATGGAGACAGGCCAATGAAAATGCCAAAACTCTACTTGTGACAGCTACTCCAATCAATAATCAGCTTTCTGATCTTACCAATCAGATCATGCTTGGATCAGGTGGCGCTATTCAAAGGCTTGGTAGATTTTATGACAGAGGGAGACAGAAGTTTTATACGATACAGGAACGCTTACAATCCTTACAAGATGAAATTAAAAGGCAGCTTCGTGAAAACAGGTTGGTAAATTATCAGCAAATCAGGGAGCAACTTACTCCATTGTTGAATAAGTTTATCGTTAGAAGATCACGGCAGGGAATTGAAAATGAATATCCTGATGGGATATTAATAAACGGAGAATTAAAGAAATTTCCTCAATCTTATCCGGATAATCTAGAATATGAACTTCCAAACCAATTTAAAACTCAGCTTCTGACTTTTGCTTCCAAATTCGATTTACTGATTCAAGCCTATAATTATACTGATGAAAGCTTATCAGAGCTTGAATACCTTGCACATCCACTCGATCTATTTGAATATTTTGAGAAACGGGAGAAACCCATCCAATCTTCAATGGAAGTTTTATATTCCGGACTTTTAACCCTTGGATTTCCCTGTTACAGGTATAATATATATAGATGGGGTTATTATAGAAGGAAACGTGGAGAACTTAAACTTAATGCTGATGATAACAGGGAATTGTCGCGTCAAATAGGGATTTATGGAATTTTCAGGACTATCTTTCTGAAACGACTGGAATCCTCATTGTATTCCATTCAGGTTTCAATCCTGAATTATGAGAAAAAGCTGACAGATTTTAAAGTAAAACTTGAAAGATTTAACAAAATTATTTCCGTTAAAAACCTTGAAAAATTAAATAAAGCTATCGATGCCTATAATGAACAGCGTGCTGAGGAAGATGAACTGGATTTTGATATCTCAACCTTCGAGGAAGAGGATGGGGAACCATTGTCAATAGAAGCAGATGAAGGGAAATTTAATGTAAAGCAGCTTAAGGCAGATTTAGAGAAAGATTTGAGAATTATTTCCGTATTGAAAGCGCAATTGGCATTACTTATTAAGAAGGACAATAAGATCAAAGTCCTTGCGGATAAACTTGATGAAAATGAAGAGTCGAAAGTGTTGATTTTTACTTATTTTACTGATACATTGAAATATCTTCAACAGAATCTACCAGGATTGATCAGGAACAAACGGAATATAGAATTTGCACTAGGCACGAAAGGCGAAATTGAAAACTTTGCGCGCAGATTTGCTCCGGTTTCGAAAAAATATCTGATGAAACAAGATGAACATGAAATTGATTTTCTTGTAGCAACAGATAAATTATCCGAAGGCCAGAACCTTCAGGACTGTGGCATTATAATTAATTATGATCTTCATTGGAATCCGGTCAGAATGATTCAGCGCAACGGAAGGATCAATCGTATCGGTAGCCTGTTTAATGAAATTTTCATCTTTAACTTCAGGCCAACCGAGCAACTGGAAAATTATCTCAAGCTGGTTCGTAAACTTGAGGAAAAAATCAATCTTATCAGGTACACCATTGGTTCCGATCAGTCGATACTCGATGAAGAGCCCATTCCACAGGACTTTACTGAGGATTTATACAGCAGAGATGAAAAGAAACGTATGGAGGCATTCAGAAAAATATTTGATTCCTCCGAATTTTTAGCCGCTGACGATCTTTTCTTGGATGACCTTCGGGAATTTGACCGGTCTGAAAAATACGAGGAGGATTACAAAACTTCATTAAAAAATCTCCCGAAAGGGAAATGGGGGAGTATCCAAATGCGGTCTGAAGACGATGACTTCGTGCATTTAGCTCATATGATAGATGAAGAAAATGAAGCAGGCTATTTCGTTTCTTTTAATAAAAACTGGACTGGGGAATTATTAACTTCTATTGAGGGATTGTTGCACATCCAGGCAACAAGCGATAATAACAAACGGTTCAAAGACAATTATAATAATAAACCTCAGACGGAAGCCTATATTGGTAATTTTATTAAAACATATCAATTCTCCGAAGACGAACATAAAAACAGGTTTAATAAAGCACAGGAGGAAGCAATTATTATTCTTCGTAATAAAATGATCGAATATGGTTATCCGCTTGAAACTATTGAAAACGTTTATAATTGCATTACATATTCGCAAAATGCTTACTACAATAAACAGAACATGAAACTGGTACGGCAGGTTGCGCGTCTGTCAAGAAATAACAAACATATCGGTGATGAATTAATTCAGGAATTTATTGACCTTGCGATAGTATACAAACCTGAGGAAAAAACTGAGAAAGCACCCTTAAGTGAAATTATTCAAATTTTCATATAAATGAATATTGAAGAATTAAATGCAGCTCTTGGAAAACTGTCGGAATCTCGCAATCGTGATTCTGTGTTCGCATTTGCATATGCACTAATAAAATGGATGGGTTTGCAGGGAAACGAAGGTAATAAACCGCGTTTGTTAGCGCCACAAACTCAAAAATTGAAAGACTATCTTGTCCCGGTTCCGATGACAGTTCAACCACAGTTATACCGGCTTACAGCGGATGGACAAAATATCCGGATACGCTTTGCTACATTAAAAAAGATTAAAAAGGAATATATCAGTCAGCTCGTTGATAATGATCCGGGGCTTACAAGTTATCAGGCATCAATAAAAGGTATTGTAAATATTCCCGGCCGGCCGGCATATATACCATCAGAACCCTATTTCATACATTTTATTACAACATCGGATTACCATAAACTAATTCTGGTATTCAACCAGGGCGAACAAAAACGAATTATTACTTTCCGGCATCGACTTACCCAGACACAATATCACAAAGTTGTGCAGCAATGGAAAGACATTGCATCAAAACCAAAGCCTGAATTGAGCGATTTGCTATGGCGAAGTCTGGATATTAAAGAGGTAAACAAGGAATTTTACAAAAAAATCAAAGACCGTTTTGATGATCTGGTTGGCCTGATTGAATTTTCAGATAAATCTGCAGAAGAGAGCCATATCAGGCAATTTGTAATCCGATTGATTGGGAGGTATGTCTTCATTTGGTTCTTGAAAGAGAAAGAAATTATTCCATTTGATCTGATTAATTCTTCGACGATTAAAGGGTATAAACCAGGTTATTATCAAAACATCCTCTTGCATCTTTTTTTTCATACACTAAATACAGAAGTACAGCAAAGGAATTCGTTGATCCTTGATCACCCACTTAGACCATTATTTGCAAATATTCCTTACCTCAACGGGGGCCTTTTCGAAGATTTTCCTGACGACAAGCCATTTCATCAGTTTGTAACAGACGAATGGCTGATCTCATTTGTAAAAGTTCTTGAATCCTTTGATTTTACGGTTGATGAGAGTTCTGTGCAATATCAGCAGGTAGCTATTGACCCGGAAATGCTAGGAAGGATATTTGAAAACCTGCTTGCAAGTCAGAATCCGGAAACCGAAAAAATAGCCAATCAGAGAAAAGCATTCGGAGCATTCTATACACCCAGGGAAATTGTGGAATATATGGTGGATGCTTCCTTGAAAGCATTTCTGGAACAGTCGTTGTTTCCTGATGAGAAACCATCAACAAATGTGGCGAAAGAACCGGTTGTAACTTATTCCGGTACACTTTTCCATGAACTGGAGGCTCGTCAAATAGAAATGTCACTGGATCCTGAGGTAAGATATTCTGATTCTCAAGCAAGAAATAAAATAGTAGAAAAAATCGAGAAACTCTTTTTGCCAAATTGTGATGCAAATCCTTTTGATAAAAGAGAAACAATCATCGTCCAGAATGCGCTTCGTGATATCAAAGTTCTAGATCCCGCATGCGGTTCAGGCGCTTTCCCTATGGGAATGCTATTGCGCTTAATGAATCTTCGTGAAATTGTAGGTAATTCCTTGAACAGCCGGTACGAATTGAAAAGCGAAATCCTAAGCCGAAATATATATGGAGTTGATATCATGTCAATGGCTGTGGAAATTGCCCGGTTAAGAGCCTGGTTAAGTCTTGTTCTTGAGGTTGATTATAACTCTGTGGACTGGAAACATAATTTTAATATCAAAGCCTTGCCCAATCTTGATTTCAAATTTATATGCGCAAATTCTTTGATTGATAATGGTTATGACCAGTTTCTTAAAATTGATAAAGGTAATTTAACCTCTGAATTGATAAGGTTAAATAGTGAAATTGACAAACTTCAAAGATTACGGGAACAATATTTTGATCCCCGGGGCGATAAGCAGAAAAAAGAAGAATTACAACAATTATTTCTGCAGACAAAAGAGTTTATAAAGTCAAAATTCTCTTCGCTTAAGGCAACCTGGAATCTTGAAACTTTTTTAAATAAGATTGATGATTGGAATCCTTTTGATGATAGCCATTCCTCTTCGTTTTTTTCGCCTGCATGGATGTTTGGAATAAATGATGGATTCGATGTCGTGATTGCAAATCCTCCTTATGTTGGCCAAAAAGGGCACAAGGAAATGTTTCAGCATATTAAGGCCTCGACCTTAGGTAAATTATACCATCAAAGAAGAATGGATTTGTTTTATTTTTTCATACACCTTGGCTTAATTAATCTTAAATCATCTGGAATATTAACATTCATAACCACTAACTATTACCTTACTGCGACATATTCAAATAAATTAAGACAGCATATTTATGAAGATGCAACAATACTTTCGTTGATAAATTTTAATGAACTTAAAATATTTGAATCAGCTCAAGGCCAGCACAATCTTATTACAATTCTGAAGAAAGGTAAATTTAACGAAATAAATGCAAAAACATGCATTACATCAAAACAGGGACTTGCGGATGAAATAATTATTGCAAGGATAATTAATGGCCAGGATGATGAGACGGAATACTATAGTCAATCACAAGCTTCCTTGTTTGAATTAGGGACGCTATACATTAGAATTGAAGCAAGAAGTAATTTGAATAATAAAAGCACATTGTCTACAATACTCAATAGGATGAGAGATGGTTCAGACACACTTAACAAATATCTCAATATTGAACAAGGAATTGTGAGTGGTGCGGATAAGGTAAGTGATAAGATTATTTCAGATTATCCAAAATTAAAATTGAATAAAGGTGATGGAATATTTATTTTAACGAAAGAAGAAATAAAGAGACTAAACCTCTCAAAAGAGGAAAAGGAACTAATCAAGCCAGTTTATAAAAACTCTGACTTGAAAAAATGGTACTTTACACCTAAGAATAAATTGTATTTGATTTATTTAAAAGATGAAGGTAAGAGTATCGAATTAGGTGAGAACTTAGCTAATCACTTCGAAAAATATAAGAATATTCTTGTTGATAAAAAAGTAAATTGTTTCAAAAATTCATGGTTAAGAAAAATTGTAGAACCCTGGTTGCAAAGAGGTAACTACTTTGTTCTTTTTTATCCAAGAAATAAAGAATCCTTCGAAAAGCTGAAAATAGTCAACTCAAGACGCTCAAAATCAAATTCTTTTGCTTTAGAAGACAAAGGTTATTATGAGCAATCTGATATCGTCTTCTCTACTTTAAAAAGTGAATTTGAAAATACGATTGATATTAAATATTTTCTCGGGATACTTAATTCAAAATTGCTTTATAATTGGTTTTATCATAAAGGAAAAAGAAAAGGGGAACAGCTTGAATTATTCCAGAAACCCTTATCTGAAGTTCCGATAAGAATCGCAGACATTACAATTCAGAGAAAAATAGTTGAACTTGTGGATAGTATTATTGAAGTAAAGAGAGGCAATTCAACAGGTAAAATAACAATATTAGAAAAGGGAATAGATATACTGATATATAAACTCTACGATCTCACCTACCATGAGGTGAAAATCATTGATCCTGAGTTTTTACTAACAGAAAAAGCTTTTAATTTGGATTAATAAAATCATTAGTAAGTGGGTTCTCCTTTTAAAATTTAGTTTAATAACTCTTTTACTAATTCAGAAAATATTTGATCTGCGCCCCATGATTGCGCTGATGTAAATGCTACTTTTCTTTTCTGTTCATGTGTCAATACTACATTTGGTTTATATGCTAGATCATGACTTGCTTCTGAAAAGGCATGCTGATATAGCGTTTTTATTTGTAGTTCAAAGAATTTTGGCACCAACTCTTTGTCGATACTTTCAGGGATAATGTCGCTGGGAATTAAAAAAATGAAATGTTTACCTTCGTAGTCGAATTCTTTAATTGAATCAGGAATTTTTAATTTTTCTTCAATAGCGGTATAGTATTTTAATAATTGATTTTGAACAGATGGGATGTCACTTGTGTAAAAGACTATTACCCTCGCACCAATTTGATCTTGTATTTGATTTATTGGATCGGAGTATTTAATATTCCCTTTTTCATCTTTCTTACTTGCTTTAAGAATAAATCTGTCTGTAGATTTAGGTCTGGAATATATACGATCAATATGAACTAATCCGTGTAAATTCTCTGATAAATCATCTTCCAATTTTTTTGAAAGTATTATTAGTGCCTGGCTGTATCTTTTTGTATATTTTTCTAAAAGTGTCATTTTGTTTTTCTCACCCTTTCTGTTAAGATTTTCCCTTGTGTTGTATATTTTATTAACTCACCTTCAAATTTCACTTTATTGAAAACTCCATCAAATAATGTTGCTTGAGCCGAAAGAAAAGCACCATTGTCTAGTTCAACAGTTTTAAAAGCAATTAGTTTATCCATTTCATTAAAAACTATTTTAAACTGTTCATCAAATAAGCTTTGTTTCATTTCAGCTCTTACGGCTTCTTTTGATTCTATGCTCACCCCAAGTCTAGATAAAAAGCTTGATGCACTTACAACTTGACCATCTAAACCCTTTGCTAATTTTAATGCAGCGGTTAGTTCCTCTTTAATTACTAAAAGCGTACTTTGCTTGTTTATTGTATCTCGTAATGCAGTCGCAAGTCTTTTTGTTCCCCTTTCTCCAGTTGTTGCAAAATCTGATTTTAAAAAATCTTTAATCCAATAATCTGAAATTGTTAAATCACTATTTATCTGTTTATCTATTGCCCTTCCTGTCCAAAAATCTGTTTCAAAATATTTCCCTTCATAACAAGCACTTTTATAAGCTTTGGCATTTTTCATAAAAATCTTCTCAACAAAAGTGATGTTTAATGAAGATATAGATTCTTCTGCAAGGATTCCATTGTCTGCTGGAAATCTTGAAATAACAATCCTTTTCTTTTTACCTTCATTACCAAGTATAAGAAATAATAAACCTAGACCAGATCTTTTCGTAGTCTGGTTTTGAAGGTGTTCGGCAATTTTTAGTCCATCTTGAAAATTACCTGTATTGGAATATTTAACAATCAAGTCTTTACAGAAATTATGCTGATCTCCTTGTGAGTCATGTTGAAAAGCAATTTCATATTGACATTCATGTGGGGCATTATTAAAAATGAGAGCCAGCATAGTAAAAAGATCTCCTTCATCTTTTACACTTGTCCCTCTGATTTTTTTTGGATCTTTAACTCCTTTATCTGGATTTACCAGATAACTGTGGATCGTTTCTATTTTCATTATTTTTTTTTCGAAAAGAACCTTAAGCAAGTGTATATATGATTTTCAAATCTATAATAATTTAAAAATTAAAATGATGGGACAGTGACTCATACAAAGTTAATATTTTTTTAAATATATGATATATTACGTTAAGGGATCATTAAATAGGCATGAATACCGGTCCATTCTGCCGACTGAATATATCCGGGGTCTCTGCCTGATCCCTTCGGAGGTCCTGGGGTTTATCGTGGATTCCCATCCGAAGGAGTATGAGAAGCTTACGGTTCAGTATGGTGAGGATACAGAGGTTAAGCTTTGTAAACGACTTAATGAAGAGATATCCCGCCGGGGTGTGATCGATGTGCAGAAGAATGGTTTCAAGGACCGGGGCTGTAGTTTTTCCATGGTTTATTTCGAGCCAAATTCCGGATTGAACCTTGAACACCGGGAACTCTATCTGAAAAACCGCCACTCCCTCATCCTCCAGCTGAAATATTCTTTAAAAAATGAGAATTCCATCGATATGGCGCTGTTCCTGAACGGGATCCCGCTGCTGACGATGGAACTGAAAAACCAGCTCCCGGGCCAGGATTTCAGGAATTCCGAAGTCCGGTACCGCCACGACAGGGACTCTAAGTAGCCTCTGCTGTGCTTTAAACAAAACTTTTCCCACTTCTGCATGGATAACGATATGGTGAAGATGTCGACCCGGCTTATGAGTCCAATTAGGGGTAACGATTATGGTGGAATTAGCGCCACCTATTAAAGGACTAATTTTCCCAAATGATACTTAAAGAATAGTTATATGATTTAGCAAATAGGCAGAATTCATAAAACTTAGTATTTTCCTCATCATCTCTCATTCTTAACCAAGTTGATTTCCAGATTTGTTGCTTTCTCTCATCGCCGAAATATTTGTTCGCTGACGTAAAAAGCTCAAATGCAACAGAATCTTCTGGCGGAGGTGCGTTTCGTTGAAATTCCAAAAAGTATTTAAAATCTTCAGACGATTTAAACCATTTTATTTTGTTATCTCTACAATACACTACACATACTGGATGATTACCACATTTTACGAATCGCAGGATTGCAGCAGTCTTACTTACTTGAAATCTATTGGCTAAAGAATCAATAATGTTAGGACCAAATTTTTTTCCAGAACATTCTTTTTGAAAGAGAGATGTGGGCATTAAAAATTCTGCTGCGAATTCATTGGCTTCAATTTCTTCCTTGCTGAATTTCTCTTGGTACCAGTTTAAGAACACTTCTTCATTATCATTAAATACAATATTTTTATTACGATGCAGGATAAAGTGTCCCAATTCATGAGCAATTGCAAATCGTTTCTTGATTATGGACTCAATATTCGAATTGATGGTGATAATACCAGAGTCACCCTTCATTATAATCCTGCCTTCACATCCATCGAGTTTTTCTTCTTTTAGTAATAAATTTTTACTAGACACAATCGTTTCAATTGGTATCTCTAATGGATCGGTTATCCCACACTCATCAAAGAGTTTTTGAACTTCGATAGTAGCTTTGCTAATCATTCCAGAGCCTTTTTTCTAAACTCATCATCAAAGGAATCTAAAACATCAAGAATCTTAGCATCCAATAATAATGATTCTTTGTCATTTTCTGAGAGCTTTGTTAAGTTTTTAAATAGTGGCGCAAGTTCAGAAAAGGTAGGATTTGTTATAAGATCATTTGCAAATTCCTGATATCCAATTTTATTAGATGTCAAACCCTCCTTGAGTTTTGTTAGAAATTCCTGGACTCGCTTATATTTTATCCGATTCAATTCTGCTTTTGCATGTGTTCTAAGTTGTCGAAACAATGCAAGATTTTTATCAACGATGGTTTCAATATCTATTTCCCATTCATTAAATAATTCATCTTCATCATTGATAGAATATGAATCAAGGAAGAGATTGAAAAGATTATCTAAAAGAATGTATTTCTCGCTTTTTGCTGAGGCGGTCATAGGTTCATTTTTGAAGCTATTTCTTCTTTAAATGGCATTAACTTTCTTACCAGCTTTTTTCGCAATACGTAAATTTGCTCAGGGGAGACTCCCATTTCTTGGGCTATTCGGACATAATCAGCTTTTTCAAAATATCGCAATGTAAAGTAGAAAAGGTCATCATCATCTTGAGATGCCTTATGGGAGTATTCAATCAGCGTTTGATAAACTAATTCCTGTTCGATATTTGATCTCTCCGGTATTTCTGTCACGATTTGTACTTCACTAACATCCTGATCCAATACAGTTGGAACTAGTTCTTTTGTTTCCTTATATTTATCAACTACATCTGAAATCAATTTATTAGCTATTCTACAAAGTTGTTGACCAAGGCTAAATCTTTCATAATTCCAATTCCATCCATTTGGATCGTAAAGCCTTTTAACAGATTCACCAACATAATAATCTATCGCATTCATCCCCAAATTCTTTTCCCCATGAGCACCAGACTTTGTGCGGTCATTTAGTGATCCGAAACGAAGACGAGCTTTCACATGAAGGGTTACCTGCTTTATGGCAGCTCTGACTTCAGATTCTGGTAAATCGAGTAGTTTTTTTAAATCTTCTTCACGCTTGGTCATTGAACTACTTTATCAATTTTATTATAACCAGCTAAATTCGAAATTGGTCATGTGGTAAAAAAAATATATTCCCGGTTATTTTTAGATAGAGTTTGATTGTACATACGAAAGTACACATCTGGCTAACCTTTCACGCCATTAAGTTGAAAGAAATTAATAACATACAAAACAATGGAATACAAATTCACAGTAAACAGCAAGGTTCTGACATCTGAAAAGAATCTTATTAAGGGCAGGGAAATTCTAGAAAAGGCTGGGTTTGCCCCTGTTAATCAGTTCGATCTTTATAAAAAACTTCAAGGTCATGAGTTTGAACCAATTCAAGACGAGGAACAAGTCGACCTTGGAGAACCCGGAATTGAACTGTTCAGGGTCAATCATCGGGAATCATTGACATTCATCGTAGATGATGAGCAATATCTAACATCTGAGACAGAACTCTCACCGCTGGATATTTTCAAGATTATCAAGAAAAGTCCTACAAGTTATTACTTGAAACAGATTCTTGAACATATGGAGATCAATTACAAAAATGACGAAACAAAAAGCATTGATATGATTGGGAATCTTGTGTTCATTACCTGTATGCGTGGACCTGCAACTGTTTCATTATACACAGCGACATGGAAATAGGGATCCAAGAATTACAACGACAGCTTGAGGATCTTGGCTATGCAACAGAAATCATTGATAATCTGTTCGTAACGATTAAGATGTCGATTAAGCATGGAAGATTTAAGGGGACAGTTGTAGATATAGCATTAGAAGCTCCGAACTTTCCATTGAATCCTCCTTCTGGTCCGTATATAAAACCGCACATTATGCCAATAACCGGTGGCGGTGGTTCACATCCTACAGGTGGTATACATGACATGAAGAAACCAACACCAGAATGGCAATATTGGAGCCGGCCGTTCAAGAATTGGAATTCTTCAGAAAAAACAGCCAAAGAATACCTAGCTTTTTTGCGAACTTTATTTGATTTTGAATGAATTACAGCGTAGTAATACAAGAGGTTACAAATGCCATCTTGAAAGATCATCTGATTAGAGAAGATGGTCAGGAAGATTTGTGTTTTGCTTTATACTCCTATGGCAGAGGATTAACCAGGATAACTGGTATTATCAATGATATTATATTACCCGAAGATGGTGATAGAAATTTACAGGGTAATGTAAGCTTCAATCCACAGTATTTAGATAAAATCACAGCAACTGCCTTAAAACAGGGGAAAGGAATCATCTTTATCCATTCTCATCCCGGTAAGGGCTGGCAAGGAATGAGTAGAGATGATGTCAATACAGAACAAATGTTGGCACCTCGTGTGAAAACTGTGACAAAACTTCCATTAATTGGAATGACCATTGGATCTGATGGGATTTGGAGTGCAAGATTCTGGAATAAAACTGGTCCGAACCAGTATGTTCGAAAAACGTGCGAATCCGTGAGGGTTGTTGGCAAATCTTTCACAACCTCTTGGGATCCGTCACTTGTCACACATTCTCTGTTTAAAAGAGAAGAGTTCTCGAGAACGGTTTCTGCATGGGGCGAAAGGCAACAAAATAACCTCTCAAACATTAAGGTCGGCATTGTCGGAATAGGCAGCGTGGGATCTCAAATAGCAGAGGGACTTTTACGAACAGGAATACAAAATATTACATTGATAGATTTTGATTTAGTTGAAAAGAAAAATCTAGATCGACTACATGGTATCACATACAAAGACATTGGATATTTGAAGAGTGATGTTTTCTCCTCATTATTAGCGCGATATAAATTACTTCCAAGCCAAACAATTAGGTCGGTTCCTTTCAGTATTGTCGAGGAACATGGATTTAATTCAGCTATTGACTGTGACATTCTTTTTTGCTGTGTTGACCGTCCTTGGCCTAGGTTTGTATTAAACTGTATATCATATGCCTACCTAATACCTGTTATTGATGGGGGAATTGATGCAGCCTATTCCCTTAAATCGGATAACTTGGATTACGCAAGATGGAGATCGTATACAGCAAATCCGGGTCGAAGGTGTATGAAATGTATGGAGCAGTACAAACCGGAAGATGTTGCACTTGAACAATCTGGTTTGCTTGAGGATTCAAAATATATCCAGGGTCTTCCCTCCAATCATTTTTCTAACCGAGGGGAGAACGTTTACGCTTTTAGTCTGGCATTAGCGGGGTTGATGTTACAGCAGTTTCTGTCCTTAGTTTTACGACCTAGGAGGGTTTATTATGGACCTAAAGAGATGGATTTCGTAACAGGAAATATTGATTCAGGGTTTAAGTTCGACTGCGAATCAAATTGTGAATTCACGACAATGATTGGTATGGGGGATACATTAAAAAAATCTTTAATTCAACGACACCCCATTGCGGAACATTCTAGACTTAAGGCAAATAAAATCAAGGAACAAAATAGAATTCAAACCAGAATCAACTCGATATTTATAGCAGGTATTTCAACCTTTAGGCAGCTAAAATCCTATTTTCACATCAAAGGTACTAAGAGCCGCCGGTAGCCCTCTTTAAAGTTCGGCATAGAATACAGGTTCTCCGGCATGTGCATCCACGGCTCTACTCCGAGAGCTTTGCAAACGTCTGAATGAGGAGATCTCCCGCAGGGGTGTGATCGATGTGCTGAGGAATGGATTCAAGGACAGGGGCTGCAGCTTCTCCATGGTTTATTTCGAGCCAAATTCCGGATTGAACCTTGAACACCGGGAACTCTACCTGAAAAACCGCCGCTCCCTCATCCGCCAGTTAAAATATTCATTAAAAAACGAGAATTCCATCGATATGGCGCTGTTCCTGAACGGAATCCCGCTGCTGACGATGGAACTGAAAAACCAGCTCACGGGCCAGGATTTCAGGAATTCCGAAGCCCAGTACCGCCGCGACAGGGACCCTAAGGAGCCTCTGCTGCGCTTTAAACAGCTGCTGGCCCACTTCTGCGTGGATAACGATGTGGTGACGATGACGACGCGGCTCATGGGCGACGATACGAAGTTCCTGCCGTATAACAAGGGGATAGCAAATCCGCCCAACCCCAACGGTTATCGCACCCACTACCTCTGGGAGGAGATCCTGGCGCCGGATTCCCTGCTCAATATCATCGAAAACTACGTGCACCTCTCCAGGGAGGTCGATAAATCGTGGGACCCGTACAAGGGCAAGGTGGTGGAGAAACCGAAGGAACTGCTCATCTTCCCGCGTTACCACCAGCTCGATTGTGTGCGGAAGATCAGGGACCAGGTGAGGGTGGAGGGAACGGGGCATCATTACCTGATCCAGCATACCACCGGCTCGGGGAAATCGTACGAGATCGGCTGGCTGTCGCACCTGCTTACTTCGCTCTACCGCAGCAAGGACGAGACGCACCGCATCTTCGATACCATCATCGTGGTCACCGACCGCAAGGTGCTCGATAAACAGCTTCAGAACACTATCACCCAGCTTGAACAGACCAAGGGGGTGGTGAACAGCGTGGATAAGGATTCGCACCAGCTGCAGGAGTTCCTGGAACAATCAAAGGATATCATCATCTCGACCATCCAGAAGTTCCCGAAGATATCGGAAACGATCTCGCAACTGAAATCAAAGACTTTCGGGGTGATCATCGACGAGGTGCACAGCTGGTTTTTCTCCGATAAGTGGTATCGTCTTCAAAAAGAAGATGGTACTGTTTTCAATTTATAGATATATTAGAGAATTTGAATAATCAATCCTTATTTTGCATCAATAGAAATCCATTCATTAAGTCCTTTTAAGTGTATCTTATTTATCTTAAGTTTCAATTTATTGATTATATTAATCATATTTTCTGTGTGTTGACCATCTAAGGCAATATCCAAATATTTATCAATTACAGAAATTAAATACCATTGAATTTCATCTAACGATAAAATATTTAGACCGGGGAACCTTTCTTTCGATCTAACATTATCCGATTTGAATTGTTCATTATTCCATAAATAATATCTGAAAGAATCTAAGTACTCAATATGAGTAGATATTACTCGAGACATATATAAATTATTATCTTCACTATGTTCTTTACGAAAAGTAAAAATACTTTTACTGAATCGGTCTAAATCCCATTTTAATTTTTTATAAATTATTTCGTTTAGATATTGATCATTATTTTTTTTAAATTGCTCTACTTTTTCAAAAACAGAATCTATTATCTCAATAAATGAATAGATGCCATTTTTATGATTGAAATCAGTGGATTGAAATAGCGGCTTCCTATGTTTTCTGCATTCAAAACATGAGAAATATTCGAAGTGAACAATAAAAATTCTTAAATAAATGTAAGCCGAAGCATTAAAGATTATTGAAATATTTGATAAACGTTTATCGTTAATCCTATTTTCCTTAAACAATTTTTCCTCTTCACTAAAATCGATTTGCCCATCATCAGAAAATGTTTTATTATGTATTGATACAAAGTGAGCCCAACTACCTTCATTGGGATTAAAGAACTCTTTGAGCCAATATAATAAGCGATACCAATCAATAATGTCTCTTGTTGCTTTATAAGAATGTGAAAGAGAAAATTCAATAGGTGAAATTCTGTGAAGTGAATAAATGTCTTCTGGAAAACCATTTGGATATGACAAGTTACTAAATGCAGTTAAAACCATTCTCGAAGATCTACAATACCCAATTTGAGGTATTTCATCAAGCTTTTTAGGATTAAACGCAAATCTGGTTAAAAATCCATTAAAACATAAATATCGAACTAACCCATTTATAATTATTCCACGTGCTCCATTTTTAGAAAATGCTGATATTTTATTATATTGAGTTTGGGTAATTGTAAAAAAATCTTTTAAATCTTGACTGGAAGAGCATTCACTATTGGCAATTGAGATAATCGTCGAATAGAGATTTCGATGATCAAAATTGAACATTGGGAGTAAAAACTCTTTTGTGAAAAGTTCTTTACGAATAATGCTAATAATTTGATAATGAGTACTTGGATTTTCTTTAATAATCTTTAGATCGGTTGCAAAATCGAATCTTTTTTCAAAGATTAGGTGTGCATTTTCAGCTAAAATAATTCTCTCAATTTTATATTTTGGATTTAACCTATCTTTTAATTGTGAAGAAATAAGACCAAGTGTGGCCTCCCTGAATATTAGAACAAATTTAACCAGGTTAAAATCAAAATCTATTGTCGGAAGGTCCCTGCATATTCGGTTAATTTCCTCGGAAGCATTATATAAATCATCCCATACTTGTCCAGTTAAATATTCGACATTTAATTCGTCTAGATTATCAAAACAAAATGTATAGCTTTTATTCTTAACTTCTCTGAAATTCAATATGTTTTCTAGGAAAAAGAGAAGTAGAATATAATTTCTACGCTTTTCGATGGAATGTTGAATCTCTAAATCTGTTATGAAATCATGTATAAAAATGTTATTGATCGTATTATTCCTGATTTTATCATTGAAGCTAAGAATTCTATCCCAAATAGTTAAATTATCGCCATTATTTATTATTTTCGAATTAAAATATTTATAAAAATATTCTTCATTTTTTATAATAAATGGGATTGCCTTACTTTCAGCAAATAGTGGTAGTATTTCATCTGCTATTACTAATGATAATAAATTATTATTCGAATAAACACTCGAAGGTTTTTTAATTAATTGAATAATATAAAAGAAAAAGTTTTTCGCCTCTGCTTCCTTTTTAAACCAATGAATAAACGTTGTTTTACCATTTCCACTATAACTTGAAATTACAATAAATTGTTTTTCTTTTTCCTCATCTGGATCCAAATTATTTAGTAATTCTTCTTTATATTTTTTGTACTCTTCTAGTTCAATGAACAAATTTTCGTCGAAATCCTTTACTGTAATTCCCTTTTCCTTTAGATCATATTTATTATCATATGGATTAAAATATAGAACATCATTGAAAGAGCATTTTAAAAAATCGTTCTTCATTTTAAATTTATTTTCTTTATTAATTTAATGATTTTATATATTCTTGATGAAGTGATTGTATTTCATTTATCCAATCTAGAACAGATTCAATTCTTTGGGAATGAAATTTGTAAATACAATCCTTTAACTTCTTTTCTTGAGATACGTAATCAGATAAATAAGTAATAAGTTTAGATTCAATTTCCTGATGCCGATCTGAAGCGTATTTTCCTTGATATATTCTTGTGTATGTTTCTTTTTCTAGTTCATTTCTTAATGAAGAAATCAATAAAAATATTCTGTTTGCTCTTTGATTTTTTATCTGTAATAAAAACATATGATTCAAGTTTTTCTCTGAATTTTTAAGTTGTTTATTAATTCCATAATAGGTTAAGCCTAGACCCAGTAATGTAATTATTATTTGTGTTATTGATAAAACAAGTCTTGTTGTATCTTCACCTTGCAATAGATGCAAATCATTAATACTTTTTTGAGCAGCATTATCTTGACTATTTGCAAATATTTTAATCGATAACAATGAGAAAAAAAGTATTGTGAGAAAAAAAACCTTTGTTTTCATACTTAATAATTATAGAACATGTTTTGGATTTATTAAGATATTAACTTCCTTAGCGCTTTCAATTTCTAGTATTTTCATTTTCTCTACATATTAATTTAAGCTATTGGGAAAATCAGACCATTTGACTACCTTACGTCGATTTAAATAGATTGTCGTATATACCTGATTTTAAAATTTCTAAACTGATCCATTACAATCGGCCTAAAGTGTTCAGACAATCGGTGTCTCCCCATTTCAAGAAAGAATAGTTTTACGATTTTTATAATGTAATGCTTTAAGGTAAAATTCAGTGAATCTTTACCAATGGTTCTTTATAATAATTAGAATTAATTAGGCACAACACATAGTATAAGCCATCGGGGAGTTCTTCAATATAATAACTGGTATGTCCTATTAATCAATACTCCGGTAAAAATTTAAATGATGTTTAACAATGACCTGTTGGTAAAAACTCGCATGATGGGCTGAAGGCAAAAGAGAAAAGCATCTGTTTTGTAGTCGTCGAAAACTTCAAACCATGATG
>Ga0316226_1002207_pt1 | contig 18823 bp, 15 predicted proteins | sample TBH18017metaG_FD_206009 | JGI IMG/M metagenome (GOLD analysis project Ga0316226, IMG submission 206009) | Freshwater microbial communities from Trout Bog Lake, Wisconsin, USA - TBH18017 | ecosystem: Environmental > Aquatic > Freshwater > Lake > Hypolimnion/Profundal zone | place: USA: Wisconsin... | reverse complement strand
AGCAGCAGGCACGCCAGCGCCTGCTGCTCGCCGTCGTCCAGGACGGTACCGGCAGTCGCCATGACGCCCATCGCGCGATACGAGGCGTTGAGCTGCGCGTGACGGCGCCGCGCATCCGCGTCGCGCATGAGGTTCGGCAGCAGATCGAAGTACACGCGATAGTCCGACGTTTCCAGGGCGAGGGCGTGATGGACGTCGATAAGGGCCCGGAGCCGGTCTGCCGGCGAGTCCGGCAGGTCGGCGAGCCTGCGCACGAGGTCGACGTCCTCCTCGTGCCAGAGCGAGTCGACCAGGGCGGCGATGAGACCATCCTTGCCACCGAAGTGGTAGACGATCAGCGACTTGGTCTCACCCGCTTCTCTGCCGATCCGTCGCAGCGTGAGTCCGCTGTACCCGTCACGCTCGAGGATGCGCCGCGCCGCGTCGAGGATCCGCTGCGCCGTCGGCGCGAGCTCGGCGAGCGCGATGTCGCCCTCGGGTGCGCCCCACCCGTCGGCGCCGGCCTGCGACTTCACTCCTCGACCGCTCCTTCCTTGACAAGCTGCCGGGCATCCTTATGATATCCCATATTCAGTTGACCGGTCAGCCAAACTCCACCCGGTCGGGGAGGTGCCATGGCGTGAGCGTCCGGCGTTCGCTCGGGAGGTGGCGTGGCCGCCAGCCGCTCTTCAGCGCACGCGCCATTCACGCACGGACACGATTCACTCAGGGGGGATCGTATGCCTGAACAGCTAGCTTTCGCCCGCAAGGCGAGCGGACTCGTCCGCGGGCTCTCGATGTACGACGCCTTCGGCATCGGCATCATGACCGTCCAGCCCATCATGGGCATCTGGTACATGGTGCTCTTGGGCCTCGGCCTCTTCCCCGGCGGCAACCTGCTGATCGCGATCGGCATCTCGGCCGTCACCTGCGGCGTCTTCGGCCCTCTCGTGTGGGGCATGCTCTCCGGCTCCATGCCGCGCAGCGGCGGTGAGTACATCTTCAACTCTCGCATCCTGCACCCCGTCATCGCCCTCGGCGCCAGCTTCGCCCAGGTGGCGGCGGTCATCTACTGGAACTTCCTCATCTCGACCTGGCTCGCCGCGCCGTCGCTCTCGCTGCTCGCGCAGTACATGGGCTGGGACAGCATGGCGAACTGGGTCACGAGCAAGTGGGGGACCTTCACCCTGGCGCTCGTCTGCCTGATCCTCGCGTTCTTCTCGATCGCCTTCGGGATGCGGATCTACAAGATCATCCAGAAGCCGCTCGTGATCATCGCGGTCGGCGGCCCCATCCTCCTGGCCATCGGGCTGTTCACGCTCACCAAGGGCCAGTTCATCGGCCACTGGAACGCGCTGGCCACGCAGTACCACTCGCTCGACTACCAGCACTTCATCTCAGTGGTGAGGGCGACCTCAGGCAGGCTGCCAAGGACTTGGAACTGGGGCGACACCATCGGCGCCACCTGCGGTGTCTTCTACCTCTTCATCTACAACTACATCATCTGCTACGTCGGCGGTGAGGTGAAGACGCCGTCCAAGAGCCTCCTGGCCGCCAACTGGCTCACCGTGTGGATCCCGGTCATCATCGGATTCGTGACGGTGCTCGGCTTCTACCGCATCATGAGCTTCGACTTCCTCAGCGCCTCGGCGGTCAACGATCTCACGGGCCCGGTGAAGGGCTACAACCTGCCGTTCTCGTCCAGCTACATGACGCTGTGCTGGATCGCCAGCGGCGGCCGCGCCTGGGCGGCGTTCACGATCTCGCTGTCGTTCATCGTGATCGTCTTCCTGGAGGTGACGATCGCCCTCATGGCGCTGACCAGAGCCTCGTTCGCGTGGGGCCTCGACCGCATGGGGCCCAAGTGGTTCTCGGACATCAGCCCACGCTGGGCATCGCCCATGAAGCTCTACCTGTTCTACACGTGCGTGCTCATCGTCGGAACGGCGCTGTACGTGCTGTGGCTCAGCAACGCGTTCGCGGGTCTCGCGGCGGCCGGCATGCAGCTGGTCTCCGTGTTCGGCATCACCGCCATCTCGGCCATCCTGCTGCCGTACCGCAAGAAGGTGAAGAACATCTGGGAGTCGTCGCCGTACCGCACGTGGAAGGTCGCCGGCATACCTCTGCTGACGATCGCCGGCGTCGTGTACCTCGGCTACATCCTGGTGCTGCTGTACTTCGCCTTCTTCGCCCCGCAGACGCGGGACATCACCGGCAAGAACGCGATCCTGTTCGTGGCCGCCTGGGCGGCCGGCATCATCTGGTACTTCTTCTGGAAGGCACGCAGCAAGTCGTCGGGGGTGGACGTCTCGATCACCTACGGCGAACTGCCGCCTGAGTGAGTGAAGGCGACCGGCGTCGTGGGCTCCTGCCCGTGACCGGTCGCTCCAACGAGACGCGGCGGGCCGGCCGCCGCGTCAGTCCCTCAGCACATGAGCACCACCCCCGCGCAAGGAGTCCGCCATGAACCTCGACGCATCACCCGCCTCGGCCCATGAGACCCGGATCGTCGCGGCCGTCGCCGCGGGCGAGGAAGAGCTCGTGCGCCTGACGTCCGACTTGATCGGCTTCGACACCACGGCCCGCAACCCCGGCGACCCGCCGCGGGAAGAGGCGCGCCTGCAGGAGTACATCAAGGCGCGCCTCGAAGCCCTCGGTGCGGACACGGACCTTTGGGAGCCCGAGCCGACGGGGCGCGGCGATCGTTTCGTGCCGGACGACCTCGACTTCGTCGGCCGGCCACAGCTCGCCGCCCGGCTCGCCGGGTCAGGCGGCGGCCGCAGCCTGCTCCTCAACGGGCACATCGACGCCGTTTCGCACGAACCCATCGCACAGTGGTCGAGCCATCCGCTCAAGGCGGAGATCCGCGACGGTGAACTCTACGGCCGCGGCGCCTGCGACATGAAGGGCGGCATCGCCGGAATGCTGCACGCCGTCGAGACGCTGCACAGACTGGGCGTTCGCCTCGAAGGCGACGTGGTCTGGTGCACCAATACCGACGAGGAGTCGAGCGGCGCCGGCTCCTATGCCTGCGTCCGGCACGGGGTCAAGGCCGATGCCGGCTTGTGCGCGGAGCCGACGGGCTTCGACGTGTGGCTCGCCTGCCGCGGAGGAGTGAACCCGCACATCACCATCGAGGGCAGGCCTGGGCACTCCGAGGTGACGCACCCGCACTGGCAGGCCGGCGGTCCCGTGAACGCCATCGAGCGCTACGGCCTCGTCCTCGACGCGATCCGCACCATCCGCGAGGACTGGCGCACGCGGCCGGACCAGCAGCATCCCTACCTTTCGCCGCCGGACATCCTCACCACAGTCATCCGCGGCGGCGAGTGGATGGTCACCTACCCTTCGTCGTGCGAGATCACCCTGTCGGTGCAGTACCTGCCCGGCAGCGTCGATGCCGACGGCACCGGGCAGGCCGTCTTCGACGAGGTCGAGCGACGCGTCAACGCCGTCGCGTCCAGCGACTCGTGGCTGGCCGAGCATCCGCTGCGCTGGGACTGGCCCTGCGACATCGTGCCCGCCGAGGTGCCGGACGACCACCCGGTGATCTCCTTGGCGCTCGACGCCGCGGCCGCGGTCGGCCGGACCGGAGTGGCGACCGGCATGGACTCCTGGCACGACGCCGCGGTCTACACACGACGTGCCGACACGCCGACCGTCTCGTTCGGCCCCGGCGACCTCATGAAGGCGCACACCATCGACGAGTCGGTGCCCGTCAGAGACCTCGTCGACTTCTCCGCCGCCGTCGCGCTGGCGCTCGTGCGCTGGTGCGGAGTCGCCGGCACGGAGTGACGGCGCTGCCGCGCCGACGCGGCGCCGGCATCACCGCGCCGCCGTGACGGCGACCTGTCAGGCGACCTGTATCGAGCGCTTGGACAGGCCGAGCCAGTAGCCGCCGATCGGCGTCGCCACCTCGGCGTCGCCGCCGGCACCGAGCGTCACGAAGAGCGGCACGAAGTGATCGGCCGTCGGGTGGGCGTAGCGCGCCGACGGCACGCCGCGGTACCCGGCGAGGCCGTCGATGTCGCGGCGCGCCAGCGCCTCCGCCGCCCACTGGTCGAACTCACTCGACCACGCCGGCGGCTCCGCGTCGGTGCGGAACTCGCGCAAGAAGGGCAGGCCGTGCGTCATGAAGCCGCTGCCCATGACGAGCACGCCCTCGTCGCGCAGCGGCCTCAGTGCGGCGCCGACCTCGAGCAGCTTCCAGGGATCGAGTGATGGCAGTGAGAGCTGCAAGACCGGCACGTCCGCGTCCGGATACATGACGAGAAGCGGCACGTAGGCGCCGTGGTCGAGGCCGCGAGCCGGCTGCTCGGCCACCGGCCCCAGGGGCTCAAGCAGGGACCGGACCTCAGCCGCCACGTCAGGTGCGCCCGGCGCTTCGTAGACGGCGCGGTAGTACCGCTCGGGGAAGCCGTAGAAGTCATAGATGAGCGGCGTGCCGGGGCGCGTGGCGCCGAGCGTTGGCGGCGCGGCCTCCCAGTGGGCCGACACGACGAGGATGGCGCGCGGGCGAGGAAGAGCGCGCGCCCACGCCGCCAGTTGGGCGACCCAGAGCGTGTCGTCCACCAGCGGCGGCGCTCCGTGCCCGAGATAGATCGCCGGCATGCGGCCTGCGGCCGTGCCGGCCTTCACGATGCTCGCGACGGTCTCGGCCGCAGTCGCGAGCTGAGCTTCGTCAGGTGTCACTGCCGGAGGCAGGAAGGCGTCGTCCATCAGGTGACCTCGTCGTTCTGGATGGCTGGTCGTCGTGGATGCTTCGTCGTTCTGGTTGGCTCGTGGCTTCGGGTGGTCCGCCGTGTGGCGGGATGCGTCGCCCTAGGAGGCCGGGGCGTCCGGCGCCAGGATCCGCTCGAGCGTCGCCCGCGCCGCCGCCGCTTCGTCCGCGGCGACGCGCGCGCCGATCAGTCGCTCCAGACCGCGCTCGAGCAGCGGCGCGGCCTCGGCCAGCAGGCCGCGCCCGGCCTCCGTCAGCATCGCGGACACGCCGCGCCGGTCTTCCTCGCAGGGGCACCGCTCGACCAGGCCGCGCCGCTCGAGCCCATCGACCAGGCGCGTGACGGCCGTGCGGTTCACGAGAAGGGACTCGCCGATCTCGCTCATGCGCAGCTTCCCGTCCGCCGCCCACGAGAGGTTCAGCAGGACGTCGACCTCGGGCAGCGACAGACCGAGCCGCGCCTGGGTGTCGGCGTCGAGCGCCGCCTGCAGTGTCTTGCTGGTCCTGACCACCGAGGCGAACAGACTGACCAGGTCGGGGCGGGATGTGAACGTCGGTGAGCTCATGGAACTACTTGTACCCAAGTTTCAGATGAAACTATCTCGGCTGGGACCATTCGCGCCGACAGCCGTGCGGTCGCAGGCTGCATCTTCGCTCTCGCGCCGAGCGTGCGCGAGCGTGTTCGAACCCTTGACAGCGAGCCTCCCACTCTTACTAAATGGCGGACAAGGAACGCGTCCGGGGGACGCTTCGTCTAACAGGGGGTGTCATCGTGGCAGACCAGCCGTCCGCTCCACCGCCGGCCCAAGAGCTCGATCAAGACGCCAAAGACCTGCACGCGCTCGGCTACGCGCAGGAGCTCGACCGAAGCATGAGCAAGTTCTCCAACTTCGCGATCTCCTTCACGATCATCTCTATCCTGTCGGGCTGCCTCACGCTGTACGGCTTCGGCCTCCAGCACGGTGGCCCGCCGGTCATGCTGTGGGGATGGCTCCTGGTGGGCGTCCTCGTGATCTTCGCCGGCATGTCGATGGCGGAGATCTGCTCGGCCTACCCGACCGCCGGCGGCCTGTACTACTGGGCGGCCAAGCTGGCGCCCGGCGACAGCGGCCCGATCTGGTCGTGGTTCACCGGCTGGTTCAACCTGCTGGGGCAGGTCGCCGTGACGGCCGGCATCTCGTTCGGCTGCGCGTTCTCGATCTCCGCCTTCCTCGCCTACCTCACCAACAACGCCTACTGGCTGTCGCCAGGCCACACGATCGCCATCCTGGCCGTCGTCCTCTTCAGCCAGGGCCTGCTGAACACCTTCGGCATCAAGCTCGTGGCCGTCCTCAACGACGTCTCGGTCTGGTGGCACCTCATCGGCGTCGCCGTGATCTTCATCCTGCTGTTCTGGGCGCCGTCCTCGCACTCCCACCAGTCCGCCAGCTTCCTGTTCGGCAGCGAGGGCTGGAACGCGTTCAAGGGTCTCTCGGGCTTCACGATCCCGCTCTACATCTTCCTCGTCGGCCTGCTCAACGCGCAGTACACCTTCACTGGGTACGACGCCTCGGCCCACGTGTCGGAGGAGACGATGCAGGCGCGCATCTCAGCGCCCAAGGGCATCGTCAACTCGATCTGGATCTCGCTGGTCGCCGGCTTCATCCTGCTCGTGGCCGTCAGCTTCGCGATCCCGCACATCTACCCGATCACCATCGAAGGCACGGTGTACAAGAGTTACTCCGACATCGCCTTCGCGACCGTACCTTGGGCGACCATCTTCGAGTTCGCCGCCGGCCGCACCCTCGGCCTCATGCTCATCCTGGTCGTGATCGGGGCGCAGTACTTCTGCGGCATGTCGTCGGTCACCGCAAACTCGCGCATGATCTACGCGTTCTCGCGCGACGGCGCCGTGCCGTTCTCCAATTACTGGCACCACGTCAACAAGAAGAGCCGCGTCCCCGTGCACTCGGCCTGGTTCGGCGCCGTCGGGGCGTTCATCCTCTCGTGCCCCTACATGATCAACTATGCGGCCTATGCCGCCGTGACCTCCATCGCCGTCATCGGCCTCTACATCGCCTACCTCACGCCGGTGTTCCTGCGCCGCATCAACGGCAAGGTGTTCACGCCCGGCCCATGGAAGCTCGGCAGCTACGGCCCCGTGATCGGTTGGATCGCCATCGTCTGGGTCGTGTTCATCGTCATCATGTTCATGCTGCCGCAGTACAACACGGCGGTGCCGGGGGCTGCCGGCTTCTCGCTGAAGGCCTTCAACTACGCACCGATCGCGGTGCTCGTCGTCATCGGCTTCGCCGGCATCTGGTGGGCGGTCTCGGCCCGCAAGTGGTTCAAGGGCCCGAAGGTCCAGGGTACCGCTGAGGAACTGGCCGCGATCGAGGCCGACCTCAACATCATCTGATCACAAGACGTGCTCGCGGCTTCGGCCGCAAGCACGAGACGGGGCGGGGAGCAAGGCTCCCCGCCCCGTTTTCTTTGCCGCTGATCCGGCGCCAAGCGTCAGGCGGTCGAGCCGGCGCCGAGCGTCAGGCGGTCGAGCCGGCGGCGAGCGCGAGCCGGTCCGCCGGCGCCGCAGGCTCGCCTCAGGCTCTCGGACGCAGCGCCGCCTCAGGCCGCGATCGCCGGCTGCCTGTCCCCGCCGGCCTCGAAGTACGCGGCGACGGTCAGCGCGATCACGAACGGCGTGGCGAGCAGCGCCAGCCAGCCGTTGGCGACCGAGCCGATGATGATGGTGATGATGACGAGAGCGAGGTGCTGCCAGAAGCCGCCCTCGAGCACCATGTCCTTGCTCGCCTTCATGGCGTCGCCGAGACCCATGCGGCGGTCGACCATGAGCGGGAAGACGTAGAGCCAGATGGTCGCCAGCACCACGCCGCCGACTATGGTGATCGACGCGAGGCCGATCAGAATGCCGAGCACCAGCGCGGCGGCGAAGAACGACCAGAAGCGGCCCATCTGGCCGAACACGTCGCCGACCTCGGCCGCCTTTCCGTCTCTGACGCGGTGCGCGACCATGCCGTACAGGCCTGCGAACAGCGGCCCCACGAGGATGCCGAGCGTGAGCACGCTGAGCACGCCGGCGATGATGCCGCCGACGATCAGCGCGCCGATGTCCTTGACGAACAGGCCCCAGCCGCGCTTGAAGACCTGGCCGATGTCCAGGCCGGCCTGCGGGGCGCTCTGCGTGACGACGACGGTACTCATTACTCCTCCTCAGATGCGGTTGGCTCACTGGAGCAAGCCTAGCCACGCGACCCCGCCGGGTCGTCTCCCCGGCGCAGCAACATGGGTCAACTCCAGGGGCATCTTCGCTTGGTGCGCGGCCCCCCCAGCAGGGGTAGGGCGCACACCGGGCGGGAGAGCGGCACACCCGGGCGACGGAGTTCCGCGGCCGGGCGTGACAGGCCGGCGATGCCGGACGCCCCCGCCGCCAGACGGCGCACTCACGGTTTGGCGAGCAATGATTAGCGTGCTAACATTCTCTCGCTCGTCGCTCCGCCCATCTCTCGCGAGGAATGCGTTGGTCAAGGCCGCACCCGAGTTCAAGATGACCGTGCCCGATCTCCAGGGCGTCGACGACCTCTCGGCGCACGTCTTTCGCGCCTTCCTCGGGACGGCGCGCATGCACATGCAGCTGATGATGCGCACCATGGCCGAGACCGGGACGCATCCCGGACAGGCGATGTGCCTGCGGCTGCTCACGGTCAACGACGGTATCTCCCAGCGGGATCTGGCGGACATGCTCCACGTGGCCCGCCCCACCGTGACCAGGATGCTGCAGGGCATGGAGAAGGCGGGCCTCGTCGAGCGCCGCGCGGACGAAGCCGACCAGCGGCTCACGCGCGTGTTCCTCACGGGCGCCGGTCGCGACGCGGAGAAGCAGATGGGCGTCACCGCGGCCGAGTACGTCAACGCCACCATCGCGACGCTGCCCGAGGACGACCGGCGCGAGCTCGCGCGCCTCCTCGACGAGCTCGGCGCCTGCATCACCGCAGCCTCGGACAAGCAGCAGGAGGCGCGCCAGTGATCCGCCTGCTGCGCCTCGGCCTGCGCCCCTATCGGCTGTCGATCGTCTTCGTGGTCTTCCTCGTCCTCACGCAGGTCATCGCCAACCTCTACCTGCCCACGCTCAACGCCGATATCATCAACAATGGCGTCGTCACGGGCGACACCGCCTACATCCTCAGGACCGGCGCCATCATGCTCGGCGTGACGCTCGTCTACGTGATCGCAGCCATCGCCGGCGTCTACCTCGGCTCCAGGACCTCCATGGGCATGGGTCGCGACACGCGCAGCGCCCTGTTCCGCCGCGTGCAGGGCTTCTCCCAGGCCGAGATCAACCACTTCGGCGCGCCGTCGCTCATCACCCGCACCACCAACGACGTGCAGCAGGTGCAGATGGTGACCCTCATGATGCTCAACGTCGTGCTCCAGGCCCCGATGATGGCCATCGGCGGCGTCATCATGGCCTTGCGCCTGGACGTGCCGCTCTCCGCCGTCATCCTCGTGGCCATCCCGATCATGGGCGTCTTCATCGGCCTGATGATCCGCAAGGCCATGCCGCTCTTCATGTCCATGCAGAAGAAGATCGACCGCATCAACCAGGTGACGCGCGAGTTCCTGAGCGGCGTGCGCGTCATCCGCGCCTTCGACCGCACCGACTACGAGTTCGAGCGCTTCGACGCGGCCAACATGGACCTCACGACCACCACCCTCAACGTCGGACGGCTGTTCGCGATGATGTTCCCGGCCGTGACGCTGATCCTCAACTTCACGATCATCGCCATCATGTGGTTCGGCGGCAAGCAGATCGCCAGTGGCTCCATGCCGATCGGCGACCTCACGGCCTTCATCCAGTACGTGTTCCAGATCCTCTTCTCGGTGCTCATGGCGACGTTCATGTTCGTCATGGTGCCGCGCGCCGCCGTGTCGGCGGGGCGCATCATGGAGGTGCTCGACACCGAGCCGACCATCGTCGACCCGGAGACGCCGGCCGCCGACGTGCCGGTCACCGGGACGGTCGAGTTCCGCGACGTCGAGTTCCGGTACCCCGGCGCCGAGGAGCCGGTGATCAGCGGCATCAGCTTCACGGCGCGCCCGGGCGAGACCACCGCCATCGTCGGCAGCACCGGCAGCGGCAAGACGACGCTGATCAGCCTCATCCCCCGGTTCTACGAAGTCACCGGCGGCAGCGTGCTCGTGGACGGCGTGAACGTCCGCGACATGGCCCTGCAGGACCTGTGGCACAGGATCGGCCTCGTGCCACAGCAGTCGTTCCTCTTCAGCGGCACGGTCGCGGACAACCTGCGCCAGGGCGACCAGGAGGCCGCGGACGAGCAGCTGTGGCACTACCTCGAGATCGCCCAGGGCCGCGAGTTCGTCGACGAGATGCCGGACAAGCTTGAGACGCACGTCGCCCAGGGCGGCGCCAGCGTCTCCGGCGGCCAGCGCCAGCGCCTCGCCATAGCCCGGGCGCTGGCCAAGCAGGCCAGTATCCAGATCTACGACGACAGCTTCTCGGCGCTCGACTTCACGACGGACGCCAAGCTGCGCGCGGCGCTGCACAAGCACACCGCCGACGCCACCGTGATCATCGTCGCCCAGCGCGTCGGCACCATCATGCACGCCGACCAGATCATCGTGCTCGACGACGACGGCACCATCGCCGGCATAGGCACGCACGACGAGCTGCTCGGGAGCAGCGAGACCTACCGCGAGATCGTGACCTCGCAGCTCGGCGTGGAGGGAGCCGCATGAGCACGCCACAGGGCAACGGCAAGCCCCCGGCGAGCACTCCGGCCGGCGCTCCCGCCCGGCCGCGCGGCCCCGGCGGCCCCGGCCCCGGTGGCCCGGCCGGCCACGCGCTGGTCACGCCGACCGCGAGGGCCAAGGATTTCCGCGGCACCATGCGCCGGCTCGCCGGCGAGCTCCGGCCGGAGCGCACGCTGCTCATCATCATCATCGTGCTCGCCGTGGCCGGCGTGGCCTTCGCCGTCGTCGGCCCCAAGATCCTGGGCCACGCGACCAACATCCTCTTCGAGGGCGTGGTCAACAAGCAGATCCCCGCCGGCGTGACCAAGCAGCAGGCGATCGCCGGCCTGCGCGCCAAGGGCCAGAGCCGCATCGCCGACATGCTGCAGAGCATGACGCTGAACCCGGGGCACGGCTTCGACTTCAACGCCCTGGCCCGCACACTTGCGCTGGTCGCCCTCGTCTACCTGCTGAGCGCTCTGTTCTCGTGGCTGCAGGCGTACCTCATGGCCGGCGTCGCGCAGCGCACCATCTACCGATTGCGGCGCCAAGCGGACGAGAAGCTGGCACGGCTGCCGCTCAGGTACTTCGACGACCACCCGCGCGGCGACGTGCTCAGCCGCATGACCAACGACCTCGACAACATCTCGCAGTCGCTGCAGCAGAGCGCGACGCAGATCATCACCTCGGTGCTGACCATCATCGGGGTGCTCGTCATGATGCTCACCATCAGCTGGCTGCTGTCGCTCATCTCGGTGCTGGTGATACCGATCTCCGTGGTCGTCACGATGCTCATCGCCAAGCGATCGCAGAAGCAGTTCACCGCGCAGTGGGAGACGACCGGCGACCTCAACGGCCACGTGGAGGAGATGTTCACCGGCCACAACGTGGTCAAGGTCTTTGGCCGCCAGCAGCGGGCCATCGACGAGTTCGACAAGCAGAACGAGGAGCTGTACCAGGCCAGCTTCAAGGCGCAGTTCATCTCCGGGATCATCATGCCGGTCATGAACTTCGTCATGAACCTCAACTACGTGGCCATCGCCGTCATCGGCGGCATCATGGTCGCCACCGGCCGCATCTCCCTCGGCGACGTACAGGCGTTCATCCAGTACTCGCGCCAGTTCACGATGCCCATCACCCAGGTCGCGAGCATCATGAACGTGCTGCAGAGCACGGCCGCCTCGGCAGAGAGGATCTTCGAACTGCTCGACGAGCCCGAAGAAGAACCCGACGCGGCCGAGTGCGTGGTGTTCGAGCATACGCACGGCCACATCGAGCTCCAGGATGTGTCGTTCCGTTACCTGCCCGACACGCCCCTCATCACCGACCTCACGCTCGACGTGAAGCCGGGTGAGACGGTCGCCATCGTCGGACCGACCGGCGCCGGCAAGACGACTCTCGTGAATCTCCTGCTTCGCTTCTACGACATCGACCAGGGTCGCATCCTCGTCGACGGCGTCGAGTCCAGGGACATCAGCCGCAGCGACCTGCGCCGCCTCTTCGGGATGGTCCTGCAGGAGACCTGGCTGTTCAGCGGCACCATCCGCGAGAACATCGCCTACGGCCGCGAAGGCGCGACCGAGGAGGAGATCCGGGCCGCGGCCAAGGCGGCGCGCGTGGACCACTTCGTGCGCGCGCTCCCCGAGGGCTACGACACGCACCTCGACGACGAGGCCACCAACGTCTCCCAGGGCGAGCGCCAGCTGCTCACCATCGCCCGCGCGCTCCTCGCCGACCCCGACATCCTCATCCTCGACGAGGCGACGAGCTCGGTGGACACGCGTACCGAGGTGCTGATCCAGGAGGCGATGGCGGAGCTCATGAAGGACCGCACCAGCTTCGTCATCGCCCACCGGCTCTCCACCATCCGCGGCGCCGACATCATCCTCGTGATGGACAAAGGCGCCATCATCGAACAGGGTTCGCACCAGGAACTCATGGAGGCGCGCGGCTTCTACTACGAGCTGTACGCGAGCCAGTTCGAGGAGGCGCTCGACGAAGCGTCGTGAGGTGCTCGGTCGAGCCTCCTGACGAGAGCTTCGGCGCGACGCCGCCAGGCGCCGCGAAGAGGGGTGGTCGGTGGAACGGCTTGGTGCTGCGCTTCTGAGTGAGACCGAGCGAGCGTTCATCCACGAGCGGACGCTCTGGGTGCTCGAACACGTCGGGGTCTCCGTCCCCTGCGCGAGAGCCCTCGATCTTCTGGTCGACGGCGGCGCCGTCGTCGACCGCGAGACCCATCTGGCCCGGCTGCCACAGGCGCTCGTGGAGCACTGTCTCGGCACCGCTCCCCGCCGGGTGCTGCTGGCCGCCCGTGACTCATCGCACGACATCCACCTCGGAGCCGGCGGCCGCCTCGTCTGCTGCGCCGACGGCGAGGGGACGCTCGTCGCCGACGACGCCACCGGCCTCGTGCGCGACGCGACCGTCGATGACATGCGCGACGCCTGCCGGCTGTACGACGCCCTGCCGGAGGTCGACTTCGTCTGGACCTCGCTGGCGGCGCCGACGCTCGATCCCGTCACGGCGCCGCTGCTCGTCGACGCCATCGCCCTGCGCGAGTCGGCCAAGCACCTGCAGAGCGTCTCGCCGAAGACGCCGGCCATGGTGCCGACCCTGGTCGCGATGCTCGAAGCCGCCGCGGGTCGTTCGCTCTTCGAGCGCCCGATCTACTCCTTCCTGCACTGCACGGTGGCTCCGCTGCAGCACGATCCGGCGGTGACGGAGTCGAGCCTCGATCTCGTCGCCAGAGGCGCGACCATCTGCCTCACGTCGATGCCCCAGATGGGCTCGACCGCGCCGCTCAGCGTGATCGGTTCGGCCATCATCACGCTGGCCGAGCTGCTCTCGGGCGTCGTGCTCTTCCAGCTGGCGCAGCCCGGCGGCCAGATCGTCGTCGAGCCGATGCCCGGCGCCACCGACATGCGCACCGGGCAGTACCTCGGCGGTGCGCCGGAAGTGGCGCTCGCCAACCTCGCGTGCGTCGAGATGTGCCGCTCATGGGGCCTGCCGACGATCGGCAGCGGCAGCACGAACGACGCCAGGGGCGCGAACTACCAGGCCGGCTCGGAGAGCATGCTGCTGTGGCTGTCCGTGGCGCTCGCCGGGGCCGACGGTCTCGTCGCGAGCGCCTTCTTCAACGGCAGCCGCGTCTTCTCGCCGGCCAAGGCGGTCCTCGACGCCGACGCCATCGGCACGCTGCAGCGCGTCCTGGGCGGCGTGGTCGCCGACGAGCGGACCGCCCTGCTCGACGACATTGCCGCGGTCGGCCCGGGCGGTCACTACCTCGGGCGCGACAGCACGCGGGCGGGAGCGCGGTCGGGCGAGCTCTTCGAGCCGCGCGTCTTCCACCGCGGGCGCTGCGAGGGCGCCGTGGACACGACCCTCGCCGCAGAGGCGGAAGCGCGGGCGCGCGAGATCCTCGCGGAGCACACAGTCGAGCCGCTGCCGGACGACGCGAGCATGCTGATCGAGTCGGCCATCAGGAAGTACCGCGACACGGTCGCGTGAGCGGGAAGTCGGCGGAAGCACGACCAGCGGGCAGGAGGTAGCGCGTGGACAAGGAGAACCGGGTCCCGACCCGCATGGGTGACGGGGAACTGGTGCACATGACGCGCAGCGAGATCCGCGCGGATCTCGAGGCGGGCACGGCGGAGGCGGCGCGGCGCGCCAAGGTGCCGCCGCTGACCGAAGACGAACTGGATCACCTGCTCGACATCTACGGGTCGCCGGCCCGCTTCACCGGCGTCGACATCGGCACGGAGGTCGTGCTCTCCTACGACGGCTCCGGCATGAAGACCATCGCCTCGCGGCGGCAGGACCTGCAGATCTACGAGCAGTGGTTCGGCGCCGACACCGTGGAGCTTCACCACGTCGACTACTCGTTCAAGCCGGTGAAGGCGATCGTCCCGTTCGAGGCCCAGGAGATGCACGACGTGCTGCTGCGTACCGTCGCCCCCGTCCAGTACGGAGCGCAGCCGAACCTGGGCCTCTACTCGCGGCCCGACGGCCCGGCGCCGAACTGGGCGGAGCTCCTGCCGCTCGGCAAGATCGCCGAGGCGCGAGCGGCCCAGGAAGAGGCCGTCCCCATGGCCGTCAAGGACATGGTCTACGTCTGCCAGGCGATGTACGAGGCCGGGGCGGACGGCGTCGACTTCGACACGTCCGCCGCCGCCGGCGACGCCGATCTCCAGGCCACCCTGCTCGCCGTCGAAGAGGTCCGCCGGACGTGCCCGGACCTGGGCATCGAGGTCGGCATGTCCGGCGAGTTCGTCCTCGGGATGCACGGCCAGGTGGAATACGCCGGCACCCGCCTCGCCGGCCTCTGGCCGGCCGACCAGATGCGGCTGGCGGCGCAGGCCGGGGCGACCATCTTCGGCCCGGTAGTCAATGTCAATGCCGGCAGATCCTGCGCCTGGAACATCGCCAAGGCCTGCACCATCGTCAAGCCGTGCACAAGGGACGCCACCATCCCCATCCACATGAACGTAGGCATGGGCGTCGGCGCCGTCTGCATGACCAAGTACCCGCCGGTGGACGCCGTCTGCCGCGCGTCCCGCGCCTGTGTCGACATCCTCAAGGTCGACGGCTTGTAGGTGGGTTCGGGCGATCCCTACGGCATGCCTTGCGCCCACACGATGGCGTCGGGGATGGGAGGCATGCGGGCCGCCGGAGATCTGGTGGGCCGCATGCAGATGACCCAGGGCAAGAGACTGCCGGAGGCAAAGGCGTATGTCGCGAAGAAGCTGGGCGTCGGGCCGGCGGACCTGTCGGACCCGGTGCTCATGAACGAGCTGCGCGAGAAGCTCGGCTTCGGCCGCATCACCACGTTCGAGATCAGTCACCCCACCCAACCGGTGGCGATCGAGTCCAAGTTCAACATCGAGCAGGCTCTCGGCGTGCGGGTCAACAGCGTGCGGCGCTTCGAGGAGAGGACCGCGAGGGGAGGTCGTTCGACGTGATACGCAACCAGCACGCCGGGAGACGCATGAGCGGCGGGTTCAGCCTCAACGTGTTCACCGCGGACGAGCTCGAGGAGATCCATCTCGCGACTCTCGAGGTCCTCGAGCGCGCCGGGATCTACTGTGACGATCCGCAGGCGCTCGACATCTTCGCCGACGGCGGATGCACGGTCGATCGCGAGACCGGCATCGTCCGGTTCCCGGGCCACGTCGTCGAGGACGCCATCGCCTCCGCCCCCTCGAGCTTCGTCGGCTGCGGGCGCGAAGAGGCCTACGACATCGTCTTCGAGCCCGGCCGCGTCGGGTTCACGACCTTCGGCGAGGGGCTGATGGTCGTCGATCCCGAGAGCGGAGAGCTGCGCCAGTCCACCAGGCAGGACGTAGCCGACACGGCGCGCCTCACCGACTACCTCGACGGCATCGACGCCTACGAGATCGCAGTGGGCGCCTCGGACGTCCCGCCGGCGATGGCCGAGATCGAGAACTACGCCGCCGCCGTGGGCAGTTGCCGCAAGCACATCTGCGCCTGCCCCATCGGCGGCCGGGAGACGCGACAGGTCATCGAGATCGCGGCCGCCGTCGCCGGCAGCCGCGACGCCTTACGGGAGCGACCGATCGTCACGCTCGGCATGTGCCCGGTCAGCCCCCTGAAGCTGCCGAAGGAGTGCAGCGAGGTGATCATCGAGGCGGCGCGCGCCGGCCTGCCCGCCAACATCCTCTCGATGGCGATGGCGGGCGCCTCGGCGCCCATCACGCTGGCCGGCACGCTCGTCACCCACAACGCCGAAGTGCTCTCGGGCATCGTGCTTTCCCAGCTGACCGAGCGCGGCGCCAAGGTCTTCTACGGCAGCTCGACGACGGCGATGGACCTGCGGCTCGCCGCGGCCTCGGTCGGCTCGCCGGAGTGCGCCATGATCAACGCCGGCGTAGCCTGCCTGGCGCGGCAGTACCGCCTGCCGAGCTACGTCGCCGGTGCGTAGGGGGATTCCAAGCTCAGTGACGCCCAGACCGGTCACGAACACACGTTGACGGCTCTGCTTCCAGCGCTGGCAGGTGCCAGCCTGATCTACGGAGCCGGGATGATCGAGTCGGGAGTCACCTTCGATTGCGCGCAGCTCGTGATGGACGCCGAGATCGCGCGGATGGTCAAGCGTACGGTGATGGGCATCCCCGTGAGCGACGAGACATTGGCCGTCGACGATATCGTCGGCGTCGGGTCGTTCGGCGACTTCCTGAGCCTGGACGCGACGCTCAAGCACATGCGCGACCACAGCCAGCCGGAGCTGGTGGACCGGCGCGTCCGGGAGGACTGGACGAGCGCCGGGTCGACCGACATGTACGCGCGAGCGCGAGCCAGGGCTCTGAAGATCCTCTCCGAGCACCACCCGGCGCCGCTGCCCGCAGACGTGGCGGCGCAGATCGCGCGCATCCTTGCCGGGGCCGCGAAGGAGCTCGGCGCGAACTGAGCTAGACTTCGGACGGGGGACCGCGGCGGCACGCCGTGCACCGAAGCCACGCGAACGGAGGGGGACATGTCAAGGGATCATCGCACCTGGGCACTAGGTACGGGGGAGATTCGCGTGGCTGGACCGCGAGGCGGCCGGGCGCGGCTCCCGCTCGTCGTCGCGGCCGCGCTCGCCATCCTCGCGCTGCTCGCGCCCGCCGCCGCGTGGGCCTCGAGCTCGCCGTCACCCGCGGCGTCGCCGCTCACCTACCGCATCGGCCTGCAGAGCGACGTCGACAACATGAACCCGTTCTTGACGTACAACACGATCCCGTGGGAGTGCTTCCGCGTCGGCTACAACTTCCTCACCTGGTACGACGCCGACTACAAGCCGGTGCCCGATCTCGCCGACCCGGTACCCACCGTCGCGAACGGCGGGGTGACCGACGGCGGCCGCGTCTGGACCTTCCACATCCGCCCGAACGTCAAGTGGAGCGACGGTGTGCCGCTCACGGCGCGCGACGTCGCCTACACCTACAATCGCATCCTGCGCACGCAGAACGGGTTCTACATCGGCTACTTCACCGGCGTGACCAAAGTCGAGGCGCCCGACGACAGCACCGTGGTCATCACGTCGAGCAAGCCCAACGCCGTGATGACCGCCCTCTACGTGCCGATCCTCCCCGAGCACGTCTGGAGCAAGGTCCCGGACAAGCAGCTCACCTCCTACGCGAACGTGCCGATGGTCTCGAGCGGCCCGTTCCACGTCACCGAGTCCAAGATCGGCAAGTACGTGATGATGGAGCGCAACCCGTACTACAAGGACGGCTTCGGCAAGGAGCCGGCCGTCCAGCGGGTGCTCTTCGAGATCTACCAGACACAGGACGCCGTCGTCGCCGACTACAAGGCCGGAGCCCTGGACGCCGCCATCGAGCTCGATGCCGGCTTCGCCCGCAACCTGCAGGGCGTCCCCGGGTCGACGTTGGTGGCGTCGCCGGCCATCGGCTTCCACGAACTCGGCTTCAACTGCTACAAGAGCGCGAAGAGCAAGGGCAACCCGCTGCTGCTCGACGTGCGCATCCGCCAGGCCATCAACTGGGCGATCGACAAGAAGGCGATCGCCGCGACCGCCATGGACAACCTCGCCATACCCGGCACGTCTCTGCTCTCGCCGGTCCAGGGTTTCTACCGCTGGGACGTGCCTCAGGCGGAGCAGTACACCTACGACCCCGCCAAGGCCAAGCAGATCCTCGACGACGCCGGCTACAAGGCGGGTGCCGACGGCGTGCGCGTGGCGCCCAACGGCAAGCCGCTCAAGTTCCGCCTCGCGGCGTTCACCGCCTACCCGATGGACATCACCGCCGCCAAGAAGATCAGCAGCTACCTCAAGGACGTCGGCATCGCGACCACCGTCCAGGTGATGGACGAGAACGCGTTCAGCACGGCCAACTACGACAATGCCGACGACGACCTCTACATCTGGAACTGGAACGCCGACATCGACCCGGGCTACATCCTGAGCATCTTCACCACCGGTCAGATCCTCAATGGCAGCGACTCCGAGTACTCCAACCCCGCGTACGACAAGCTCTACGTGGATCAGGCGCATGCGGTCGACCCCGCGCAGCGCAAGCAGCTCATCACGCAGATGCAGCAGATCCTCTACAGGGACTCGCCGTACTCCATCCTCTGGTACAACGTGAACGTGCAGGCCTTCCGCACCGACAGATGGACGGGCTATAGCTCGGTGCCGCCGGGCGGCAAGGGCGCCGCCTTCCGCAACATGCTGCGGACGACCTACGTCGACCTGAAGCCCAAGGCGGCGGCGACTGCCGCGTCCGGCGGGAGCAGCACCGCGACGATCGTCGTGGTCGTGGTGGCGGCGATCGCGGTGATCGTGATCGTCGCCGTCATCGTCGTGCGGCGGCGTTCGCGGACGGTCGAGACGGAGTAGCGGGCTGGTCGGCCGGGCGG
>Ga0316226_1002203_pt1 | contig 18862 bp, 16 predicted proteins | sample TBH18017metaG_FD_206009 | JGI IMG/M metagenome (GOLD analysis project Ga0316226, IMG submission 206009) | Freshwater microbial communities from Trout Bog Lake, Wisconsin, USA - TBH18017 | ecosystem: Environmental > Aquatic > Freshwater > Lake > Hypolimnion/Profundal zone | place: USA: Wisconsin... | reverse complement strand
GCGCCCGAAACCGGCGGGAGATGTGGACAGACTTTAATTCGGGCGGATAACCAACAGCGGACAGTCTCGGACGAAATCCGGCGCGACGCCGGATTTGACGGGCGCGACGCCCGTGCTACCCATTGGAAAACTTTCCCCACGCCGCAACGCATCGCCGCCTGCACCGAAGCGGAACTGCGCGCCTGCAAAATGGGATTCCGCGCGCCCGGCCTGCTGGACGCCGCGCGCCAGATAGCGGATGGCCGACTGGACTTGGAAAAAATCCGCGCGCTGGATTATGCCGCCGCCCGCGCCGAGCTGATGAAATTGCACGGCGTCGGCGGGAAGATAGCGGACTGCGTGCTGCTGTTCGGCTACGGCTTTGACGCCGCGTTTCCGGTGGACGTGTGGATTGAGCGCGCGTTGCAGGAGCTTTATTTTCCGCGCCGACGCGCCAGCGAAAAACGGCTGCGGAAATTTGCCGCCACGCATTTCGGCCCGCACGCCGGCTACGCGCAGCAGTATCTCTTCCATTTCATGCGGACGAAACGCGGTTGAACGAAGCCGGACGAATTCAGTAGCTCATGGCGTAGGCCAGCCGGTTGCTGTCGGAGATGGCCCACAAGCTCAAGGGGTCAACGGACAGGGGAAACTTGATGAACCGCGCGCTGCCGTCGGTCATGGCGTAATTGGAGCCGCCCGAATTGCCCTTGATATTTTGAGCGTAGGTCGTGCCCCGGTTGTCGTGCTGGCTCTGTTCGTCAATGCCGGTGGCGTCGTTGCCGAGGCCTTCCAGCAGATCCATGTAAAAATCGCCGGCGGTGTGGTTTTTCTCGCCGAGGAGGATGGTGTCGCTGACATGGAGGATGGCGTTTTCCTTGAGGCCGGTCGGCAGGCCGGCCATGTCTGGCACGAGCGTCCCCCAGACGGTCGTGCCAAACTGGTCGGCATAATAATCGTTCCAGCCGTTGATCAGATAGCTGCGCGGCGCGGCGTCGGCGACATTGTTGGACGAGGATGAGCCAGCCGTAGGCGGGCTGGTCGGCAGGGCGGCGTCGGTGGGGCAAAGCAGGAGCTTTATATTTTTGCCGTAGTTGTTGTAAAAATGATCGGGCCAGCGGTCAACGTCGTTGCGCGGCGGATAGGCGCCGTTGTTGTCGTCCACATACATGTGCGCGGCGAGGCTCAACTGCCGCATATTGTTGAGGCACGCGATGCGCCGGCCGGCCTCCTTGGCCTTGCTCAACGTCGGCAGCAGCATCGCCGCGAGGATGGCGATGATGGCAATGACGACCAGCAGTTCAATGAGGGTGAACGCGCGGCGCGAATTCATGGGAATAATGACGCCACGGATTCCAATTGGTTTCAATGTATTTCTGCCGGCCCAGGTTCCGGAACGCCGAGACAACCGGACGTTGGCGGCCAAAATCAGGTTTGACTTGGCCGGCCGGGTGCGCGATGATGGCCGCCGTTGACTGCGAAATTCCCCTTGCCGATTTAAGGAGCAATTAATCCAATCGGTCGGTAAATTCAAATTGAACTTTTCCTGACGCAGCCCGTCCAATGCGGGACGAACCATCCTGAAGCATTGCCGGCCGCCAGCGGAGTCTCCGGTCAGCCCAACCAACTAATTTATATGGCCAAAGTTCCCACCAAGAAGATTGTCAAAAAGCCCGCCAAGGTCGCCGGCTCCGACGCGCCCGCGACGGAAACGTCCGCGCCCGCCGCGACGACGGCAGCCGAGCCGATGTTTGAACCGGCCGCACCGGCTGAAAAAAATTCGCCCGCGCCCGCCGAGGCCGAACTGCCGGCGGAACGCACGGTGGACAGCATCAAGGCCGCCGCCACGGAAGACGCACGCAAGGACAATTCCCGTTTCACCGGCGAATCCTCGGATGACCTGCGCCCGCCATCCGCGCCGATGGAGCCGACGGGTGAAGAAGTCCGCTATCCCGACCGGCGCGTCGGCGGTTTCCAGCGCGACCGTATCGCCACGTCGCTGAACATCGCCAAGCTGCAGGCGATGAACATGACGGAGCTGAACAAGATGGCGCGGGAATACGGTGTGGAAAATTTCGGCACGATGCGCAAGCACGAGGTCATCTACCACATCCTCTCTAAAAACGCCGAGCGCGCCGGCGTGCTGTTTTCCGAGGGCGTCATCGAGGTGCTGCCGGAAGGGTTCGGCTTTCTGCGCTCGCAGAGTTTCAATTATCTCCCCTGCCCGGAGGACATCTACGTTTCGCCGTCGCAGATCCGCCGGTTTGATTTGCAGACGGGTAATTTGATCACCGGCCAAATTCGTCCGCCGAAGGAAAAGGAAAAGTTTTTCGCGTTGCTCAAAGTCGAGGCCGTGGACGGCGAGGAGCCGGACAAGGCGAAGGACAAGACGCATTTTGAAAATCTCACGCCGCTGTTCCCGACCAAGCGTTTCATCCTGGAAACGGCGGCGGATGAATTGAGCACGCGCGTTCTGGATTTGGTCTGCCCCATCGGCAAAGGCACGCGCGGTCTCATCGTCGCGCCGCCGCGCACCGGCAAAACGGTGTTGATGCAGAAGATGGCCAACGCGGTGTTGAAGAACAACCCGGAGACGTATCTGTTTATCCTGCTGATTGACGAGCGCCCCGAAGAAGTCACGGACATGGAGCGCAGTTGCAAAGGCGCAGAGGTGATTTCCTCCACGTTCGACGAACCGCCGGAACGCCATGTGCAGGTCGCGGAAATGGTCATTGAAAAAGCGCGCCGCATGGTCGAACAGAAACGCGACGTGATTATATTGCTGGATTCCATCACGCGCCTCGCCCGCGCCTACAACACGGTGCAGCCGCATTCCGGCAAGATTCTGTCCGGCGGCGTGGACGCGAACGCGCTGCACAAGCCGAAACGATTTTTCGGCGCGGCGCGCAACATTGAAGAAGGCGGCTCGCTCACCATCATGGCGACCGCGCTCGTGGACACCGGCAGCCGCATGGACGAAGTCATCTTTGAAGAATTCAAGGGCACCGGCAACATGGAGGTGCATCTGGATCGTGCGCTGGTGGATCGCCGGATTTTTCCGAGCATCAACATCGAGCGTTCCGGCACGCGCAAGGAAGAACTGCTGTATCATCCCGACGAGGGCAGCCGCGTCGCCATCCTGCGCCGCGCGCTCACGGGCGTGCCTCCGGTCGAGGCGATGGATCTGCTGCTGGGCAAGCTGAAAAAGACCGGCAGCAACATCGAATTCCTGCTCAACATGGCCATCAGTTGAAGACACGCCTGACGGCGGCTCTTCCTATTTTGGCGTGGGCATGGCAAAATCTGGTGAGCGAAAGCCAATGAAGGATTCGCCACACCCGCTCAAACCGGCTATTAAAGAGGCATTGAAATGAAACATCTTGTTCATCTGGCCGCCGTGACCGCCACGCTGGCCTTTCTGGCAACCGGCTGCGGCCGCGACAACGTCAAAGTTTACAAAGCGGATGCCAGCGACGCGCCGGTGACGCCGCCGCCCGCCGCCGCGCCGGCAGCGATGCCGACGACGATGCCCGACGGCCTGCCCGCGCCGGACAATTCCGGCCAGCCGAAATTGAAATACGTCTTGCCCGACGGCTGGAAGGAAAAACCGCTGACCCAGATGCGCGTGGCCAGTTTTGAAGTTTCCGAAAATGGAAAAACCGCCGACGTGAGCGTGATTCCGCTCGGTGCCATGTCCGGCGGCGACGCCGCGAACGTGAACCGCTGGCGCGGCCAGGTCGGCCAGCCGCCGCTGGACGAGGACGCCTTGGCGAAGCTCGCGGAAAAAGTCGAGGTCGCCGGCCAGCCGGGCGATTTGTATGACCTCGCCGGCACCAGTCCTGGCAGCGGTGACGCGGAACGGATTATCGGCACCATTTTGCACACCGACACGGCGACGTGGTATTTCAAGATGGCCGGCGACGCCGATCTGGCGGAAAAACAAAAAACCAATTTCGTCGCATTTTTGAAATCGGTGACGTTCGACAAGCTCGCCGCGCCGTCCACGATGGACTTGAGCCAGTTGCCGCCGTCGCATCCGGCGATTCCGGGAATGGATTCGACCGCCCAAACCGCGCCCGCCACTGACGCCAGCAGCAAACCGACATGGACGGTTCCGGCGGACTGGCAGGAAGGCCAGCTCGCGCAATTTCTCGTCGCAAAATTTGTCATCGGCAGCGGCGACACCGCGGCGGCGGTGAATGTGAGTCAACTCGCTGGCGACGGCGGCGGTCTTGCGCCGAATGTGAACCGCTGGCGTGCGCAGCTTGGACTCGCACCCATCGCGGAAATTTTATCAACCGAGCTTGAAGCCGCTGGCGTCAAGGCGACGGTCGTGGATTATGCAGGAACTGACTCGCGTTCTGGCAAACCGGCACGGCTTGTCGGCTGCATTGTTCCGCAGAACGGCCAGACGTGGTTTTACAAACTCATGGGCGACCCGGACATCGTGGCGCAGCAAAAAGATGCGTTCACGAAATTCGTCCAGTCGGCCAAATACCCCGATGCTCATCAATAAAATCGTCGGTTTTTTCACGTCGCTCAAGCTCACGGTCACGCTGCTGGCGTTCTCCATCGTGCTCGTGTTCGTCGGCACGCTGGCGCAGGCGGACGAGGGGCTTTACGGCGCGCAGGCGCATTATTTCAAACAATGGATCGTGATCGGCGCGCATTTGTTCGGGCACAAGGTTCCGCTGATTCTGCCCGGCGGTTATTTGCTGGGCGTGCTGTTGCTGGTGAACCTGATCTCGGCGCACATTTACCGGTTTGAATTCTCGCGCAAGAAACTGGGCATCCAGCTCGCGCACGCCGGCGTCATCGTGCTGCTCGTCGGTCAGCTCTCGACCGACATGCTCGCGCGCGAAATGCAGATGCACTTCACCGAGGGCGAGACGCGCAGCTATTCCGAAAGCGCGACGGACTACGAGCTCATTTTTGTTTCCGGCGACGAGGTCACGGCCATCCCGAACAAATTGCTCAAGCCGGGCGGCGAACTGAAGATTGAAAATCTGCCGTTCACCATCCGCGTGCAGGAACTCTGGCACAACTCGGACATGAATTTCCGCGCGCCGATGATGCAGAACGCCCCGCCGCTGGCGACGAACGGCGTGGCGCTGAACTTCGATTTCCGCAAGGTGGACGACGTGAAAACGATGGATCAGAAAAACGTGCCGACAGCGGTGCTGGAATTTCTCACGCCCGCCGGCTCGCTCGGCACCTGGGTCGCGAGCGATTGGACGGGCGATCCCGCGCTCGTCGAAGCAGTGCGCAACGGCTACTCGCAGATGGGCGCGGGCATGGCGCAGAAAATCGCCGGCCAGCTCGTCGCACCGCAGACGATTGTGGCGGGCGGGAAAAACTTCACCTTCACGATGCGGCCGGCGCGCGTGCGGCATGCGTTCACGCTGACGCTGCTCAAGGCGACGCACACGGTTTATCCCGGCACGGACATCCCGAAAGATTTTCGCAGCCGCGTCCGCATTGACAACGCGCAGACCGGCGAGAAGCGCGAGGTGGAGATTTCCATGAACCATCCGCTGCGCTACGGCGGCTACACCTATTATCAATACCAGATGGACGCCGGCCAGGCCGCGACGATGGCCGGCCGCGCGCCGACCTCCGTGCTGTCGGTCGTGCGCAATCCCGGCTGGTTGACACCCTACGTCGGCTGCGCGATGGTGGGCGCGGGCTTGTTGATCCAATTTTTGTATCACCTCGCCGGCTTCGTTTCAAAAAGGAAACCGAAATGAAAAAGACTTTTCAAAAATGGCTGCCGGCGTTCCTGATGCTGGTGATGGCGCTGTGGTTTTTCGGCAACCTGTCGGCGCCGAAGGACAAGGATTTTGTGTTCTCGGAATTCGGCCTACTGCCCATCACGTCCAACGGGCGCATCGTGCCGCTGGATTCGCTGGCGCGCAATTCGCTGCTCGCCATTCGCGAGAAACAGACGCTCAACTGCGAGCCGTGGAAAGCCTGGAATGAAAAGCCCAAGATCATCCCCGCGACCGAGTGGCTCGCGAACGTGATGATGAACCAGGCCGTCGCCGACGACTGGCCGGTGTTCCGCGTGGATAATCCCGATTTGATCTCGCTGCTGAAGCTGCCGGATAAGGACGCGGCGAAGCATTCCGACGGCAAACATTATTCGTGGAACCAGATCTCGGCAAACGTTGACACGTTTGAAAAAGAAAACGAGCGCGTCCAAAAAATTGAGTCGGCCAACCGCACGGCCTACGAAAACGCCATCGCCAAGATGCACGAGCGGCTCACGCTTTACGCGCAGTTGAAAAATGCCGTGCAGCCCGCCAACACTCAGGACTGGCCGGACGAGCTGGCCGCGTATGAAAAACTGATTCCCGCCGGTGTCGCCGCGATCCGTTCGCAGCAGGCCGGGATGCCTTACGACAAAACGAATTTCAATGCCTTCGTCGCCTTCATCGAGGGCTTTCAGTTCATGGCCAACCTGGAGCCGCCGCTCATCCTGCCGCCGAACGGCGCGCGCGAATGGCGGCGCATAGGCGACGCCCTGCTCGACGCGCCGCGCCCGAATGGCGTGCCGATTGACAATTCCGTCCGCGACTGGGCGAAAATGGCCGGCGCGCTCGAAGCGAACCAGCCAGAGAATTTCAATGCCGCCCTGGCCGACCTGCGTTCACAGCTTGTCCCGGCGCAGTCGGCGGCGATGGCCAAGGCGCGCGCGGAAGTGTTCTTCAACCAGATGCAGCCGTTTTACAATGCGATGGTCATCTACGTCCTCGCCGGACTGCTGGCGGTGTTCTCGTGGTTTAATTTATCGGAAACTTTGCGACGCTCGGCGGTGTGGCTCGTGTGGCTGGCGTTTGTGATTCACACCGTCGGACTGATTTATCGCATGGTGCTGGAAGGCCGGCCGCCGGTGACCAATCTTTATTCCTCCGCCATCTTCATCGGCTGGGGCGCGTGTTTGCTGGGAATCATTTTGGAACGATTCCACAAGAATGGCATCGGCCTCGTGGTGGCGTCGGGCATCGGCTTCATCACGCTCATCATCGCCCATCACCTCGCGCTGGAAGGCGACACGATGGAAATGATGCGCGCGGTTCTCGACACAAATTTCTGGCTCGCCACGCACGTCGTCGCCGTGACTGTCGGCTACGCCAGCACGTTTGTGGCGGGCTTCCTCGCGCTGATTTACATCCTGCGCGGCGTCTTCACCAAGACGCTCGATGCGGACACCGGCAAATCGCTGGCGCGGATGATTTACGGCATCGTCTGTTTCGCCACGCTGTTCAGCTTTGTCGGCACGGTGCTGGGCGGCATCTGGGCGGACCAGTCGTGGGGACGTTTTTGGGGCTGGGATCCGAAGGAAAACGGCGCGCTCATCATCGTCCTGTGGAACGCGCTCATCCTGCACCTGCGCTGGGGCGGCATCATCCGCGAACGCGGCCTCGTGAACTGCGCCATCTTCGGCAACGTCGTCACCGCATGGTCCTGGTTCGGCGTGAACATGCTGGGCATCGGGCTGCACAGCTACGGCTTCACGGAGGCGGCGTTCAAATGGCTGGTGCTGTTCGTGGCGAGCCAGCTCGCCTTCATCGCGCTGGGAATGCTGCCGGTGAAATGGTGGAAAAGTTTTAAGGCGCGGACGGCGTGAACTTCAAGGAATCGCAAAACGGTTCGTGGCAAGGCCGGTTTGGCGAAGATAAGTGCGTAATCCGGCGGTAGTCACCGATTGCACGCTGCCATCGGCAAGGCCGATGTTGCCTGCGTTCGGGTGGCGGGCTGCCGTCCACGCGACCGGGTCGTTCGTTCCCAATTGCAGCAGCCCCGATTTGACCGGCACGCCGCCAATCTCAAAATGGTCGTCACCGGAAAGAATCATTTGAGGATTCGTGTCGTTGGTGACATCCGCGCCGACAAAGTAACTGATGTTGGAACTGGCCAGCCCGGCAAAGGAACGGGTTCCCGTAGCCGCCAAATCATCTGGGCAATGTAGAATTATCGGTGTGCTCAACTGGTTCGACATGAGCAAATATGTTTGCACTACATTTCCAGTAACGACCATTTCCCGCGAGCCGCCGTTGATGACAGCTATGCCCATCGGAAAAATGTCGCCATTGTCGCCTTCCCAAATCCGGTAAGTGAGGCCGATTTGCTTGAGATTGTTGACACAACCGAGGCGGGAAGATTTCTTTTTTGGTGAGGCGAGTATCGGCAAAAACATCGCCGCCAGAACCACCACCACGACGATGACCACCAGCACTTCCACCAGCGTTATCGCGGCGGAATGGTTTTTTGAAAGGCGCGGCTGCATGACCGCGAAGAAAATTTACCGGGAAGGCCCGGCCTGGTTGAGCGCGTAAATGATCAGCCCGATGATGACCAGCCCGACGAGGATGCCGATGATGAGAAAGTAGCGGTTGGTCTTGTTGGACTTCTTGGCGAAGGCGGTGTTGGTGTCAAAGCCCGCCGGCCGGCCGCCGCCCTGTTCGAGCTGTTCCAGGCTGACACCGCGCGGGATGACCATCGTGGCGTCCATCGTCTTCTGGGGCGCGGCGGCCTCCGGCCCGCGCGGATGCGCCGGCGCGGCGGCCGGCGTCGAAGCCGGGAGGGGCAGGCCGTCGTCAATCTTCAGCTCCACCTGCCCGAAGCGCAGCGTCTGGCCGGGCTTGAGGACGGCCTCGGAAATTTTTTCGCCGTTGAGAAACGTGCCGTTGGTGGAATTGAGGTCGCGGATGAGGACTTCGCCGCCGCGCAGGAGAATCTCGGCGTGCCGGCTGGAGACGGAGGCGTCGGCAATCTGGAACGTGTTCTCCTCGATCCGGCCGACGGTGGTGCGATCGACGTTCAGGTCGAACGTGCGCCCCGTCATGCCCTGGTTCAGGATAACAAGTTTGGCCATAGATTGCTGGAATTGATTATGGGCGCGGCATCCTTCAAGTCAAACGTAAATCGGCCCCGTTCAGCCGCGTTTTTCAATCAGTTGCCGAAATTCGGCGAATAACGGCGTGGAATCGTGCGGGCCAGGCGAGGCTTCGGGATGGTATTGCACGCAGAACACCGGCTTCGTCTTGTGCCGCAAACCTTCGACGGTCTGGTCGTTCAAATTGATGCGATGCACCGCGACATCGGACGGCAAAGATTTCGCGTCCACGGCAAAACCGTGGTTCTGCGAGGTGATTTCCACGCGGCCGGACTCCAAATCTTTCACCGGCTGGTTGCCGCCGCGATGGCCGAACTTCAGCTTGAAAGTTTTGCCGCCGAGCGCCTGGCCAAGAATCTGGTGCCCAAGGCAGATGCCGAAAATCGGAATGCCCGAATCGAGCAGCGTCTTCACTTCGCGGACAATGTAGCCGAGCGCAGCGGGATCGCCGGGGCCGTTCGAGAGGAAAATTCCGGCGGGCTTGTGCTTGAGCGCGTCGGCGGCAGTCGCGGTCGCGGGCAAAACCTGCGTGGCGAATCCATGCTGCCGCAGCCGGCGCAGGATGTTGTATTTCATCCCGTAGTCGAACGCGACAATCGGGATGTCCGCCGCCGGCAGCGGCTTGCGCACGTTGCGGGCGTCGGCGGCTTTCAGGCCGCGCACCAAATCGAACGCCGCGCTCTGCTCGTCCTTTTCGTCCCACTTGAACGCCTGCTTGTGCGTGACTTCCTTGACGTAATCCACGCCGACAAAAACAAATTCCTTGGCGCGCTTCACCGCCTCGGCGTCGGAAATTTCCTCGGTGGAAATAAAACCGTTCAGCGCGCCGCGCACCCGCAATTTTTTCGTGAGCGAACGCGTGTCAATGCCCTGGATGCCGGGAATGCCATTCGTTTCCAGATAATCCGCAAGCGACCAGTCCGCGCGCCAGTTGCTGACGACCGGCGAGAGTTCACGGATGACGAAGCCCGCCGCGTGCGGGCGCCACGACTCGATGTCCTGCGCGTTGACGCCGTAGTTGCCGATGAGCGGATACGTCATCGTCACAATCTGGCCGCGATACGACGGGTCGGTGAGGATTTCCTGGTAGCCCGTCATGGACGTGTTGAAACAGACTTCGCCGCAGGCCGACGCTTTCGCGCCAAAACCTGTGCCGTGAAAAACCGAACCGTCTTCGAGGGCTAAAATTGCTTTCATCAAAATTTTGAAGATACTAGGGTCGCGCGCGGGCGGGTTCAAGCGCGAACCGGTCTGCGCGGCAAAAATTTGTCAGCGCAAGGCAGGCGACCGCGCGAGGTTTTCAATCCACCCGCCGTCCGGCTGCGCGTAGGGGCGGAAGGTTTCGAGGCTGCCCTCGCGGTCGTTGTAAAACAGCGCGCGGTTCAGGCCGAGCGTGGCGGCGTTGGGCGAGTCAATCAGGCTGGCCGAGTCGCTCGCGCTCATCTGGAACACCACGCGCATTTCAAATTCGCTCAAGGTTTTCCGGCCGAGATAGCGGCTCACATTGTTGTAGGTATCGCAGGTGACGATGACGTGGATGCCGCGCGCCGAGCCTTCGGTGATGAGATTCAGCAAGATCGCAGCCGGTGTTGGCGCATCGCCGCTGCCGCTGGAAAAACTAAATTCATCCTCCTGCCGCAGCTTCTTGAAATTCTGCAAGCCCTGGATGAGCACAAAAATTTCCGGGACGGACGACTCGTTTTCCGCGCGCCGCTTTAATTCCTCCGCCAAGTTGGTCATCACTTCCGCGAGATTGCTGTTGCTGCCTGAAACGGTTTCGTGCGGCACAGACTTGACGATGCACTCCAAAAATTCCCGCTGCGGAAATCCCGGCGGCGTGCTGTCAAACACCACGAACCGCGCGCCGGTTTTCGGAAATTGCGCCGCCAGCGACACCAGCGACACCGCCAGAATCGTCGTCGTGCGTTCCTCGCTCTGGCCGACGACGAGCAGGTTGCCGCCGCTCTGCCGGCGGAAAACGGCTTCCGTCGGGCCTTTGATGGAATTGGGCGCACCGAGCCAGACACCGGCCTGCGCCGGAATTTGCGGCGGGACTTTTTGCAGCGCGAGACGCAGCGGAATATTTTCCTGCACATCCGCCGGCGCGTTGCCTTCAAACACAATCGGGCCGGGATACTGTTCCGCGTTTTCATCCGCGCGCTCGCGGATTTTCGCCAGATAGCCGTCGCGCGTTTTGTCGGAAAGCCAGACGGCCTGGAACGGGCTGTTGCCTTCCAGCGCGCCCGCTGCGTCATTGTAAATGCCTTCGCCCGGCCGCGAGAGCAGGCGCGGCGCGGGATTATCCTGATCCATGATGAGGTAGGCGTCAGCCTCGTTGCATTGCAGCGCGATGCGGATGACCATCTGTCCGATGGTTGCGCGCGCCAGCGTGTAAGCGCCGCCGAGCGTCTGCGAGCCGAGCAGCACATGGATGCCAAACGCGCGACCCTGCCGGACGATGCGATCCATCAGCACCGCCGCGCCCTGCGAGATGCGGTCTTCCTCGGTGAAAAATTCCTGAAACTCGTCAATCATCAAAAGCGTGCGCGGCATGGCTTCCGTGCCACCGGCGCGCTTGTAACCCGCCAAATCCTGCGCGCCAATCTTGCGGAATAAGTCGCCGCGCCGGCGCAATTCATCATCCACGCGCTGCAAGACGCTCAAACCGAATTCGCGGTCGCTCTCGATGGCGACGACACGCGCATGCGGTAGCCGGCGGCTGCCGTAGCATTTGAACTCGACGCCTTTTTTGAAATCCACGAGATAAAATTCCACCTCTTCCGGACTGCACCGCAGCGCAAGGTTCGTGATGATGACGTGGAACAATGTGGATTTGCCGGAACCGGTCTTGCCCGCGATGAGCGCGTGCTGCCGTGTGCCGCTGCCGATTTCAAGATATTGCAGTTTCGTCGCGCCGGAACGGCCGATCGGCACGCGCAAGAGTTCCGTGGTTTCTTCTTTCCAAATGTCGGATTCCGTCGGCGCAATCTGCTCGAACGGCACCTCGACGCGGTTGGCGTCCTTGCTGTCCTCGCCAATTTTTTGGAGAAAATCCGTCGCGAATTCCGGCGGCGGCGGTGGGTCAAACACCAGTTGCACGCCCGGCGAACGCCAGTTGGCCAGTTCAAAGCCGCGTTCGTTGCGGACGAGACAGACGCTGCTTTTGCGCAGCTCGTCCGGCACAAAATCTTGCGGCAACGCGCTCCGCTGATCCCAGTGGATGAGCGTGAAGACGCCGCACCGCGCGCCGCTCGCGGCGATGTTGCGGAGCCGCTTGGCCGCCGTGTCGCTGAAATTCACCGGGAACGACGCGATGACGAGGAAATGATATTTCTCCGCGACGCTGCCGGCCTGCGCGTTGTATTCCGCGATGGTCGCGTATTCATTGCGGAGATACATCTGGATGATTTTTTCCATGTGCTCGTTCAGCTCCGCGAGCTTCTCCTCGAACTGCGCCGCCTGCGTCCAAATGCGGCTGTTGATGCTGCTCGACTCGTAATCGGCAAGGTGCATCAGCGCGGAAAAATTCTGGCCGAGACCAACCGGATCGAAGATGGTGAAGCTCAGCTTGCCCGGCGGCGTGGTGGCCAGCAGGCGAAAAATGATGTTGTTAATCGCGCCAAACGCCTCGTCGCCGCTCGCCTTGCCGGTTTCAAATAAAATGGAACCTTGCGCCGGAAACACCAGTGACAGCGGCGTGGAAACCGTCGCCGGCCCCGGCCATTTCAGGCGCGAATCGCGCGGCAGCGCCTCGAACAGCTTTTCCACGCCCGCCTCCAGCCGCGCAAACTTCGCGGCATTTTGAAACTCCGCCGGCGGCGTCCAGTTTTTCCAGGCCGTGTCGTTCCACGCCGGGAAAACTTTTTCCGCCGCGTTGTTGGCCGCGCGCAACTGTTCGCACAGCGGCGTGATTTGTTTTTTCCAGTCCGCTTCCAGCTCCGACCAGCGGTGCTGATGAACGGCCTCGACCTGCGCCATTTTGGTCTGGTGCGCTTCGGAAATTTTTCGGGCTTGCGCGGCATCCTCCGCCTTCAATCGCGCCAAGACCCCGGCGTGGCGCTGTTCAATTTGTTCCAGTTCCGCGCCGCGCCATTGCTGGTTTTTTTGCACGAGCCGCGACGCCTTCTCGCTGATGACCGTCGCGTTGGTGCTGCGGGACTGGCTGATGTCGCGGACGGCCTGACGCCATTCCAGGTTGAACGTCTGCTTGGCCGTTTCAAACTCGTTTTTGATCCGCGCCTGTTCCGACTGGAGATGGGCGGCGGATTTTTCGATGCAGGCGTCAAACAGCCGGCGCATCTTGGCAACTTCGGCAGCAATGGCCGTGGCGAGCGGCGCAGCGGCGCGGCCGCCGAGAAAAAAAACAATCACGACAAGAAAAAATCCGCCCAGCGCAAGGCCGGCTTCCAACCGCGAAATGTCGTTCCGGTGAAAATGCGCCAACACCGGATTCGCCGCCGCGACGCCGAGCAACAATGCCGACAGCAGCCAAATCGGAAGAATTTTGAAAACCAGCGGCAACGGCAATTTTCCAAAGCGCTTCAAGTCGCCGGAAACTTTGGCCTGCAGTTTTTGGAGTTCACCAAAAAGCGCATTGTGATCCGGCTTCAAATCCGGCTCCGGCCACGGGCGGTCATGCGCGAGCAGCCGCCGGAATTTTCCGTAGCCGTAAAACTTGCTGCGCGCCGCCGCTTCGAGCCGCGCCAGTTCCTCGCCGGCGGCGACGAGGTTTTGCTGGAAATTATTATAGTCCGTCGTGGCGTTGACGAGTTCCTCGTCGCGGTGAATTTCCGCCGCCGCCACGCCCTGCTGCGTGCGTTCTTTCCAAATCGCATCGCACTCGGTGATGGCGCCGGTCACGCGCTGGCTGACGGCGGAATGCGCGCGGGTGATGCGCGTCTTGCGTTTATCAAACCGCGACTGAAGCCGACTTTTCTCCGCCTCCATGGCGTCATCCGCATTCGTCTCCAACTCAAACGCCGCCGATGCCTGCGCCTCGTTTTGCGCGACCAAGGCGTTCGCGGCGGCGGCGGACTGGACGCGAAAATCGCTCTCCAGCTTCTCCTCGCGCGCGACAAAATCGCGGACGGCGCTTTTCAGCGCGTCCAGCAGCGCGAGCATTTCGTTGACGCCGGGCTGGCTATTCACATTCGTTCCTTACTTTTTTCAAAAGCTCCTCCAGTTGTTCCAAGACCACGGTCGCGCGGTTGACGTGCGCGGAAAGCTCCACCATGAACTTGCGCTCAAACTCGTCGCTCTTCGCGTCGCGCCAGAAATTTTTCGTCTCGTCCCACTGGAGGGACAGTTCGCGCGTCAGCCCGATCAGCCGGCCTTTGTTTCCGCTTAAATTCATTTCGGCTCCTCCGCTGCCGTTTCGGCGGCAATCGTTTTGCCGCCGCTTGGTGCACCGACATTCCGGTAAGCATCCAGCGCCTTGAGCGCCTGGTCAAGATACGCGACGGCGCGCGCCATGTCGCTGGCAAGAAATCCGTGCAGCTGTTCGATCTGTTTCATCAGCGGCGCGGAACGGTTGTCCAGCTCGTTGTTCCAGCGTTTCAAAAGTTTCAGCTTGGCCTCCGCCTCGTGGACGGCGCGCTGCGTCCGCTGCACCGCCATTTGCAAGATCGCGGACGTGCCGGTGGGGATGCTGGAAATGGTCGCGTTGAACAGTTCCTGCTTCGCCTCCTCCAGCCGCCGTTCGCGCCGGCGCAATTCCTGTTCCCAGAACATCCGCTGGTCGTGCTGCAGCCACAGCCGCGTGCGCGACATTTCATTGCCGACCTCCTCCATCACCGGGCGCGCCTGGCCGAGGAACACGATGAGCTGCGCCCGAAAAGTTTCAAGCGCCTCGACCGACGTGATCTGGGCTTTATCGGCCATGGTAAATTCAAAAAAACATCCAACAACCAACAACCAACATCCAACATCCAATCGGGAAACACCGCCGGCATTGGGCGTTCGATGTTGGTTGTTGGTTGTTGGATGTTTCCATTTTTATCTCTGGTTCAGATACTCCTCGATGCGCTGCGCCTTGCGGAGCAGATACGGCGTGTGCTCCTTCGACATCTCGACAAATTTTTTCAGCGCCTTCATCGTCTGCTTGAACTCCTCGGCAAACTTCTCGTGCTCCTGATCCGACCAGGTGTCGCCGAGCGCCGCGAACCGCGCGTGCAGCAGGATCAGCCGGTTTTCGAGGTCGCTGTTGAAGCGCTGCAGCTCCTCGGCGAACCGCCGCACTTTTTCCGGTTCCATGATTGCCTGTGCCATAATTTGCCTTTGGTGAATGTTTCAACGCACTATCGCAAAACTTTTAGCTTTCCGCAATCTGCCGCTTTAGATGAATTTGCTGAAACGCGAACGGCGCGAACCTGAAGTCCGCGCCGGTTTTTCTTTTGGCAAATCAATTCAACCTTTGCAGCCTATCAAGCTGTTTAGGCCACATGGTCGTCATTTTAGAAAAATGACCTGATATAAATGGACGATGACTGAAATCGCCATGATAACCGACACGGCAATCATCATCGGCTGCCGCCAAAGATAAGACTGCCACTCCGCAGACATAATCCCATCCCGCTTGCGACGTGAACGCTCATATAAAGCGAAGGCAACAGCAAAGCTGGTAAAAACCAAAACCACCAAACCGCCGTGTGAATGAACACAGGCTGGAAATGCTAGAAGAAAAATGACTAGCGGTGTGATAATAGCGCCCAGAACAATCTGAAAACGCCGGTAGCTTCTTTTGAGCAGCGCTTCCTTGTCGCCGTCGTTGACAAACGTGTAGCGCATAATGTCGCCTAAAAATAATTAGACCCCAGTTTTTGCGGCCTATCAGGTTTTTCGATTGTCGTCATGATTCTTAAAAAGAGTTTCGTCCGCAAAAACTTAAAATCAAATGCCGGCATTCCGCCGCCCGGCAAAGGCGGCACACTTACTTCAGCTCCGCCGCAATCTGCTCGCCGAGCAGCGCGGCCTCGGCAATCGGGCGTTTCGCGTCCGCGCGCTTCACCGTTTCGTCGCGGAAGGAAACCGCCGTGAGCGAAATCTTGGTGCCGACAATCTCCGCGTGCGCGCCGACGGGACTCTGGCAGCCGCCGCCCATGCCGAGCAGGAACGCCCGCTCCGCCGTCACCGCGTGAAACGTGTTGAAATGGTTCAGCCGCTCCACAATCTTCGCGATGCGCTCGTCGTCCGCGCGAATCTCAATGCCGATGGCGCCCTGCCCCACGCACGGCAGCATCACGTCGAGGTCGAGCACCGTCGCCAGCAGGCCGTCCGGCACGGCGTCGCCCACGAGCGTGCCGTCGGCGTTGATCTTGAAATTGAGCCGCGTCATGCCCGCGAGCGCGAGGATGGTGGCGTCCAGTTCGCCGCGCTCGGCGACCTTCTGCATCCGCGTCAAAACATTGCCGCGAATTTCCACGATGTTCAAATCCGGCCGCGCGTCGAGCAAAGACATCTTGCGCCGGGTGCTGCTCGTGGCGATGGTCGCGCCCTTCGGAAAATCTTTCAGCTTCAGGTGCGGTTTGAAGCCGCGCAACTCGCTTTGTCCGGGCGACCATTCCTTTTGCTCGGCGATGGTTTCCTTTTGTTTCTTGAGAAAAGCCGCGTCGCGATAAATCAGCACGTCGCGCACGTCCTCGCGCTTGGGCGTGGCGGCGAGAATCAGGCCGGGCGGCAAATCCGTCGGCAAATCTTTCAGGCTGTGCACCGCGAGGTCGGCATGGCCTTTGACGAGCGCCACCTCGAGTTCCTTGGTGAAAAGACCTTTCGGCAAACTGGGATCGGTCTTGGCCATCGAGGCCTTCTGCAGCTTGTCGCCGGTGGTCTTGATGATCTTCAGCTCGAAGCGCAGCCGGGGAAACGCGGCGCGGCACATCGCGGCGATCAGGTTGGACTGCGCGAGGGCGAGCGCGCTGCCGCGCGTGCAGATGACAATCGGCTTTTCAGGCATAAAATTCTAGCCACAGATAAACACGGATAAACACGGATGAAAAGAAAACAACATTCAATGGTTCAGGAATCCGTGTTTTATCCGCGCCCGGCGGCGGGCAGAATCACGGGTGCGTGAGGATGTGCCGCAGATACAGATACATGATGGGCGCGTTGAACAGCAGGCTGTCCAGCAGGTCGAGGATGCCGCCGATGCCGGGGAAGAGCGCGCCGGAATCTTTCACGCCGGCCTCGCGTTTGAAAAGCGATTCAATCAAATCGCCGATGACCGCCGTGATGCTCAAGATGACGCCGAGGATGATGGCGTGGAGATAATTCATGCCGACCATCTTCGCGCCGAAGAAATGCACGAACGCCAGACTCGCGCCAGTCGAGACGAGAATCGCGCCCGCAAAACCTTCCCACGTTTTCGCCGGGCTGATGCGCGGGATCATTTTATGTCTGCCGATGAGCGAGCCGATGGCATACGCGCCCATGTCGCTGAACTTGGTGATGAGGATGAAGTAGAGCAGGAAAAATTTCCCCGCGTCCGCCGCATCCGCCGGGCTGCCGGGCGCGAACGGAAAAAAATTGATTTTCTGGATGAAGTTCAGCAGCCACGGCACATACATCAAGCCAAGGAGCGTCGTGGCGATGGCCGTCAGCCCGACGGCGGCGTTGGATTTGGAAACGAGCTGCCGGATGCACAGGCCGAGCACGAACAGGATCAGGAAGCCCGTTTCAAAATCGTTCACGCGCGCGGGCGAGCCGGTGGTGCCGAGATGGCCGGTGACGTTCAGAAAAGTCCCGACCATCAGCAGCAGGCCGGCCACGACGCCGGAAATCTTGAAGCAGGCCAGCCCGCGTTTTTCCACCAGGCCGTAAAATTCCACCAGCCCGGCCAGCGCCAGAAACGCGACGAGCAGCACAAACACGCCGTCGGAAATAAGCCGGTTGCCGGAAAACATCGCCGCGACCACCACCGTCCACAGCACCACCGTGGACAGCAGCCGGCGCAGAAAGACCTGGGACTTGGACGGGGCGGCGGCGGTTGGTGCGGACATGCGCGCGGAAATTAACAGGGGCGCCGCGAAAAGCCAACGGCGGATTTGCTATTTGAAAATAGCGGCCAATCAGGGAAAAGAAAAGAGGCCGGACACTACTCCGGCCTCAATTGAGAACTGATGCTCCTAAAACACTTTGACGTTTGCACGTCCAACAACGAAGACAAGATAACAGAGTTCCCCGGTTTGGCTTGTCCCCAGTTGTGGTTACACGGCCTAAAAAAATTTCCGGTCAGCGCTGGAGAAATTTCGCCACCGCCTCCGTGCGCGTGCGCACCTGGAGCTTTTCGTAGATGCGGCGGATGTAGGTGTGGACGGTCTCGTAGCCGATGCTGAGCTTCTCGGCGATTTCCTTGTAGATCAGACCCTGCGCCAGCAAATCCAGCACCTGCTGCTCGCGCTCGGAAAGCACGGACAGGTCGTCGCCGGGCGCCGGCGCGGGCGCGGCGGACTTCTGGAACGACTGCACCACCAGCCGCGCGATGTGCGTGGTCATCGGCGAACCGCCGCGCTGCATCTCGCGGATGGCGGCGACCAGCTCCTTCGTCGGCGTGCGCTTGAGCATGTAGCCGTTCGCGCCGGCGGCGAGGGCGTTGAAGATGTTTTCCGTGTCCTCGTAAACGGTGAGCATCATCACCTGCGTGTGCGGCAGCAGAGCCTTCAGCTTGCGGACACACTCGACGCCGTTGATGCCGGGCAGGTTGATGTCCATCAACACCACGTCCGGTTTCACCTTGGGCAAATCGGCGAGCGCGTCCTCGGCGCTGGCGTAATCGGTGGCGAAACGAAAACCTTCCGCGCGGCCAATCACCTTGGCCAGCGTGCCGCGCAGCTGGTCGTTGTCCTCGACGATGGAAATGGAGATGGGCATAAAAATGATTACTTGCCTACAAAAGCAATTAAAACTTTTGCGTCCTTAACTGTGAACTCGAACTGCCTAGATATGAGCCGGCTAGAGATCAATGGGGCAGCGATTATTTTATTGTGCCAC